>Ga0181564_10000421_pt1 | contig 37196 bp, 33 predicted proteins | sample 011ome_24_FD_134512 | JGI IMG/M metagenome (GOLD analysis project Ga0181564, IMG submission 134512) | Coastal salt marsh microbial communities from the Groves Creek Marsh, Skidaway Island, Georgia - 011513CT metaG (megahit assembly) | ecosystem: Environmental > Aquatic > Marine > Intertidal... | reverse complement strand
TTGGTGCGGGACTGGGCGTTGTCGAGCTCACCGTGGCACTCCATCATGTGCTCAACACGCCGGAAGACAGAATCGTGTGGGACGTGGGCCATCAAACCTACCCCCATAAAATCATCACGGGGCGTGCTGATCGCATGCACACGATGCGTCAAGCCGGCGGCCTGTCAGGATTTCCGAAGCGGACAGAAAGCGAATTCGATACCTTTGGGGTTGGTCATAGCTCAACCAGCATTTCAGCCGCGATGGGCATGGCGGTGGCCGCGGGTCGGCTGACCCCTGACCGAAAGGTTGTCGCGGTCATCGGCGATGGTGCGATCACAGGTGGTATGGCTTTCGAAGCACTTGCTCATGCAGGTCATGTACGACCCAACCTGTTAGTGATCCTAAATGACAATCAAATGTCGATCGGGCACAACACCGGCGGTCTGGCCACCTACTTCGCAAAAATATGGGCCAGTCCCACCTACATCTCGTTTCGAGAAGGCTCCAAACGCATTCTTGAGCACGTTCGTACCGCTTGGGACATCGTCAAAAAAACCGAGGAGCAGATGAAGAGCCTGGTTGCACCAGGCATGATGTTTGAAGAGCTAGGCTTCAATTACATCGGCCCCCTCGATGGCCATGACTTACCGCTGATGGTCCAAACTCTCGAGGCGATGCTGCAATTACAGGGACCGCAGCTATTACACATTCGTACGGTGAAAGGAAAGGGATTCACCCCGGCCGAGACCGATCCGGTCGGTTATCACGCCATCAACAAAATTGAAGCGAAACCTGCTGCCCCAGCGAATGACCGCCCCAAACCGCCTAAATACCAAGATGTTTTTGGACGCTGGCTTTGCGACTTGGCGGCGAAAGATGGGCGACTCATTGGTATTACCCCGGCCATGTGCGAGGGCTCGGGCATGGTGCACTTTTCCAAAGAGTTCCCAGATCGCTACCACGACGTGGCCATTGCCGAGCAGCATGCGGTGACGCTCGCCGCCGGTATGGCATGCGACGGACTGAAGCCGGTGGTCGCTATTTATTCCACTTTTTTACAGCGCGCCTACGATCAACTGATCCACGATGTAGCCCTCCAAAATCTTGACGTCACCTTTGCCCTCGATCGGGCAGGACTTGTCGGTCAGGATGGCGCAACACACCATGGTGTCTTTGATTTAAGCTACCTGCGCTGCGTGCCCAACATGGTCATTGCCTGCCCCTCGGATGAGAATGAATGCCGACAGCTGCTCTATACGGCCTATCAACATCAGGGCCCAGCAGCCGTTCGCTACCCCCGTGGGGAGGGCACCGGTGCGCTGGTCGAAGAGACTATGACAGAGTTGCCTATCGGCAAAGCAGTTGTAATTCGCGAGGGCAAGTCAGTCGCTCTGCTGAACTTTGGGGTGTTGCTGACAGAAGCGAAAGTAGCCGCTGACCAGCTCGATGCGACGCTGGTCGATATGCGGTGGGTAAAGCCCCTCGACGAAGCAACCGTTGCCGCCATCGCCCGGGGGCACGATCTACTGATTACGGTCGAAGAAAACGCCCTTGCGGGGGGCGCCGGAAGTGCTGTAGCGGAATTTCTATCCCGCGAGAAAATCCGTTGTGAGCTTCGCCAGATTGCCATTCCCGACAGCTTTATTCATCACGGCTCGCAACAACAAAATCGCATCGCCGCCGGCTTGACGGCCGACGACATCATTCGGGCCGCGCAACCGCAGGTGACCCCCGTGCATGCCGCAGTGGGCACGAATTAGCCCACCCGTTGATCGACCGAGATAGCCGGAGAGACCTGTGAGTAAGGCGAAATCCCCGACACTAAAACAGCAGATGGATGAGCTCGCAGCGGTGATCGAAAAGCTGGAGGATCCAGAAGTGTCTCTTGAGGATTCGCTGGTGCTCTACGAGCGTGGTATGTCCCTTGTCGGTGCTGCAACCCAGGCCCTTGAGGCCGCCGAGCAACGAGTGGCAATGATCGGCGCTAATGATGAGATCCGACCGATCGATTCATGAGTGCCGATGCCGTTGATGCCTCTGTGGTGGCGTGCGCCGATCCTCGTCTTGCTGAGGCCGTCCAGTACGTATTAGCAAATCCCGGCAAACAGCTGCGATCACGCCTGACGCTAGAAAGCTGTGAACTCATTGCCGGTAAGGTGATACCCGCCGCCCGCACCATTGCCACAGCGATCGAGTGGCTGCACGCCTACTCGTTGGTCCACGATGATCTGCCGGCAATGGACAATGACGAGATGAGGCGGGGTAAACCCACAGTGCATGTCGTCTACGATGAAGCCACTGCCATTCTGGTGGGTGATGGCCTTCAGGCGGCCGCCTTTAGGCTGATTGCTAACGAAGTCAGACTCTCAGCCGAGGCGCGCATTGATATTGTGGCGCTCATCAGCGCTGGCGTAGGCTTCGGCGGAATGGTCGGCGGACAGGCACTCGATATGGCTGCGGAGCACGCGACGCTGAGTGTGGCGTCCCTGCAGCAAATCCATGCGCAAAAAACCGGCGCGCTCATTAAGGCGGCGATTTTGGCAGGCGCCCGCTGCGCCGAGGCCACTGAAGAAGCCAACCAAACCCTTGCCAAATTTGCCGACTTAATTGGACTGGGCTTCCAAGTGGCTGATGACGTTCTCGATGTCACCCAAACTACCGCTGCCCTCGGCAAAACAGCGGGGAAAGACCAAGTCGCCGAAAAGTCGACCTACGTCAGCTGTTTGGGACTCGAGGGGGCGACCCAGGAGGCAGAGCGTTTACTTCAGGAAGCGCTCACCTGCCTCGATTACTTTGGCGAAGCCGCCGCGGCACTGAGAAGCACCGCTAATACGATGGTGAAACGTCAGTACTAGCGCGTCGTAGGTTACAAAGTCACCGCAATGGCGGCGGCGAGTACGGAAGCCGTCACCGTGCCCGCCAACATCCCGGCGGCCACATCATCAACCATCACACCCCACCCGTTCTTGAGTCGCCGATCCAATAAACTGATCGGCCAAGGCTTGGCAATATCAAAAACTCTGAATGCTAAAAAAGACACAGCGGCGAGAGCACCGGGGCCGATCCACTGATTCAGCAGGTAAAAAGGGATAGCGGCGGCGACAAGCATGCCTACCACCTCATCAATGACGATAGCTCCATGATCGACTTGACCCCAGGCGGCACCCGCAATACCCGCGGCCCAAGCCCCCGCTATCAACAAGGCCAGCCCAATCGACAGCACCGCGACGGGCGGGCAGCCATACAGTAATGGCAACACCAGCGGGAGTGCCGCCAGCGAGCCTATAGTCCCGGGCGCCTTGGGCGCGTAACCCGAACCAAACCAACTGGCGAGAATCAGAGCGAGCCGTGTCGTTTGCGCTGTCAACTGATGTGTCACCATGTTATTCGTGCGGTTCTCTGGCGGCAAAATGATCGAAGCCGATGATCTCTGCTTCATATCCCGGGCAGTGTAACCCATGAGCATCGGTGAACTCCCCGACCACAGTGATACCTGAGGGGATAGCCACCGTCGGCGGGAAGGCTATGGCTAACTCGTAATCATCACCACCAGTTAATGCCCAACGAGTGGCTTCTTTCAGGCCTCGCTGACGGGTCGTTAGCGAGAGGGGTAACTGATCCGGATTTATATGCACACCCAAACCCGAGGCCTCCGCCAATCTGCGGGCATCTAGGAGCAATCCATCGGAGATATCCATCGCTGCGTGGGCGTTTTCAAGCAGCCAATCTTGCCACTCAAAGCGCGGCGTTGGTTGAAAAAAGCGAGCGTTCAAAAAAGACTCGTCCTGCTCACTTAAGGTCTGGCGGTCAGGTAATTCCCCTGTCAACCATGCGAGGGCGCAGGCCGCATCGCCCAGAGTACCGGTGACACCAAGCAAGTCCCCCGCCCTTGCCCCATCGCGGCGCACACAACGCCCACTGGGAACCGTCCCCATCACCGTCACCGATAGGGTGAGGGGGCCTCTAGTCAAATCACCTCCAACGAGCGGCAATTTCAGGGTCCCGGACGCGTGCCCCAAACCCTGCGAGAAACTGTGCAGCCACAAATCATCGATCTCGGGCAGGGTGAGTGCCAACGTCATGCTCAGAGGACTGGCCGCCATGGCTGCAAGATCACTGGCCGCCGTAGCGACAGCGCGATAAGCGATATCCTCAGGAAACGCGTCGGGAAAAAAGTGGTGGCCTGCCACCTGAGTGTCGGTCGACACAACAAGCTCGTGTTCCGGGGGAAGGCGCAGCACGGCGGCATCATCGCCCACTCCCAACGTGACTGCCTCACCGGCACCAAACGCTGAAAAGTAACGGTAGATGATCTCTGCTTCGATGCTCACAGGAACCTCAAGTAATGTCGAGAGCCCTTAGGGCTTAACGCTTTCGATGGCGCAGCGGGAATTTTTGGCGCCCTCCACTGGTTAGACCTCAGCGTTGATCTCAAGCTTTCGGAGTTCGTGGGCCACCTTGTCCAATACGCCATTCACATAGCGAAAGCTTTCTGTCGCACCAAACTTTTTAGCCAGCGCGACAGCTTCATTCAGCACGACCTTATAGGGGACATCAATACGATCTCGCAATTCGTAAACCCCCATTCGCAACAAGCTGTGCTCTACCGGATCAAGTTCTTCGATACTGCGGTCGAGTTTGCCTCGCATCACATCGTCGAGGGCACCGGCATGGGCTACGACGCCACTTAAGAGGTCGCGGTAGTAGTCACCATCAACGTGAGTAAAGTCATTGTCGATGCGAAACTCCGCCTCTATCTCGGCAAGCGCTGCACCTGTCATAGACCACTGATACAACCCCTGCAACGCAAAATGGCGCGCGCGCCGACGCTTTGCGGCGAGCGCGTTGACTTCACTCATTTGCCGTTGAGTGCTGCCGTCAGGTTGACCATCTCCAAGGCACTGAGTGCGGCTTCCGCACCCTTGTTACCTGCTTTGGTGCCAGAGCGCTCAATAGCCTGCTCAATCGAGTCGACCGTGAGTACACCAAAAGCGATGGGTTTACCTGTTTCCATTTGCACTTGCGCAATTCCTTTGGTGCATTCGCCAGCAACGTGCTCAAAGTGAGGAGTACCGCCACGGATTACCGCACCCAGTGCAATAACTGCATCACAGTCTTTTTGAGACGCGACTTGTTTGCAAACCAAGGGTATCTCGAAGGCACCGGGTACCCGGACAATGTGCAGCTGATCGTCACCAATGCCGTGGCGCTTCAAGGTGTCCACGGCGCCTGCCAGTAAGTGCTCGACGACGAAGCTGTTCCAGCGCGCTACGACCAACACATAACGTCCTTTGTTGGCGCTCAGCGCTCCCTCGGTAGTTTTAATTCCCTCGATGCTCATGGTGATCTCCTGTTCCGATGGAAATTAGTCGCTTGCGGCGATGAAATCCACCACTTCCAAGCCAAATCCTGCGAGCGCATTGTACTTCAGCGGCGCGCCCAACAGTTCTATTTTACCCACGCCCAAATCATTCAATATTTGTGCTCCAAGGCCAATCGAAGCATATCCGCTGGTTTGGCCCGGCGTTTCTGCGGGAGGCCGCCCCAACAAGCGATCGATGCCAGCCAAAACATCCTCCGCCGACTCAGGGCGGTCAATAAGCACCAATGCGCCGCGCTCGCAGGCCGCGATCTCCGCAAGGCTGTGTTCAAAACGCCAGCTGACCCGGTCCTCGAGGGTGGTTCCGACCAAATCGCGCAAAATCGAGGTAACGTGCACCCGCACCCGGGTAGGCTTTGCAGCATCGAGTTCTCCGTGAGTCAATGCCAAGTGCAACCCGCCAGAGTGAAGGTCGCGATAGGCATGCAAATGCAACCCACCATGAGGTGTCGAGACCACACCCGAGCGCACGCGTTCCACCGTGCGCTCATTGGCGAGTCGATAATTAACCAGATCAGAGAGGCGCCCAACGGGCAGTTGATGACGCTCCGCAAAAATAGAGAGTGCAGCCCCTTCAGCCATATTGCCTTGGTCGTCGAGAACATCGGTGAAGACCGCAGCAGGAAATAATCCCGCTAGTCGCGCGAGATCGGTGGTTGCCTCCGCTCGATCTGCGCGGGTGAGCAGCCCGCCGTCAGCCGCCGCTATCGGGAAAATATGCCCCGGCTGCACCAAGTCCGCGGCTACCGTCTCAGGGGCAACCGCAACACGGACAGTGCGGGCGCGATCAGCGGCTGAAATGCCGGTCTCAATACCCTCGGCAGCCTCAATGGATAGCGTAAAGGGCGCTGAGTCATTTTTTCCCTCCACCATCATGGGTAAATTGAGAAAATCGCAGCGGGATCGCGTGAGCCCCAAACAAACAAGACCTCTCGCCTGTCGCGCCATGAAGGTGATGTGCTGCGCCTCACAAAGCTCGGCCGCCATGGCGACGATCCCGGTTTCGGTGCCACCGCTGTTATCGAGTAACAGCAGAACCATTCGACCGTGACGGAGTTCACTGATCAGCGTGTCAGGATCTTGATAGGTCCAGCCTTCACTCATCAACGTACCCTGCCGCCCGCAAACTTTCCAACGTCAGACCCGCACCAACACTGGCTTGATCCCCTTGAAGCAAGCGCTCCAAATACCTGGCGATAACATCAACCTCGAGATTGACTCGGCTCCCCACCTGATAATCGGAAAAAGTGGTCTCCTCGTAGGTCTGCGGAATAATATTGAGATCAAAATCCGCTCCGCTGACCGAGTTCACCGTCAAACTGGTGCCATCGACCGTGATGCTGCCCTTGTGCGCAATATATTTAGCTAGCTCAATGGGGGCTGTTATCACATAGCGCCAGGAGCGTCCCTCGCGACCCACCGCTTTGACTGTACCGACACCGTCTACATGGCCGCTCACGATGTGTCCGCCCATACTGGCGCTGGGTGTCAGTGACTTTTCAAGATTCACCCGGTCCCCCGGCGCGCGATCACCCAGGGTTGTTAGTTTCAGCGATTCGAGAGACACGTCCGCCCAGTAGCCATCGCCTGGGAGCGAGGTCACCGTGAGACATACGCCACTCGTGGCAATACTATCCCCAAGCTGCACATCGTGAAGGGGCAGCGCGCCCGTTTTAATGCGAAGCCGCAGGTCTCCGCCGCTCGGCTCCATGGTGGCGATGCTGCCCACCGCTTGAATAATTCCCGTAAACACAACCTAGTCCTTCACTTCGAGGCTGGCCATCATACGCAGGTCAGGGCCAATCTGACGTATATCCCGATAAGCCAATCGGACGCCCTCAAGTAAGGTATCAAACGCTAGATCTACCAAAGGTCGGGCCGATTTACCCAATAGCAGGGGCGCTTGATAGATCACCAACTCATCAATGAGGGAGGCGCGCAGTAAGGCTCCGGCCAGGGTTGGGCCACATTCCACCAGAACTTCATTCATGCCCTCTTTGCCCAGACGCCGCATGACGGCGTGTAAATCGAGCAATCCTTCGGCGGTGCGAGCTATGGGTATAACTCTGGCGGGTGCTGGCACGCTGTTGCCTTCGGCGGTCATCACCCACAGCGGCGCGCGCTCGTCAAGACAGCGTGCGGCGTTGGGAAGCCGAGCGTTGGTGTCGAGTACGACGCGGGTGGGTGCCCGGGTAGTGGCGCGAGTAAGTGTTTCCCCCGCGAGACCCAATTCTTCAGCCCGCACCGTGAGGGAGCAATCGTCAGCTAAAACAGTTCCAATACCGGTTAAAATCGCCGAGCTCTCCGCTCTCAAACGCTGTACATCAGCGCGAGCTTCGGGGCTTGTGATCCACTGGCTCTCACCCGAGGCCATGGCGGTTCGGCCGTCGAGGGAGCTGGCAAGTTTAAGTCGAACCCGGCCCCAACCCCGGGACATACGAAGCAGAAACCCTTGGAGCTCGGCCGTGATTTCAGTCGCATGGATCCCTGTTATCACAGAAATACCTGCGTTCCGGAGCGCGCGAATGCCCGCGCCGTTCACTAACGGATTGGGATCCTCAACCCCGATGATGACCTCGGCAACACCCGCACCAATCAGCGCCTCGACACAGGGGCCGGTTTGACCGGTGTGCGCGCAGGGCTCAAGCGTGACATAAGCGGTTGCGCCCCGGGCGAGTCCACCCGCCCGCACCAAAGCCTCCACCTCCGCATGATTGCCCCCCGCAGGTTGCGTGAAGCCTTCAGCAATCACCGCGCCCTCCCGCACCAGGACACAACCCACATGGGGGTTGGGAGAAGTCCAGTAGCGGCCCAGACGCGAGATCTCAAGGGCTCGAGCCATAAAATCAATATGCATCTGAGCGCCGGTTGCCAATACGGCTCGCCCCTTGGATGCAGCCGACCCATCGCTGCCAACGTTAAAATCGGGCACGGTCATCAGCCCTTATCCGTGGGCTCTGCCTCAAGCCGCTCTATCGCGTCTCGGAACTCTGACAAATCCTGAAAACTACGATACACCGATGCAAACCGCACAAAAGCAACCTGGTCCAGCTCCTTCAGCGCCACCATGACCATTTCACCCACTTCACGTGAAGGGAGTTCGCGCTCCCCCGTGGCCCTAAGACGGTGCATGATTTGAGTTATTTGCTGCTCGATGGCCTCAACAGATACCGGCCTTTTCTCGAGAGCGCGGCGGAGACCACCTCGCAATTTTTCCTCATCAAAAGGCTCACGACTCCCGTTTTGTTTGATGATGCGCGGCATCACCAGCTCGGCGAGTTCATAGGTGGTGAAGCGCTCCTTACAGCTGAGGCACTCGCGACGACGACGCACTTGCCCGCCGTCAGCGACGAGACGCGAGTCAATCACTTTGGTCTCATCCTGTGAGCAAAAAGGGCAGTGCACGGGTCAAAACCGCTAGCGATGGTATACCGGCAAACGCCGGCACACCGCCAGCACCTGCTCGCGAACCGCCGGAATGACCGTTTCGCTGTCCCCGTTTTCGAGGGACGCAAGCACATCACAGATCCAGTGCGTTAGAGCGGCAGTCTCCGCTTCTTTAAAGCCCCGAGTGGTGATCGCCGGCGTCCCCAAGCGCAAGCCCGACGTCACGAAAGGTGAGCGGGGATCGTTTGGCACCGAGTTTTTGTTGACCGTGATATACGCCTCGCCCAGCGCAGCATCCGCATCCTTGCCGGTGTAGTCCTTGCCAATCAAGTCGAGCAACATCAAATGGTTGTCAGTCCCCCCCGACACGATACGGTGCCCGCGCTCCATAAACGTGGCGGCCATGACCTGTGCGTTGGCGACCACCTGCTCCTGATAAGCGACGAATGACGGCTCCATCGCTTCTTTGAAGGCCACCGCTTTGGCTGCAATCACGTGCATCAAGGGGCCACCTTGCGCGCCCGGGAAAATCGCAGAGTTCAGCTTTTTGTGGAGGTCTTCGTTTTCTCGCGCGAGGATGATGCCACTTCGAGGACCGCGCAGGGTTTTATGGGTCGTGGAGGTCACAACATCCGCATGCGAAATCGGCGAGGGGTAGACTCCGGCCGCAACCAGCCCCGCCACGTGCGCCATATCGACCAGTAAATAGGCTCCCACAGCGTCCGCTATCTCTCTGAATTTGCTCCAGTCCATTACCCGACTGTAAGCTGAAAAGCCACCGATGATCATTTTCGGCTTATGCTCAAGCGCCATCGCCATTAGCGCATCGTAGTCAATCAACCCTGTATCGTGATCAATGCCATACTGGACCGCTTTATAGAACTTGCCAGAGAAGCTGACGGACGCGCCGTGGGTAAGATGGCCACCATCGGCCAGACTCATTCCCATCACGGTGTCGCCGGGCTGCAATAACGCGTGATAGACCGCGATATTAGCGCTGGATCCTGAGTGGGGCTGAACATTGGCATAAGCCGCACCGAACAATTGCTTGGCTCGCTCAATCGCCAACTGCTCGGCGATATCCACAAACTCACAGCCGCCGTAATAGCGCTTGCCCGGATACCCCTCGGCGTATTTGTTGGTCAGCACGGAGCCTTGCGCTTCCAGAACCCGAGGGCTGGCATAATTCTCCGACGCAATCAGCTCAATGTGCTCTTCTTGGCGCTGCGTCTCCGAACTCATGGCCGACCACAGTTCAGCATCAAAATGGGCAATCGTTTGCGCCTCGGGGTTCAAATAATCCGACGGTAAGTTGGCGGCTTGGTTCATAGCGAGTTTCCCAATTTAAGAAATAAGTCGTGGAGCGGTAGCCGAGGAGCCCTAGGCTCATAGCCGCCTGGATAAAGTCAGTATTCTATCGCAATGTTACCGGCGCGGTTAGTACCGGGCGTAGCTTGAGAGATCACGTCCTTTTCTGGTCTATACTCGCGGCATTGAGGCAAATCGGGTGTGTTGATGGCGATCACGCGAGATAGCGCTAGGACCCTGCTAACCATGAGATTCCGGAATGAACACTGAGCTGACATTGGGCTGGCGAGAGTGGGTCTCGCTTCCAGAGTTGGGTATCACTTGGATTAAGGCCAAAGTGGACACGGGTGCGCGAACCAGCGCCCTGCACGCCTTCGAGCTTGAGGCGTTTAAGCGCGATCTTAGGGAGTGGGTGAGATTCTCAATCCACCCCTTGCAAGGCGCCTCGGACCGCGTCATTCAGTGCGAGATGCCCATTTTGGAGCGCCGGGAAGTGACCGACTCTGGAGGCCATCAGGAGAATAGGCCGGTCATCGAAACCGATATCCTGCTCGGGGGTATCTGTAAAAAAATTGAGCTTACCCTGACCGGCCGGGACACTATGCGGTTCCGGATGCTACTGGGTCGGACCGCCATGCGACCAAATTTACTTGTATATCCATCCCAATCCTTCAAACTCGGCGGGTCTTCAAAGCAGCCACCGGAGCCTGTGTGAAAATCGCGGTCCTTTCTAGAAACTCGAAGCTATACAGCACAGCCAGGCTCGTTGAGGAGGCACAAAACGCCGGTCACGAGGCCCGGGTGATCGATACCCTGAAGTGCTATATGGATATCACCTCGGCAAAGCCTGCGGTCTGGTATCGTGGGGAAAAGCTCGAACAACAGGATGCGGTGATTCCTCGTATCGGGGCTTCAATTACTAACTATGGCACAGCAGTGATACGCCAGTTTGAGATGATGGACACTTACTCTCTGGTTGGCTCCATTCCGCTCAATCGATCTCGATCAAAGTTGCGGGCATTGCAACTGCTATCGCGCAAAGGTGTTGGCCTTCCCGTGACGGGCTTTGCTCACGACGTCCATAACACACGCCAACTGATTCAACTTGTGGGAGGTGCACCGGTTGTTGTCAAGCTGCTGGAGGGGACCCAAGGGCGCGGCGTTGTTCTCGCAGAAACGGTGAAGGCCGCTGAATCCGTCATCGATGCCTTCATCGAACTCAAGGCCGATTTTCTCGTGCAAGAATTTATCAAAGAAGCGGGAGGCAGTGACGTCCGCTGCTTCGTGATCGGCAAAAAAGTGGTTGCCGCCATGGAGCGAAAGTCCGCGCCCGGTGAATTTCGCTCCAACCTCCATCGAGGTGGTACCGCTGTTCTCACCAAACTCACGCCTTTAGAACGTCGCACCGCAATAAAAGCGGCGCAGACGATGGGGCTCAATGTAGCCGGGGTGGATATCTTACGTTCTTCCCGCGGCCCCCTAGTCATGGAAGTAAACTCCTCGCCCGGGTTGAGGGGCATAGAAGAGTCAACCGGCGTGAACGTAGCCGCCAAAATAATCCAATTTATCGAAGATAACGCGCATACCGGCCGATCAAGAAAACAGGTGAAGGGGTAAGCCCCCATCAACGTCTAGAGTTAGTAACGTGAGCAAACGCTATAACGACCCTTTTGTCATTGGTGGCATCGATATTTTTCCTGGCGAGCGACGCACCGTCGACATTCACGTAGCGCCCACGTTTAGCAACGACGACCTATCCATAGAGATTCAGGTCGTTCGCGGGGCCAAACCCGGCCCCGTCCTATTTGTCTGTGCCGCCATTCACGGCGATGAAATCAACGGGGTCGAGATCATTCGCCGAGTTCTCAAAACCGTCGACCAAAAACGGCTGGCCGGCACGCTTCTCGCGATCCCTATCGTCAACGTTTACGGCTTCAATACCCACTCCCGCTATCTACCCGACGGGCGAGATCTAAATCGATCTTTTCCCGGATCGGCCGGCGGCTCGTTGACCGGTCGACTGGCAGATACCTTTCTGAACGAGGTGGTGGCCAAATCGACCCATGGCATTGATTTGCATACAGGGGGGAGGCATCGCTCCAATTTCCCGCAGATCAGGGCCGTGCTTCGAGATCCTGCCGTGCGCGATATGGCTGAAGCCTTCGGGGCTCCGATCATCATTGATTCAAATATTCGCGATGGATCACTCCGAGAGTGCGCAACAGACATGGGAGTACCCGTCATCCTCTATGAGAGCTGTGAGGCGCTGCGTTTTGATGAGGTGTACATTCGTGCTGGCGTCAAGGGCGTGATTAACACGATGCGCCACATTGGTATGCTGCGAAAATCCCGCTCCAAAAAAGTGAAGAAACCCATCGCCAGCAAAACGACACAATGGGTCCGCGCGCCGACCAGCGGCTTACATCGCATATTGGTCGCGCTGGGTGCTCAGGTGGAAAAAGATCAGGTCGTCGGCATCGTTGCCAACCCTCTTGGCGATGACGAAACCGAAGTTCGCGCGCCCCTCGCGGGCATTGTTATCGGTCGCTCTAATTTGCCGACCGTGTATGAGGGCGACGCGCTATTTCACATCGCTAAGGTATCTGCTCGTACCGAATTTGAGTACGAGGAGTTTCATGAAGAGCTCTTACCGTCGGACTACACCCACAAAGATGATGACCCCGGCACTGCGCCTATTGCTGGATAGGCCGTTGCTGTTTGATAAACTGAAACGCCAGGGCCTGCTAGACCCCGATTACAACGAAGATGATTGAACATTTTTTTTAAAACTAAGCAAGGTTTGCAATTTAATACAGGCTTGGCTATTTACTAAAAGGAGTTTTCGGTGGCGCAGTACGTCTACACCATGAATCGGGTCGGAAAAATTGTTCCGCCCAAACGCGAAATTCTCAAGGACATATCACTGTCCTTCTTTCCGGGCGCAAAGATCGGCGTCTTGGGTCTTAACGGCGCCGGCAAATCGACCCTACTGAAAATTATGGCTGGTATCGATTCCGATATTTTGGGGGAAGCACGGCCACAACCCGGGATAAATATCGGCTACCTACCCCAAGAACCACAGCTCAATCCTGATAAGGATGTGCGGGGCAATGTCGAGGAAGGCGTGCAAGACGCAATTGATGCGCTTAAAGGGCTCGATGAGATCTATGCCGCCTACGCCGAACCCGATGCAGACTTTGATGAGCTGGCCAAGCAGCAGGCGCGCTTCGAGGATGTAATTCAGGCGACGGACGCACACAACTTGGATACTCGTCTCGATATTGCCGCCAACGCCCTGCGCTTGCCACCATGGGATGCCGACGTCGAAACCTTGTCCGGCGGTGAACAACGTCGAGTTGCCCTCTGTCGCTTGTTACTCTCCGAACCCGACATGCTGTTACTCGACGAACCCACCAACCACCTAGATGCCGAGTCGGTGGCCTGGCTTGAGCGCTTTTTAGAAAGTTTCAGTGGCACCGTTGTGGCGATTACTCACGATCGTTATTTTCTCGATAACGCAGCAGGCTGGATTCTTGAGCTCGACCGGGGTCGCGGCATCCCCTATGAGGGTAATTACTCGACTTGGCTAGAGGCCAAGGAAAAACGACTTGACCAAGAGCAACGAACCGAAGCCGCACATCAAAAAGCCATTAAAGCCGAGCTCGAGTGGGTGCGGTCTAACCCCAAGGGTCGACAAGCGAAAAGCAAGGCACGACTTGCCCGTTTCGAAGAACTCAACTCACAAGAGTTTCAGACCCGCAACGAAACCAACGAAATCTATATCCCCCCGGGACAGCGACTGGGGGACAAGGTTATCGAGGTGCGTAATCTTCGGAAAACCTTCGGCGATCGTTTGCTCTTTGACGACGTCAGCTTCAGCGTACCCAAGGGAAGTATCGTCGGCATTATCGGTGCCAACGGCATGGGCAAATCAACCTTGTTCAAATTATTGATGGGCATAGAGAAGCCCGACAGCGGCGATATCGAAATTGGGGAGACCGTGCAAATTGCCTACGTCGATCAGTCGAGAGACGATCTCGATGGTTCCAAAACTGTCTGGGAAGAGGTTTCTGACGGGTTGGATATCATGCGTATTGGTACCTATGAAATTCCCTCCCGCTCCTACGTGGGTCGGTTTAACTTCAAAGGATCGGATCAGCAAAAGTTCGTGAAAGACCTCTCCGGCGGAGAGCGAAACCGCCTGCATCTGGCCAAACTGCTGAAGCAGGGTGGCAACGTTTTGTTATTGGACGAACCGACCAACGATTTGGACGTAGAGACACTCCGAGCACTCGAAGACGCCATACTAGCGTTCCCCGGCTCGGCAATGGTGATCTCCCACGATCGCTGGTTTCTCGATCGCGTGGCCACGCATATCCTCGCCTACGAGGATGATGGGTCGGTGGTCTTCCATGAGGGAAACTTCAGCGACTATGAGGAAGACAGAGTCAAGCGCCTCGGAAAGGATGCCGAGATGCCGAGTCGCGTGAAGCATCGCAAGCTCATGTCTTGAAAGCAGTGACAGGTTAAACGCAGATGGCGCTGACTTTCGCGAATTAAAACGCCTGATCCCACCGCAGGCCCAGCGTGTAGCCCGAATGGCTCACTCCGCTTCTGCCACCCGTGACACGATAGGTCCCATAGGCCGAGATGCCGTAAGAAAACTGGCCAGCCAGGTTAAACGCTACGTCGTAATAGCGGGCGTCACGAAAATCCCGTTTAATCGTGAACGCCTCACCAAAATTGGCAAGGTCGTGGGCAAAAAGGGCCGACGTGTCGTCCGCTTCCCGAGCGGTCTCTGCGACGTAATGGGCGACAATGCCGGGGGTGATCACTCCGATATCGGTACGCCAAGCATAATCCAGCAGTGTGCCAAGCCGCATAGACCACTGGCTGTACGCGGTCTCTTCAACGGTCAGTGCCCACGCCGCAGAATCTGCGCCGAATGCTGCCTCTCGGTAACTATTCACCTTGCCATCTATAAACGAAATCGATGCTGTCGGACCAAAACGCCAGCCACCCTGATTCCACACCCAGCCAAAGTTCACGCCCCCGGTCATCTGTGTACCGCCGGTAGAAGCGCCATAGTTGGCGTCAAACGCGCCGGCGGAGTCGGTGTAAGCCACCCGCCGGGTGAGATCATAGCCATCGTCGAGGTAGCCAAGCAAAAAGTCGATAAATCCCTTCTTTGAGAAAACCCATCCACCGTACAGGCTCAACCCGACGGTTTCTATTTTACTCGTTGCATCCCGGTAATCCGTATCAGTCTCACCGTAGTTAACGGCAACCCCTAGGTACCAGTCGCTGTCGAGTCGATAGTCTGCGCCCGTTGTCACAAGCCAGCTGTCGGACTCGTAGGAGGCTCGGCTGTCGGTGGAGTCCCGGTCTAATATGTTGATGTCACCTTGTACATACACGCCCCAGCGGCCAAAGTTTTGGAATGCCGAGTGCTCATCGGTCACCGCATCGACGGCCTGATCCAACACCTTACCCGGGACAGCTTGATCATCGAACTTGAGCGTCAGCCCCGCGAGCGAAACGCCGCGCGCGTTGCCGCTTCTCACACGCAGTAGCCGCTGTGAGATCTGACGCAGTTGAGTAGCCCCAGTGTCCAAGGCGATATCCGTGCGATTATTTACCTGCTCGGGAGTAATCGCTACGAGGGCTCCTGCTTGCTGCTCTTGCGTGCTGTCCTTGTTCTTGAGATTACTACAGGCTTCTCGCAGAGCTTGTTGCTCAGCAGTAAGCGTCAACTGAGTACCGGCCACAATGAGTCTAGGGCACATTTCGTCGATACTTTTGGCCACTTGGCTTTCACTTTCGCTCAAACCATCGAGATCAGTTAAGTCATCACCAAAGTCAACCAGCTCTTCCCCACCACTAACTAATACGCTGACGGCGGGGCCGGAATGAGCATCCTGAGTCGCGTCTTGTGCCATGAGCTCCGCGCCAATGGCCGCGCTAAACGAAAGCCCCAGCAAAAGCAGGTTTGTGCTAAAAAACGCGCTAATCCTACGGGACAAAATAAAATGCTCCCGCAGCATCGCCGCCTGCGAGGGGGCCGGCTACGGCTAGGGCAACGCGGGGTAAACAAAGCGAACTAAACGGAGCACCGAGGAAACATCGGGTATACAGCTCTTCTGCGTGCTTTGCAGGCACCATGCAACCGGCTCTGTTTTATATTTCACACGAGTATAAATAGCCAATTGATATAAATCTACAATTTTTCAGCTCTAGACCCCCTATGCACAGGACGTCCATCCGGCACAACAAATCAAACATCGATGACCAGAGGTTGCTGAAACGGGGCGTTTAACGCCGCCCAATACATATCAAGATCGGCGTCAGCAAGCCGCAATTTACGATGACTTGCAATAGATAGTGCTGTCAGCATCGAGGCCGTATCCGGAGTGCCGGCAGGCTGCTGACCGCGTAAGGCGTCGAAGGCCCATAGGCCCACTTGCGGTCAGTGTTTGGGCTATCTGGTCGGTCGCAAGTTCAATCAACCGAGGATCCGTCGCCTTATCGCCTAATTCAGCGACACCAGTTTTGTCATTCAAAGCAACACTTCCAGCGCCTCAGAAAGCCGGGATACTGCCGTGACTTGCAGCCCCGGAATGGGCTGCTTTGGCGCATTGCCTCTGGGTACAATCGCACGCTTAAAACCATGCTTTGCCGCCTCGCTAAGGCGTTCCTGACCCGAGGGTACCGGCCTGATCTCACCCGACAGACCGACCTCGCCAAAGACCACTAATTCTTGGGGAAGTACGCGATTGCGCAAGCTGGATACCACCGCCACGAGGAGCGCAAGATCCGCGCTTGTTTCCACAACCCTCACCCCGCCGACCACATTGGCAAATACGTCTTGATCCCCAACCATGATTCCGCCATGACGATGAAGTACCGCCAGCAACATCGCCAACCGATTTTGCTCAAAGCCAACAGCAACCCGCCGCGGGTTGCCGAGTGAGCTGTCATCGACAAGCGCCTGTATTTCCACTAGCAGCGGGCGAGTGCCCTCCCAAACCACCATCACCGTGGTGCCAGGTGCAGGATCCTCGGCGCGATCGAGAAAAATAGCCGACGGATTTTTAATCTCCCGCATGCCTCGATCCGTCATGGCAAACACGCCAAGTTCATTGACCGCGCCAAACCGGTTTTTACTGCTGCGCAGCGTGCGATACCGCGAGTCCTGCTCACCCTCGAGAAGAATCGAGCAATCGATCATGTGCTCCAGCACCTTGGGCCCAGCCAGACTCCCCTCCTTGGTGACATGGCCAACCAAAATCAGCACCACACCAGTCTGTTTGGCAAATCGCGTGAGTTGCGCCGCACATTCTCGCACTTGAGAAACGCTCCCCGGAGCAGAGGATATTGCGGCGCAATGGATAACCTGTATCGAGTCCACCACCATGATGCGCGGTTTGTGGAGCTCAGCAGCGGCGATGATGGCGTCAACATCCGTTTCCGCCATGAGCTTCACCGCGTTGACGGGTAATCCGAGTCGGTCGGCCCGCATGGCCACCTGCTGCGGGCTCTCCTCCCCCGTGATGTAAAGCGCTTCGTGGTCCGCGGCCAATCCGCACAGCGCCTGAAGCAAAAGCGTGCTTTTACCGGCACCGGGGTGACCGCCTATTAAAATAGCTGAACCCGGGACAAAACCTCCCCCCAGCACGCGGTCCAGCTCAGAGAAGCCACTGCCAAAGCGGGGAACCTCGACCAAATCGATGTCTTTGAGCAAGCGCACCTCGGCGGTAGCCCCCGCGTACCCCTGCCGGGTACCCAAGGATGAATCCCGCGCGCGCTTTGCCGGCGCCAGACGAATTTCGGTGACGGTGTTCCAGGCGCTGCACTCACTGCATTGCCCCTGCCACTTGCCGTAGTCTGCGCCGCAGTCGTTACACACAAAAGCGGTTTTTGCTTTAGCCATGGACGCCATCAACCTCAAATCGCATCAAAGTTAACGCCGGGGCAGAACAACAAGTGCACAAACCCCTTTGCACCGGTATGCTAGCAGAGTTCGTTAGCCAGACTCCGACCTTATGCCACCAGCTTCTCTCATTCCCGACCGTCAGCTGACGTTTTCGCCCGATTTGGCGGCCACCATCGGGCTCGAAGAAGCTATTTTGATGCAATACCTCGGCCCCCTGCTCGCCGCCCAGTCAGACCCCTGGTGTCACCTCGGGTACGACGCACTCAGTCAGCACTTTCCCTTCTGGTCAAGGGAAAAGCTGAAGGACCTTTTGCTGTCCTTGGAAGCGTTGGGGGTGATCGTGTTATCCGGGCAAAAAGAGAGTACGGGCATTCGAGTGGCGACGGCCGAAGCCGCAGGTCAGCCGGAAAAGCCAGGCCCGGAGAGTCCTCGCTTGTCGACACCCGCAAGCTGGCAGCCACCGGATGCCGTCTATGACGTGTTACAAATGAACCATGGCATCGACAGACAGTTCGCCCAACAGCAACTGATCGACTTCGATGCGGGCACGCTGGAACACAGTCGAGAGAGCCGGTTTCGACAACACGTTCTCGTCGCCTGGCGGCACCAACAGCGGCATCACCAAGCGTTTGAAATTACCACGCCCCCGCCGTTTGATCAGAACTGGCAACCCAGCCTTGATGCCCTGGAAATCATGACCCGCTCGGGGGTGGATGAGGAGTTCATCGACTCTGTACGACCTGAATTTATTCTTTACTGGCGGGAGCGCGGTGGGCCGCCGCGCGAAGTCAACAGCAAGTTTATTGGCTGGGTTCGCAGCCGGTGGACGCGGTTTCAGGCTGGCTTGGGCCACAGCACAGAGCCCCGCCCCATGACGCCAGGCTGGCAACCCAGTGAGCAAGTATTCGAGGTGTTGGCGATGTCCGGCATCGAACGTGAGTACGCGCTGGGCCGGCTACCCGAATTTAGAGTATTTTGGTGCGACGCGGGTGAGCTTCAAACCTCATGGAACAGTAAATTTTTGCAGCACGTGAAACATCAGTGGCGATGGGACCAAGGACGTCAACATGAAGGCAATCAAGGAGGCGGCGGAAGTGGCAAAAAGCGTCGCACAAGGGACCTCGGCATCGCCGACATCCTCAGCAACACCGGCTGGGCAGACTGAACACCACGACAAGCAGGCGCTTGTTGAATCGATCAACCAAGTGTTCGCCCTGTTCAGGCTGAACTACCACAATCAGTTTCTTGCCGCTTACCCGGATTCGGAACAGCTAGGCATGATTATGCGACTGTGGCGGGATGCGCTGTCAATTTATGCCCCCGAAACCATCCTCGCCGCTGGACGACACGCCATAGAATCAAGCGATTACCTGCCAACGCTGAACCGGATGCTCGGTTGCTGTCACCAAGTCTTGGGGGAAAAAGGTCTTCCGGGCCCCCGTGATGCTTTTCTGGAAGCCTGCACCAAGCCATCACCCAAACACGAGCAAGCGTGGTCACATCCATTGGTGTATTTCGCCGGCCGTGACAGCGACTGGTTTTATCTGGCCAACAACGCCGAGAAAGACACCTTCCCGGTGTTCAAGAAACACTACGATAGCTGGCTTGCCAGATTCAATCGCGGAGAGCTTATCGAGCTGCCTCAGCATGCGGAGCTCCCCAAAGCCGGCGACGTCGCCATGACAGAGACGGCGCGGAGAGAGGCTCTCGCCGCACTGCGAAAGGAACTCGCCCTCTAATCCGTGAGGAAAGACGTTCGTGGGGATCATGCGTGTGCCGAAAACAAGGCCGCAAATTCGAAGACAGTGCTTAGGATAAGACTTTAAAAATAATCGTCGTAATCTGATCGTGCGAGATTTTCGAAGCGGGTAAACTCGCCGCGGAAGGAGAGACGGCAGGTGCCAATCGGCCCATTACGCTGCTTGCCAATAATGATTTCCGCCACGCCCTTATCCTGAGAGTCCTCGTGATACACCTCATCACGATAGATGAACATGATGACATCGGCATCCTGCTCAATCGCCCCGGATTCTCGGAGATCTGAGTTAACCGGGCGCTTGTTGGGGCGCTGCTCCAGCGAACGGTTCAACTGAGACAGTGCCACCATTGGACACCGAAACTCCTTGGCAATAGCTTTGAGACTGCGGGATATTTCAGAAATCTCCGCGGTTCTTCCTTCGCTCGAACCCGCCACCCGCATGAGCTGCAGGTAGTCGACCATGATCATGCCAAGCGCGCCGTGCTCCCGCGCCACCCGACGGGCTCTCGAGCGAAGTTCCGTTGGCGTTAGCGCTGGCGTGTCATCAATCAATATGCGCGTTTCTTTTAACTTCGCCATTGCGGCTGACAGCTTGGGCCAGTCGTCCTGGTCAAGCTTGCCGGTGCGCACCTTGGTCTGGTCGATTTTTCCCAGCGACGACATCATCCGAATCACCAGCTGCTCTGCCGGCATCTCCATTGAAAATACCAAAATGGGCTTGTCGCAATTACCCGCGGCATTTTCCACCAGATTCATGGCGAAAGAGGTTTTGCCCATGGAAGGCCGTCCCGCCACAATCACAAGATCCGAGTCTTGAAGGCCCGAGGTCATTTTGTCGAGATCGACAAAGCCGGTAGTCAATCCGGTGATCGCCCCGCCGGTATTAAACAGTTCTTCAATGCGCTCCAGGGCGCCTTGAAGCAGGGGCTCCATCGCTCTCGGACCTCCCGACTTGGGGCCCTCCTCAGAAATTTGCATGATGCGGCGCTCGGCCTCATCCAACAGCTCTTCGGCGCTGCGACCCTCAGGATTGAAACCGGTATCGGCGATATCCTGCGCGGCACCAATGAGTTTGCGCAGTACCGCCCGCTGATGAACGGCCATGGCGTAGGCGCGGATATTTGCCGCCGTCGGCGTGGTCTCTGCAAGCTCCGACAGATAGGTGTGTCCGCCGGCAGCCTCAAGCTCACCGGTAGCATGTAGGCGATCGGCAACGGTCACCACATCCACAGGTTCGTTGCGGTCAACGAGAGCCGCAATTTGACGAAAAATAGCTCGGTGTTCCGGTCGGTAGAAGTCGCTCGCCGACACGACCTCCGCAATCGAATCCCAAGCGTCAGCGGCGAGCAGAAGGCCGCCTATGACCGAGCGCTCGGCCTCAATCGATTGAGGCTGCATACGAATGCGTGCGATATCCGAGTCCGCGGAGATGGGATAACTGGGTTTTAAACCGGGGTCGGTCATGGCGGCATCGCTGAGGGCTGACTGAGCGCTCAGGATACCTCAAGCTTGGGAGAAGTGGACCCCTTAGCGCTGGGAAATGCCAGCGTTTGGGGGTTGAAAATCACTCAGCGACTACTGCAACAGCAACGGTTGACGCTACATCACCGTGCAACTGAACCATGATCTCGAACTCGCCGAGCTCGCGGATGGCACCCTCGGGTAGCCGAACTTCCGATTTATCAACCTCGACACCCGCTGCCGTCAGCGCATCAGCGATATCGCGCGTACCGACCGAGCCAAACAGCTTCCCTTCCTCGCCCGCGGTGGCGGCAATCTCTACCCGCGCCAGAGCCGAGATGGCTTCCGCGCGCTTCTGAGCGGCTTCGATGGCCGCAGCTGCTGCTGCTTCCAACTCCGCGCGTCGGGTTTCAAATTTAGCCACGTTCTCCTCAGTTGCGGGAACAGCCTTACCCTGCGGGATCAGAAAATTCCGGCCGTATCCGGGTTTTACGTCAACCTTATCTCCCAGGGCACCTAGGTTGCCGACATTTTCCAACAGAATAACTTCCATTACGTTCTTCCTCACATCGGGCAGCCCCGATCTTTATTCACGAAGTCAAAGACCTCTTAGTTAGCTGGTGGCCTCACCCACCGGCGCCTGAAATCGATCCAAGCATCGGCAACAACACACCCCAGCAATAATCCCTTCACGGGGTCTACGAAGAGCCAGAGCAGGTAAAAAATAACCAAACTCGAGACACCTCTCCCAGATGCAGCCGCATAGGCATGCACCAGTGAAAAACCGCAAAACATCAAAGGCACCGACACCACCAGCGCCCAACCACTTACCCAGGGCTCTTGAGCCCACACGGCAAGCGCCAGCAACCCCAGACCGGTCGTCCAAAGCGGTGGCAATCGCAGGGCGTGAAACTCCTCACGAAACCCACCTGGGTTGTACAAAAGCGCCTGCCAATATCTCGCCAAGAGCAAGCTGAATACTGCCGTTACCGCATTTCCCGCCGCCAGAATACCGGCAATCTGGACGGTCGATGGTGCTGACAAGACCAGGTCCATCGACTCCTCGGTCGCCACATTCGACTGCAGCTGCTCAAGCAGCGCGGCAAACACCTCTGCCAGCTGCGCGAGGAAATCCGCGCCGATCAGGAGCAGTCCTCCACCGCTGATCAGGCCCACCAGGGCACTTGCGGCAACAGCGAGTGCCAAACTGACGGTGGCTCGCAATACCACCGCTAACACAAATACCCCAAGCAGCAGTAACACACTGCCCGGATCACCGCTCAACCAGCTCACCACAACCGCCGGTAGCAGCGCCCAAAACACAAGCCAGCCACCGGACGCCACACCCTGCCTTAGGGTAACCAGCGCGACTGCTGCCGCGCTTATCCAACCAAAGAGTAAGCTCCCAGCACCGAGTACAGCAACCGCCAGCGCCTGCCAGCGGCCGCGCATTATGAATTCAGCGAGGCCGCGCACAATGACTTATTACTGGTGCGAATCCGTGTAAGGCAGGAGCGCCAAGTAGCGGGCGCGCTTGACAGCTGTCGCCAACTGTCGCTGATATTTAGCTTTTGTGCCGGTAATCCGACTGGGCACAATCTTGCCCGTTTCGGTAATGTATTGCTTCAGGGTGTCGAGATCCTTGTAGTCGATCTCTTTAATTCCCTCAGCGGTGAATTTGCAAAACTTTCTGCGACGAAAGAAACGTGACATTGATTATTCCTCCACCAGCTCTTCGGACTCATCAGCTTCTTGCGCTGAGTCGTCATCAGATACATCGTCGTCCTGGCGCTCGCTCGCCTGGCGTTCTTGGTAGCGTGACTTTCGCTCCCGATCTTCCTTCTCGGCCTTCATGATCAGTGACTCTTCAGTCACCGGATCATCCCGCCGAATCACCAGATTACGAATCACCGCATCGTTGTAACGGAAGGTCGTCGTGAGCTCTTCCATCGCTTCGTTGGAGGCCTCTACGTTCATCAGAATGTAGTGAGCCTTATGAACTTTATTGATGTGATAGGCCAGCTGACGGCGGCCCCAATCTTCCAGACGATGCACTTTGCCACCGTCTTTCGTGATGACAGCGGTATATCGCTCAACCATTCCAGGGACTTGTTCAGATTGATCCGGATGGACCATGAACACAACTTCGTAGTGTCGCACGCGATCACTCCTCTTGGGTTAGTGCTACCCGACCGTGCGGTGCAGCAAGGAGACGGGCTTTGAGCCCAACTAATTTTCGTGAGGCGCGGAGTCTACAGGGGCAAAATCGCGAATGCAACGGCGTAAAAGCAGCCATTTTGCTGGGGATATTTGCTGAGGAGAGACGCTATTGGCGCTGTCTCACCGCCTCGAACAGGCAAACACCGGTTGCCACCGAGACGTTCAGGCTCTCGACCGATCCCGCCATCGGTAATTTCACCAAAAAATCGCAGGCATCATGAGTCAGGCGACGCATACCCTCGCCCTCTGCACCCATGATGAGGCAGAGCGATCCGGTTAAATCCTGATCGTATAGCGAGGTTTCTGCCTCGCCGGTGGTACCCACCAACCACAGGCCCGCTTCTTTGAGTTTTTCTAGGGTTCTGCTCAAGTTAGTCACCCGGGCAAAGGGAACGGATTCGGCGGCCCCGCAGGCCACTTTACTCACCGTCGGGCCCAGATCGGCGCTCCGATCCTTTGGCACTACCACCGCAGTCACACCAGCGGCGTCGGCACTGCGCAAGCACGCGCCCAAATTGTGAGGATCGGTCACACCATCGAGGACGAGCACCAGCGGCGAAGCAGCCTGCGCAACTAGGGCTAGTAGGCTACGTTCGTCGAGGGTGGTCTGGGATTGTCCGCCAATCATCTGAGCCGCTATCCCCTGATGACGTCCAGCGCCCTCCAGCACCCCATCGAGACGCTCGCGAGACACCCATTCGAGGGCCACACCCTGATTATGAGCCAAGGTTTCTATCCCCTGAGCGCGCTTGTCTTTCCTACCGGACTGCAACCACAGCACCTGCACCGCTGCGGGTTCGCGTTTTACCGCCGCCTCAACCGCATGAAAACCGTAAATCCAGCGGCTCATCGTCGCTTACTGGGCTTGGCTTTGGGCTTGGCTTTGGGGTTGGCTTTGGAGTTGGCTTTGGGCTTGGCAGACTGGTTGCGCTTCGCCTGCTGCTTTTGACCCGATTCGCTCCGTCTCTTGGACTTGGGATGTTCTTTACCCGCCTTGGACCGCTTTCCCGACTTTACCCGCTCTTTATTACCCGATCGCTCTTGAGATCCAATAGCCTCCTCAAGTTCGAGATCGATCTTGCGCTCGTCGAGGTCCACTCTCGCCACAACAACCCGAACGGCCCCGCCAAGCTGAAAAACGCGTCGAGTTCGCTCGCCGACCAACCGTTGAGTGGGCTGATCAAAGTGATAGTAGTCTCCGGGTAGCGCACTGATATGAACAAGACCCTCAATGTATAAATCCCGAAGCTCGACAAAGATCCCGAAAGCCGTTACCGCCGTAATGAGCCCATCGAAGACCTCACCCACTTTGTCGCGCAAAAACTCACACTTAAGCCAGGCTTCTACTTCCCGAGTCGCATCGTCAGCGCGACGCTCTGTCATCGAGCAATGCTCGCCCAAGGCAGCCATATCGGGGACGCCATAGGGATAAATGTGCCGCAGTGCGATCGGTTTAACCTCTGGCAGACGCCTTACCTGAGGAGATTGCGTGTCAGAGCGAATGACCTGCCGAATTGCCCGATGCACCAGCAAATCCGGATAGCGTCGGATGGGTGAGGTGAAGTGGGCATAAGCGCTGTAGTGCAGGCCAAAGTGGCCTTGGTTTTGCGGCTGATACACCGCCTGACTGAGCGAACGAAGCATCATGGTTTGAATAATCGTCGCATCATCACGATCGGCAAGCTGAGCCAGCACGGTCTGATAGTCCTCAGGGGTCGGCTGATCACCCCCGGGAAGGTCAAGCGCCAACTCACCCAGGAACGCGCGCAGATTTGCCAGCCGCTCTGTACTCGGCCCCTCGTGGACACGGTAGAGAACTGACAAACCCGTCGACTCAAGAAATTGCGCCGTGGCCACGTTAGCCGCCAGCATGCACTCCTCAATCAACTTGTGGGCGTCGTTGCGGTGAACCGGAACGATCGCGTCTATTTTTCGGCTCTCGTTGAACACGATCCGCGTCTCGACGGTCTCGAAGTCAATCGCGCCCCGGCGCGCCCTGGCCGCACGCAGACAGGTGTAAAGCGCGTGTAGCCGCGCGATGTCGTCATAGCGCTCTGCCTCTACCTCGCGATCCCCGCCGTCTTCAATCACTCGCCCCACCTGGTTGTAGGTTAAGCGGGCATGGGAGTGAATTACCGCCTCGTAAAACTGGCTCGTTGACACCGCGCCTTGCTGATCAATGTGCATCTCGCAGACCATCGCCAAGCGATCAACCCGCGGTTTGAGGGAACAGAGTCCGTTAGACAGCACCTCGGGAAACATCGGCACGACTCGCTCTGGGAAATAGACCGAATTGCCCCGGTTCTGCGCCTCCTCATCCATTGCGGACTCGGGTCGAACGTAGTGGCTCACATCGGCGATAGCCACCCACAAGCGAAAGCCACCTCCGTCCCGCTCGCAATAGACCGCATCGTCAAAATCCCGAGCATCTTCGCCATCGATGGTGATAAAGGCCTTGTCACGAAGATCAAAGCGGCCTTTTTTATCGTTCTCACTGGGCTCATCGCGGAGGGCGCCTGCCTCCTCAAGAACACTCTCGGGCCATTCCCAAGGAATTTGATGTGCGCGGATTGCGATGTCGATTTCCAGACCGGGATCGAGGTGATCACCCAAGATTTCCTCGACCTGGCCCTTCGCACCCAGGACCGTGGTTGGATAATCGGTAATTCTTACCGACACCATTTGCCCTGGGCGAGCGTTGGCCTTGCGGTTAGGTGGTATCAAGATGTGCTGTGTAATTCGCGTGTTGTAGGGAAGCAGGTAGCCGATGCCACTCTCTTCCATGTACCGACCGGGCAGTACCTCGGTGGCCCTCTCAAGCACCTCGACGATTTTCCCCTCGGGGCGCCCACGATGATCGATACCCGTTTGCGCGATGAGCACGGTGTCCCCATCAAAGACCAGCTGCATGTCTCGGGCGTTCAGAAAAAAATCGTCCCCCTCCGCGAGTGGGGAAGCAAACCCGTAGCCATCCCGATGACCGATAATCCGGCAACGTGCCAGCTCTAAACGGTCGCTCAAGCCAATACGGCCGCGCCGATCCATGTGTATCTGGCCGTCTCGCTGCATGGCACGCACCCGTCGACGCAGGGCCTCTAGGTCTTCGTCACCCTCCAGACCCAGCCGATCTGCCAATTCGGTCAGGCGGTAAAGCTGGCCTGATTCCTCGAGCACATTGACGATGACCTCGCGGCTTGGGATCGGCTTCTCATACCGCTTGGCTTCGCGCGCGGCGTGGGGGTCGCTGACCGGTGCAGGGGTGGTTTTCTTTTTTGACAAAATGTTTCTCGTATCGACTAGGCAGGAGGGTCGAGAGCGCCTCGCGGCATTATCCGGCATCTTGCCTTCGATGTCTCGCTGGTCGAAATCCACGCCCAGGGCACCCTGCGACCAGCAAATTGTCGCTTTTGGAATACTCGGTAGCAGGAATCATCATTGAGACCCCCTGATGGCACTGCTACGGTGGTGATTGAAAGTAATCACTGGCTTGGCGAGCATAGGTTCAACGGCCACCGGTTAGTCTGGATATCACATACCAAAAGGGATCATTATGAAAAAATTAGCAGCTGTAGCAGTCGTAGCCTTCTCACTGGTCTCCGTGCAGTCCTTTGCCGGTAGCCCCGTGCAAATTTGGAAGTGTGGCATGGACGGCGATGTCGCCGAGGAAGCCGTCCAAGAGTACGCGGCTAAGTGGGAAAAAGGCGCGGCCGCATTGCCCGGTGGTGAGGGCATGAGCACGGACGTACTGTTCCCTGTCGCTGCCGCGGCAGACGGCAATGGCACCGATTTGGTTTATCTCGTTGAGTGGGCTTCCTTCGCCGATTACGGCAAGTGGTGGGACGCCTATCCCGACTCAGACGTCGCAGCGACGGAAGGCGAGGTCCTGTCATGCCATGGCAGCGCACTCTGGGAAAAAATGTAAGCCTAGCGCTTGTCGAAAAGGCCGCCTTTCGGCGGCCTTTTTTGTGTCTTACTCTAGGTCAGTGCATTCTAACTACACGCCCAACCTAACCCCTGCCCTAATCAACTTGTGAGAGCCGCATCATGTCATCTGTCTGGAGTTGCAACGAGTGGGATCCGCTTGAAGAAGTGATCATTGGCACCGCGATCAACGCCCGCTTCCCCCACGCCGACCCCAGCACTCGCTTGGCCGAGTACCCCGATCGACGCCTCGATCAGATTCCTCAGGGTCCCTTTCCACAGCACATTATCGAAGAGGCTGAGGAAGATTTAGAAACTTTTGCCGCCGTATTGCGTTCGGCAGGAATCTCGGTCAGGCGTCCCAGCCCTTGGCCCCATGACAAAACCTTTGGCACTATCGATTGGCAGACCACCGGTTACTATAACTACTGCCCGCGCGACATTTTATTGACTGTTGGCGATAAGCTGATCGAAACCCCCAATGTCATTCGCGGACGCTCGCAGGAAACCCACAGTTATCACGATTTACTCATGGAGTATTTCCATTCGGGGGCGCGCTGGTTTAGCGCGCCTAAACCTATCCTGAGTGATCGCCTGTTCGATGCCCCCGGCGAACATCCGATACCCAACAACCTCGAACCGGCCTTTGACGCGGCCAATGTCCTCCGATTTGGACGCGATCTTTTATATCTCGTCAGTGCTACAGGCAACGCACTGGGAGGCCGGTGGTTACAAAGAATGCTGGGTGACCGGTACCGCCTTCACTTCCTGGAAGATGTTTATTTTGGGAGTCACATCGACTCAACCTTGGTCGCCTTGAAACCTGGTTTGGTGCTCGCCAACCCTGAGCGCCTGTGTGAAGCCACCATCCCCGACTTTCTCAAGGAGTGGGAAATCATCTATAGCCCTCCCATGGAAAACCAAGAGCGACTCTCGGCTGATTATCTGCGACGAGCCATTGGTAGCGAATGGATCGATATGAATCTCTTCAGCATTGATCCGGATACCGTTGTGGTGGATAGCGATCAAACGCAGCTAATCGCGCTACTCGAGAGCAAAGGTTTGAATGTCGCACCAGTAAAACTGCGACACTCTCGCATGCTGGGTGGTGGGTTTCATTGCGTAACCCTCGACGTGCGGCGCCGGGGCGCGATGGAATCTTATTTCAAGGGATCCCCAACCTGAGTCGGGGTGCTCCATGCTGTTGGTAATGGGCAGCTGCACCTGCCTGTTGGTGCTGAGTACTGTCGCCTGGTGGCGTTATCGCTGGGTGCAAGATCACCCGACATCCCAGCCCGACACCGACCCCTATTGTCTGCGGGATAGCTACAGTCCATGGCCCTGGGAGCGAACACCCCATCAACGGGGAGTGCGCTACCTTCACGAAATCTTTGAGCACTCAGCACGCCACTATCCTGACTATCCCGCATTGACAGTGCCGGCAACGGGCGAACAGCTGTCCTACCGAGAGCTCGACCAAAGAGCGAACGGTATTGCTCAGGCGCTTTGCCCCTATCTCACGGGACCCAATCAGGTCGTTGGCGTATCAATCAATCAGGATTGTGCAGACGTCGTTGCAGTACATCTCGCTATTCTCAAGGCGGGAGGCGCGCAAGTATTTCTGGATCCTGCGGCGCCCCCCGGTATGCTGGCTCACATGCTGGAGGACGCCAACCCGGTAGTGATACTTCACAATACGAACCACGGCGCAGCAACCTTTACCGCCGCCGAGCGGAACCTACTGAATATTCACCCCCTAGCGAGCGCAACAACCAAGCCGGCTTCAGCCACATGGCTGGACCCGCCAGAGAGCGCCCTCGCTGCGGTGTTTTACACCAGCGGCACAACAGGAGCACCGAAGGGCGTCGAGTGTGTTCATGCCGGCTATACAAATTTGGCTCGTTCCTACGCAGACTATTTTGATCTGTGCGCCGGTGTCGATGCGACCTCGCTGACGTCATCGCTTGGCTACGATGGCAGCATTTCCGAGCTGTACAGTGCCTGGGTGTTTGGCGCAGAGGTGGTGCTGCTTACCAAAGAGCAGGTGCGATCAGGCCCCGACCTGGTTCCTCTATTGCGTGAGTACGAAGTCACGGCGCTGTTCTGCCCGCCCGTATTGCTGAGCACTCTGAGCGATCAGCCCGAAAAGGACTTACCCTATCCGATATGTCGCTACGTGATCCCAGCGGGAGAGGCCTTTCCCGCCAATCTGGTCGAGCCCTGGAGTCGCGCCCGCCGCCAGATTATTAATACTTATGGTCCCACCGAGGTCAGCACCGATACCAGCAGGCAGCTACTCAGACCCAACCGGCCCGTCACCATTGGCGCACCTTTCCCGGGCGTCGAGTACTACATCCTCGATCCTGACGACCTCACGGCATTACCTCACGGGAGTTGGGGCGAGCTTTGCATTGGCGGGTGCCAGCTTGCGAAGGGCTATCGTCGGCTTCCACAGCAAACGGCCGCTTCCTTTATTGAGCACCCGACATATGGCCGCCTGTATCGTACGGGGGACCTCTGCCGGATTGATCCCACCCACTGGCAGGTGCACTTTCAGGGACGCATCGATGCGCAATTTAAAGTCCGCGGTCATCGGGTAGAAGCGCAAGGTATCGAATCGGAGTTACAGGATACGGTCACCGCCATAGAGACCGCAGTGGTCGACTTTCGGCATGATGAGCTGATCGCCTTTGTTCTTGCGCCATCGCTTCAGAGCGTTCCAACCGTTGCGCCTGGTGAGACGAGAGCGGCGCCTCCGGACTGGACGCGGGGGATAAAGGACCAGCTTGCGACTGTTTTTCCCGAGCACAGTATCCCCTCACGCTTTTTCCTGGTGTCATCATTCGAGCTAAAACCTCTCTCCGGAAAAATTGACCGGGGGCGACTGCCGGATGTCGCGGGCAACTCAGCACACGCACAACTGGCCGAGGATCAATCCGCTGTCGAAGCCCGGCCCTTCGACAATCCCAAACAACAGGAAATTCTATCGCTGTGCCAATCGGTCTTGGGGGACCGACTAACACTGGATGATGATTTTGTGACGTGCGGCGCACATTCAATCGCCATCGCGCAGCTCAGCCAACGTCTGCGGGCCGCTGGCTATACCTGCTCGGTCCGACAGCTGCTGACCGATGCGGGCAGCGCCCGAAAACTGAGCGAGGCATTGACGCCATCGGCATTGGAACCCCCTGAAGAACGGCAATCAGCATCACCCGCTTCCCCTAAGCCACCCCCCCAACGGGAGGGAAAGCCGTTATTCACTCCCCAGCAGTTCAGCCTTCTGCAAATGCTTGGCATCAGCCTACTGCGACTTCCCACTTGGGTCTTCTTGATCGCGCTGATTGTGGCTGGGGATCCCGAAGAGGCACTGCTAACGGGCGAACTCTTGAATCTCCTCTGGGTGACGGGTGCCGGCTATCTGGCTTACATGACGTTGCCCCTTCTCAACCTGATGTGGGTGATGTTTCTGCAGCGCCTATGCCACAGGCCACTATCGCGTCACCTTCAGCCGGGGCAATATGCTAAGTGGAGCGGCACCCACTGGTGGGTGTGGTGGACCAATCGGCAACAGAATCAGGTGCTGCAGTCATTCGCCGACTGGCTTCGAAGCCCCAGTCTTTTTGCTTGGGTGCTACGGCAGCTGGGCGCTTCGATCGACACGCGCTCACATATATCTCAGAGTTCCGAATACCACGGTCCCCTCTGTTTGCTAACCATTGGAACGGACACCACTGTCCAAAGTGGCGCCCAAGTAAGCACGCTACGTTGGCGCGGTGAGACGCTCATTCTTGACCGGGTTGTCATGGGTGATCAGGTCAAGATAGGCCATCGCGCCGTAGTCAGTGTTGGCGCTGTCGTCGCAGATGGCTGCTGGCTTACCCCGCTGAGCGCCGCAGAATCCTGCTATTCAAGCCCCAACCAGATGCTCTCGGGCGTTCCCGCCAAAGTCGCTGGTAACCGACAGCGCCTAAACAGACCTCGGCAACGCTATCCTGAGTTGGCACGGCATCGCTACCGGGCACAGTTTTTCGGTTTGGTCGCGCAAATTCTCATGGACCTGCTGCTGTTTAGCATTCCTTCGGCCCTGACCCTGTCGATAACCAGCCAAGCGCTGCTCAGTGAATTCTCCGCCTCCACCGCCCTGGCTGCGGAATCGGATTTTTCGGTTTTTCTTGGCTCACTGATCCTAACTAGCGTGGTTGGGGTTTGGATCAGCCTAGTCATAAGTTCTCTGCTTGCGTGTCTGTTCATTCGGTTGACGGCCGCCAAACCAGGCCTAAGTTCGGGCACCTCCACCGAGGGCATTTTGCTTCGCTATCGGCAGCAAAAGATGAATCAGCTGCAGCGTCTGTGGACTTGGACCCTACTGGGGCAATATTTTCGGGCGCTTGCCGGCGTGCGCTTTGAGCAAACGGGTGCCACAGAATGTGATGTCATGGTCAATACACTGCCAGAGGCGCTCTCGACAACCGGTGACGTATTTATGGCACAGGGGTGTCGTACCAACATGCTCGAGGAAGACGGTGACCTGCTGACGCTAAGACCCTTGCGTTTGGGCTACAGTGCCTTTATCGGCAACAACAGCGTCGCCGAATCGGGAGACCTGCCACATCACTTATTGCTAGGTGTCAGCACCCCCATCGGTGATTATGGCCACAGACGCGGATTACGCACGCGGTCGACTGACCCCGTGGTTGTTGCCGGCAACCCGCCCCTTAACTTTGGGCAAGGCCATCGGGATAAGAGCACCGAGACACAAAAACCTGGATGGTGGCTATTCTCGCTCAGGGTCCTCATCGGCGATGTGTTGGGTGTCGCTCTGACCCCGGCTATGCCCTTTGTGTTGGTCTCGGTGCTGCTCGTCGCGCTGCCTCGATCTGGACTTAATGACCTGGCAAGCGCAACCCTCGCGCTGTTAATAACGCCCTGGATTCTGATCTGGGCCGCGCTTTTCGTTAAACGCTTGTTAGTCGCTAAGGGATGGGGGCGTGAGCACACCACACCATTTTGGTCCTTCCGCCACTTTACCTACTTCTTTGCACAGGATTGTTTTTTTCGTTGGGCGGGCCCGCTACTGAATACCCTGGCCGAAAGCTCGCTTGCGAACCCCTTGTTACGCAGGTTTGGCTGCCGACTCGGCAAAAACGTCTTACTGAAAGAACCGCTACAGGCATTTGACTGGCATGCCGTTGATATCGGTGCAAACACGGTGGTAGACGGACAGCTACAGCTTCACAGTTTTGAAAATTGGCTTCTTTCGATTAAGGCCTCACCAGTGGGAGCGAGTTCCGCACTCAACATTGGCACCACGCTCATGGGGGGCGCCTCTGTCGAGGCGGAGTCAACCCTGGGGGCGGCCTCGCTTGTGTTAAAAGGTATGCATATCACTAGGGGCCATAGCGCCGGCAGTCCGGCGGAACCCGTTTTGATCGGGGGTGCTTCCGAGTGATATTTGCAACAGCGCACAGCGGTATCCATAACTCTCGAACTAAGCCACCGCCGACGAACCTGGCTGAAGCACTGTTCGCGGATCAGCTGCAACGCTCGACGCTTACCTTCGACAATCAGCCCGTGTCCTTCTTTGGTTGGCCCGTGCGTTATGAGGAGGAGCTGACGCTGCGCTGCTTGTCGGTACTCAGCGATGGAGAACGGAGCCGAGCCGCCAGCTTACTGCTGCCCGAAGATCGACATCGTTTTGCCCAGAGACGCGCACTACATCAATGGCTAGATGATATTTATGCGTCTGAGGACGTCGGGGAAAACCACTTTTTTACCGAGGACGTCGCTGTAAATTCAACACTAAAAAAACAATCTTTTTTCACCGATCAGCCACACCTTCGCTGCGGTCACTACGCCATTAGCTGGACGACAACCGCCAATTTCTGTATCGCTGGCGTGAGTCGGGTGGCCAGCATTGGCATAGACGCGGAGGTACCTTCACAGGCCATCGACTTTCAAGCCATGGCTCATGCCGAGTTTACGATCATTGAATCTTCGCTCATTGATGCCAAACCACGTGAGGAAGCGCGGGCGCTGTTCTTTCGGCTCTGGCGCCTGAAAGAGGCAGGGCTTAAGTTTTATGGCCGCGGGCTGCGAGAAGGGTTGGCCTGTCTGTCCTTTCAGGAAAACGAACGCGAGGAGCTTTACTTGGCTCATGTCCCCAGCGCCTGGGGCGATCCACACCGACTTTACCCGCGTTTTTTTGAGACCACTGTATTTGGGTTCAACCTGGCGGTGGCACTGCCCACAGCGGTCGCCGATGGCCGTCACTGCCCCATCGCCACAGCCACTCCATAGGCCCCACCTGAAAATAACAGAACCATTGGCTGGCGAGCCACATCTGGAGCACGTACACCACTACGGCAATCGGTATCAACTCTGCTGGACCCAAGGCGTAGGCAAACCCCAAGCCGCTGCTATAGAAAACAACTACCATGACGAGCGTTTGAAGTAGATACATCGTTAGACTCATTTTGCCGACTGCTCCCATCGCTTTCACGATACGAAGACGGGCAAAACGATGGGCCAGCGAGAGCACTGACAGAAACCAGGCTATCACCAGCGCAAGCGTGGCAACTGCAAATACCAAATCACCCGTGAGCTGGACAGCCGGCGTGGGGACTGCCTCCCCAAACGCTCGGTAGCCCTGCGTGAATGAAAGCCAACGCTCTCCCGCCATCAGCAGCAAACCCACGCACCAGCAGCGGATCGCCAGTTGACCTGCGCCGCTGTCTTTCTCAAGACACCTTTCGAGCCAGCCAGTGCGCGCCATCACAAAGCCCAGCAAAAACATGGCGAGCACCATCAGGCCTGAATCGGGCCATTGATAATCAGCCCACGGGACCTCAGGTAAGGCCTCTGCATGCCAAGCGATAATCTCAACCAACGTATCGGCTGCATAGACGCCCTCTTCGCGGTCTTCCTCAAGCCAAAGGCCGGCCTCAACGGGATCTTTCGGGTAGTCGGGCTCACCGCGGTCGGGGTAGAGGGTATGGGCTGTAGGAAAAACCAAAAACAACGCGAGAGCCATCGCCAATAGCCATCTAGCGGGTAGTCGATGGAGGATTAACAGTAGCAATCCCAGCTCGGCATAGAGCATCAAAATATCGCCTTCGAACAAAAGGGCGTTACCAATCCCGAAAATAAACAAGACAAGAAAGCGTCGCACCGCGGTCAACCAACTGAGGTTATCGCGCCATTGGAGCCAACAGGAAATACCAAATAGCAGACTGAAAAGCCCCCAAAATTTCGATTCGAAAAAAAGATGTTTTAGCGTCCACGCTATCTGATCGATTGGTGCGCTCCATGCGCTCGCATCACCACCAAACGCAAAAAGATTCACTAGGAAGACGCCGAATAAGGCAAAGCCTCGAAGTACATCGACTTCGGGAATGCGTCCATGGCTCGGGGGATGGCTTATCAGGGTCTGCTTACCTGCGGAGGCATCCTTCAAAAAAGAACGTCCCACTCTTCGTCAACCAGCTGAATACGCTCCCCGAGTCCCAGGGCTAATGCTCTGTCGTACACCATCTTCGCGACCGCTAGATCTTCGATAGCAAGGCCAAAGGGATTGAAGAAGATGCGTTCGTCCGCAGACTCGCGGCCAGGCAATTCGCCTGAAATTATTTCCCCAAGCTCGGCGTGGATGGAGGCTCGATCAACCAGCCCCGCGCGATGCATTCGCGCAAGGACTCGGTCCGAGTGGATACACTGCTCCCAATCATCGACAACAATCTTGTCCGCAAGACCCACCATGTCGAAGGTGGGATCCATCAATGAGACGTTGAGGAACAATGATCCCTCCTTGAAGCATTCCGGAGTTACCCAGGGGTCACAAGCGGTGGTGGCGGCAATACTGATATCAGCTGGAATAAGGGCCTCGTCGAATGAACTTACAGCCTCCACAGCAATATTGAGTCCCGCCATATGGTCACAGAGGGCATGCGCCCTCTGCGCGCTTAGATCAAAAACGCGAATCGTTGAGATATCCGGAAACCATTGCTTGATTGCCCAAACCGTCAGCGCGCCAATACGCCCAGCACCAACCAATCCTATTGAACTCGAGTCCGGTCTGGCAAGATAACGGGCGGCCAATGCCTGAACGACGGCGGTGCGCATCGCGCTAATCAGACCACCCTCCATGATCGCCAACGGCAATCGAGTTTCCGGATCGTTGAGCACGATGACCGCATTGGCACGCGGCAGCCCCCGCTCGGGATTACGGTGAGCGCTGGCAACCCATTTAAGGCCCTCGATATCAAAAGGCGACCCCAGGTGTCCGGCGAGGCCAATGATCCGGTCGGCCACATGAGGGCACTCGGGCCGCTTCAGAAAACTGCTGGGTGGCGCGGTAAACCGACCGGCTTCATGAGCAATGAGACATTGCTCCAGCGCTGCAGCAACACGATCAATATCCGTGGCACCGCAACGCTGCAGGTCAGCCTGAGTGAGTAACAGCGAGGTGGTATCAATCAAGGGCTGGGCTTTTCGTCAAAAATCTCGGGCACATTAATACCACGGGCGGCCAGCCAATCGGGATCAAATTGTGTCTCGGTGTAACGGCTCCCGTGATCGGGGAGGACGGCGACAAGGTTGTCATCGGGGCCATAGTGGGCGGCCGCAATGTTGCGCATAACATGAACCGCCGCACCGCCAGACCCGCCGACCATAATTCCATCCGCCCTCGCTAGCTGAATTGCTGCGCGAATACTCTCCTCGGCCTGAACGTACACCACGTGATCTACAAAGGAATCGAAGTCCGGCCAGACATAGTTGCTGGGGGCAATGCTGGTGCCCATACCATTGAGATGGCGTGGACCTGCCCCCTTATTACATGGCAGCGCCAAGGACCCCTCCTCATCGACCAGCCAAAAATCGGTGCTGGGCGAGTGCTCTTTAAAATAGCGTGCCACCCCCATTGAACTACCGCCAGTCCCGGCAACCATGATTATCGCGCTGACGTCGCCATCCAGCGCATCCAGAATTTCAGGCGCCGTCGTCGTCTGATGAGCAGCGACGGCCGCAGGGCTGTCGTACTGGTCCAGATACACAGCATCCGGATACTCGGCCTTCAAAGACTCAAGGCGCGCCAATCGGGTGAGATGGTAGCCTCCCGTCTCATCGCGCTGGTAGACCTTGATCACCTCGGCACCTAACACCTGCATGCAGCGCTCGGTCGCCGGATTAATTTTCGCGTCCACCAAACACAGGAGCCGGTAACCCTTGACCGCACAGACCATCGCCATGCCTACACCCATGTTGCCTGAGGTGGCCACGATAACTTGAGCACCGGGCTCCAAGTTGTAATGTTGCTCGGCCCATTCAATCATGCCCCGGGCAGCACGGTCTTTCATGCTGCCACCGGGATTGGTGCACTCCAACTTGCCTAAAAGATTTGGCCCGCCGGGATCTGCAAAGCCAGATAACGCGATTACCGGTGTTGCGCCGATGGCATCGAGGACTGAAGAACACAGCTTTGGCATAAATAGGCATCAACAAAACATCTGGTCACGGTATGCCGGGAAATGCCTGCTTGCAATTTTCCATATGCGACAACATTTTTTGCCCAATTTCGAGGAATTGGCGACAAGATTGACAAGCTTTCGATGGAGTTTTACCCTTCGCGCCCTCTGGTTCTCAGAGTTTCCCGCTGCCCAGGTGGTGAAATTGGTAGACACGCCAGCTTCAGGTGCTGGTGCTCGCAAGGGCGTGGAGGTTCAAGTCCTCTCCTGGGCACCATCTTCCTCATCTATCGAACAACCAATGCAGAGGCAATAACCTCGAGCTTCGAACCGGCAAGAGGACTATTCCAGCTGCGCGCCTGCGGCGCTTGCGTGATCGTGTCA
>Ga0181564_10000419_pt1 | contig 37259 bp, 32 predicted proteins | sample 011ome_24_FD_134512 | JGI IMG/M metagenome (GOLD analysis project Ga0181564, IMG submission 134512) | Coastal salt marsh microbial communities from the Groves Creek Marsh, Skidaway Island, Georgia - 011513CT metaG (megahit assembly) | ecosystem: Environmental > Aquatic > Marine > Intertidal... | reverse complement strand
TTCTGTTTTAAATGTAAAGGTTCATTATTGAAGGTGTTGCTTTGAACTGTTTTGCGTCGCTCTAAACAGTCTTTTTTGTCTGGTCAATATCCGGATAAAAATGAGACATATTTCTGAAGTACTTCAAAGGCGATCACAGACGATCAAAGTCATGTTCATCTGGCCTTGGGAATCGTCTTGTTAACCGAAGACATGTTGATTTAGGAAACATAGGATAGTTTCAACGATAGAGGCCAGGAGTAAAAGGATAGAATAAGGGTTGAAACATGACTGAAGACGATAAAAACAACAGCAATATCGGTCTCGAAGGTTCGTCAGTGCAGAAGCTCAATTAGGTGGCTCATCCCCAGTCTGAGAAAGCAGGACCACACCGGCTATGATTGAAAAATTTGTCATCCGGTTGCCCAAAGGCCTGCGAAACAAAATCAAGCATCTACCAGAACAGAACCGCCGCAGCATGGATTCCGAAATCATCATGGTGCTGGAAAAGCTTTTACAGCAAAATTTGGCGGATATGGCCAGTGAATTTGCCGGAAGAAAAGAAACAGGCCTTTCTGGAACTGTCTGGCTGTTCTGTTCAGGCAGTATAAATATGTAATATGTTATACGCTACTTGCCATTCGAGACTGTCGTCTCGTGTTGGGACGGCTTGCCAGACGCGCATTCCGCACCAGCCCCACTTTAACTTCTGGGCCCTTTCTCTCTCACCAGATCCATACCAAATTTACCCATAGCGAGTTTTCATCTCACCAGGCCATGGTTCAAGGGCAAGCGTTGGTCACTCATCAGGGCATCGTGGGTCACACGGAAATACGCTGATATCTTTCGCTGTACTGTCTGATTTTTCCACCATAATATACCCGTCAAGAGCAGCCCCTGACGTTGGCAGAAATGTCATATGACGCAATGGTGTATTAACCTGCTGTTTTATCTCCTCCACAGTTTATCGGCATGCAACTTCCTTTCAGCCTGGTATCGACATCGCAAGTAAAAGAAGATCTGCCTATAGTAGATGGCAGCCTTTTCTTCTGGTCGCATTTTCTCGATGAGCATGAGGCGGATGAATGCCTCAGAGTTCTTGTCGCTGAAACGCCATGGCGGCAGGATACCTTGCGCTTTGGCGGCAAGGCTGTGCCTATTCCCCGCCTGCAGGCCTGGTACGGAGAGAAGGACAGCCTCTATGGGTATTCCGGTCTCGCGCTGACACCCCTGCCCTGGACACCCCGACTGCTTCAACTCAAGACCCGGATAGAAGATGCCGCCGAGGTCACTTTCAATTCTGTGCTGATTAATTATTACCGCGATGGGCAGGACAGTGTTTCCTGGCACAGTGACGATGAAACGGAGTTGGGCGATAACCCCGTCATAGCTTCACTCAGCCTGGGGGTTACCCGGCGTTTCGAACTCAAGCATCGCCATAAAAAAGTGCAAAAAGTGACCTGTGATCTTTGCCATGGCAGCCTGCTGATCATGGGCCCAGGCGTTCAGGCACACTGGCAGCACCAGATACCCAAACAACCCGAAATCGTCGATGGCCGAATAAACCTGACCTTCCGCGCCATAAAGCCGTCACATCAAGACTGATACGCTCGCCAGCATGCACGATGGCCTGCTTTTAGTTGACCTGCTTTTTGCTGACAGGCACTCTGATGACCTGCCAAATTTGCTAGAATAGGCGCTCCTATGCCGGTAACTGTAAGCCGTCATGTATTGCCATTATTCACTTGCCTAACTATCTGGAAAATATCGTGAAACCACTCATCAGCCTGCTCCTGTTCATCTTGCTGCCATGGAGCAGTATCCAGGCCGAGTATCTGCAGGGCACCGGTGCCATGGTGTCCTCACGCTCCGACATTGCATCGGAAGTGGGCAGTGAAATCATGGCCAGAGGGGGTAATGCCATTGATGCTGCTGTGGCAACGGGGTTTGCTCTGGCGGTGACATATCCCTCTGCAGGCAATCTTGGCGGTGGCGGTTTCATGGTCATCTACCCGGCCAACGGTGATGTCGTGACCCTTGATTACAGGGAGAAAGCCCCGGCCGCCGCCCACCGTGACATGTTTCTTGATGCTGAAGGCAATGTCGACCGCGATCTCGCGGTCAACAGCCGCCAGTCAGCGGGTGTGCCCGGATCGGTTGCCGGTTTGCTCGAGGCCCTGGAAAAATACGGCACCATGACCCCTGCAGAAGTGATAGCCCCGGCGATCCGGCTGGCTGAAGAAGGCTTTGTCCTGAATAACGACCTGGCCAGCCAGTTTCGCGGCAACATGAACAGCTTTCGCCGCTACCCGGCATCCATGGCCGTGTTCACCCGCGACGGCACCCCTTATGAAAGTGGCCATCTTTGGCGTCAGCCCGACCTGGCCAAAACCCTGAAAGCCATCGCCGAACAAGGCCGGAATGGCTTCTATACGGGCCCTGTCGCTGACTTCATTGTCAGTGACATGGTGGCCAACAATGGCCTGATTACCCATGCCGATCTGCAGAATTACGAACCTGTCTGGCGTGAACCTGTCCATGGCGCTTACCGGGGCTATGATATCTGGTCCATGCCGGCACCGTCCTCGGGTGGGGTCTTGCTGGTCCAAATGCTGAACATGCTCGAACCATATGCCCTGAATGAACTGGGCTGGGGCAGTAAGGAAACCCTGCACCTGATGATCGAGGCCCAGCGCCGCGCCTATGCAGACCGCGCCGAATTTCTGGGGGATCCTGATTTTGTTGAAGTGCCTTCAGCCATGCTGACCTCGAAAGCGTATGCCCTGACCCGTTTCAGCAGTTTCGATCCGGCACAGGCGAGCCTCAGTGAAAACATCGCAGCCGGACCATGGCCTGAGGAAAACCCCCAGACCACGCACTATTCCGTCATGGACAACCAGGGCAACGGTGTTTCTGTCACCACTACGCTGAATCGTTCCTACGGCAATAAAATCGTGGTTCCAGGTGCCGGCTTCCTGCTCAATAATGAAATGGATGATTTCTCAAGCAAACCGGACGCGCCTAATTCCTATGGCCTTATCGGACGGGAAGCCAACGAAATTCAGCCAGGCAAACGCATGCTCAGTTCCATGACGCCGACAGTAGTCTCCAAAGACGGCGTACCTGTTCTGCTGACCGGTTCACCTGGTGGCTCAACCATCATAAACACGGTTTTCCAGGTCGTACTCAACTTTATCGATCACGGCATGTCCGTCGAACAGGCGGTTGCCAGTCCGCGTATTCATCACCAGTGGCTGCCTGATGTGGTCCGTTATGAAAACGGCGCCATGACAGAGGCCGTGGAAGCGGAGCTGGAGAGTATGGGGCATCAAGGTCTTAATGGCTCGCCTTTTCCAATCGGTGATGCCAACAGCATCAGCTACCGTAACGGCCTGATTGAAGGTGTGTCTGATCCCCGCAATGAAGGTGGTGTGGCGGGCTTCTAAACCCCGCGCATCTAGACCACCCGCCCTTCCCCGGCCTGATTGACTCCATGAGTTCGCCTGACCACTTTGATATCTGCATCGTTGGGGCCGGCGTGATCGGACTGGCCATTGCCTTCAAACTGACACATCACCCTGCCTGCAAAGACGGCTCTATCCTTGTGCTGGAACAGCACAAGTCGTTTGGTGAGGAAACCAGCAGTCGTAACAGTGAGGTCATCCACGCAGGAATCTATTACCCGGCAGGCTCATTGAAAGCAAAGACATGTGTCGACGGTAAACAGCAACTGTATGCATTCTGCAATCAATACAATGTGCCCCATCGTAAAATCGGCAAGCTGATCATTGCCGGCAAGGATCAGGAAAGCGCTCTGCAGGACATCAAGGCAAAGGCCTCTGCCAACGGAGTTGATGATCTCAGACCGCTTGAGGGCAAGGATTTGCTTACCCTGGAACCGGCATTGAAAGCGTCATGCGGTCTTTTTTCACCGACAAGCGGCATCATTGACAGTCATGCCTATATGCAGACACTGCTGACGCTGGCAGAGAACGGCGGTGCCCTGTTTGCTCCCGGTACCCGGGTCTGCCAGATCAGCCGTTCAGCCCAGGGTTATGACATCAGCACAGACTGTCAGGGTGAACGCTATACCTTTCTGTGTGACAAAGTGGTCAACAGTACCGGCCTGTATGCGCAGGAACTGGCTGGGCATATAGCCGACTTTCCATTGTCGGAGGTCCCGGTGCAGCAGCGCGTGAAAGGGTCGTACTTCACCCTTCAGGGTCATTCCCCTTTTCGCCATCTGATTTATCCCATGCCAGAAGCCAACCTGAAGGGACTGGGTGTCCACGTTACCCTAGACATGGGCGGGCAGGTCCGGTTCGGGCCGGATACGGAAGAAGTCCAGGCGATCGATTATACCGTAAATGGCGATAAGGAACCGTCGTTCCGGCAGACCATCGCGGCATACTATCCGGACATTGCCAAACGGCAGATTCAGCCCGGATATAGCGGCATCCGGCCCAAGATCGCCCACACTCAGGGGGTTGTCGATTTTCACATCCGGGAGTACGCCGCCATCGGTTTTCCCGGCCTGGTACAGCTCTTTGGCATCGAGTCGCCCGGCCTGACTGCCAGTCTTGCCATCGCTGATGCGGTCACCCAACTGTTAAAACCGTAGCGCGGTTCTCAGCTGAAAGCGCTCTCGCCAAAACCCGGCATCCCCGGTCCTTTTTTGGCAATCAGTTTACGGATGCGGGTATCAATCACGATGCCGTCCTGTAAAAACTGTACGGTATAAGTGGTTGCCTGGTTGTCATGTCTGAGCAGCGAGGCAATACGGCCGCTACAGGCCAGTATCTCCTCAACGCCAGGTAATTCCAGCATCAGGAATACAGGTGAAGCCAGCGCTAAAACGCGCGCATCCTGGACCAGTAAACCGCCATGCCGAAAACAGGGCATGTAGTGTGCTGCCAGTGCGGTCAGGTCAGGGATGGTGAGCTGGAATATCGAGAGCGCTTGCTGCGCAGGTTGTTCTGCCATGGTCTTCCATGAATTGGCCTGTCTTGACCAGTGTTTACCGGATGGTCGCCGCCCACTGGTAGAACAGGGTCTCGAGTATCAACAGGGCATTAGGATTCGACGAACTGGTTACCGCCCGCCTCGCCCTAAGCAGTTCGCGGTAAAAATCATGCAGTTTCTTCAGTGTAGTATTGTTTTGGAAAAAAACAGCCAATGGCGCAAGATCGTGGTCATCAAACGCCGAGGGATGGTTACGGGTCTGTTGTAGGGCCAGTATGTCCGTTGTACACAGCATCATGCCCTTGATGTTGTCGGCGATGGCATAACGATCACAATGCGCCGCGGCATCCGCGATGCTGATGCTGCCGGTTAACAGTTGCTGCATGACACTGTGCAGTACTGCGCGGTCATGCAAGGCGTCTTCATCGGCAATTTTAAGGGCCTGCAGCGGCACGAAGTTGGCCATGCGCAACAGTTCAGCAGCCGAAGCCCGGATATTCTTCGATTCCAGCCAGGGTATAACCTGTGCTTCCGGTGGTCGTGAAAATTTCATCAGGTGACAACGGCTGCGGATGGTCGCCATCAACAAGGCAGGCTGGTGAGAGACCAGGATGATCAGGGTGTTGGGGGAAGGTTCTTCCAGGGCTTTCAGTAAGGCATTGGCACTGTTCGTGTTCATGGCTTCTGCCGGCGACAGCAACACCACCTTGTAGCCGCCGCGTTGTGATGTTTTGTTGATAAAGGCAATGACATCCCGCACCTGGTCTATTTTTATGTCAGCGGAATCTTCCGGTTGCAAAAATTTCAGGTCGGGATGGGTGCCGGCCGCCAGCAGTTCACATTCGCGGCAGTTTCCACAGGGCTGGCCACCGGTTTTGTTGCTGCACAACAGGGAGTGGGCAAAGTGTCTGGCCAGCATCAGTTTGCCGAGGCCCTGTTGTCCGCCAAACAGATAGGCATGAGCAAGTTTGCCGTTTTCCGACAGGCTCTTCAGGCGCTCGTATTGAGACGCCATCCAGGGCAGCAATTCTGTGTCTTGCCAGCTCATGCAGGCAACTCCAGTGCCAGACCAAAGCGGGTATTGACGGTATCGAGGATCTGTCGGCTCACCTGCTCCATCGTCCCTGCGGCATCAATCAGGCTGCGGCTGTCCGGGGTTGTCTGGGCCAGTTGCCTAAAGCCATCACGTACACTGTTCTGGTAAGCCAGCCCTTTTTGCTCAAACCGGTCCTCATGACCGCCCCGGGCTTGTGCTCGCTCCAGCGAGACCGCTGGATCAAGATCAAGAATCAGGGTCAGATCAGGCTGAAAATCGCCAACCACCTGCTGGTGAATCTGTTCCACCAGCGGCAGACCGAGGCCACCTGCGAAGCCCTGGAACGCCCGGGAGGAATCCGCGAAACGGTCTGAAATCACCCATGTTCCAGCCGCCAGCGCCGGCCATATGGTGGCGACCAGGTGTGAGCGGCGTGCGGCGTAGATCAACAGCAGTTCGGTCATGTCATCCCAGCGTCCGACATCGCCTTCCACGATCAGTTTGCGGATTTCTTCGGCGCCTGGTGAGCCGCCTGGCTCCCGGGTCAATATCACCGGCACGCCGGCCTGCCTGAATGCGGCCTGCAGCATGCGGCTCTGGACACCTTTACCGGCGCCATCGACCCCTTCAAAAACAATGAACTTGCCCGCCGGGATAATGGAGGAATCTGTCATGGTGGTATTACTGCGTCCGGCCCAACTGATACTGGACAACGGCCCTTTCATGCTCTTCCAGCGTGCTGGAAAACTGGTGACTGCCGTCGCCGCGTGCGACAAAGTACAGTGTATCACCCTCGGCTGGATGCAGGGCGGCGTGTATGGATTCCCTGCCGGGCAAAGCAATCGGTGTCGGCGGCAAACCGGCATTGAGGTACGTGTTGTATGGTGACGGAGAGCGCAGGTCTGCCCGCGTCAGGTTGCCGGAAAAGTCTGGCCCCAACCCGTAAATAACCGTGGGATCGGTTTGCAGGCGCATACGGCGTTGCAGGCGCCGGACAAAAACACCGGCGATCTGGTCACGCTCTGACGCCAGTGCCGTTTCCTTTTCAATGATGGAGGCCATGACAAGGGCTTCGTCGGGCGTTGCATAAGGCAAGTCCATAGCCCTTCCCAGCCACTCTCTTTCCAGTACTTCCTCCATGAGCTTGTAAGCACGCTGCAACAGTTCGCTGTCACTTGTGCCACGACTGAAATGATAGGTATCCGGAAATATGCGGCCTTCAGGATAACGCGCTGTCCCGAGCAGACTTTGCAGTTCTCCAGGGGCGGGTTCCACCAGGGTATCCTGGACCATGGGATGGGATTGGATGGCTGCCAGTGCCTGGGCTAGCGTCCAGCCTTCCACCAGGACAACCTGGTGCACAATGACATCGCCGGCGATCAGTTTGTCGAGCAGGTCCGGTAATGCCATGCCCGGTGTCAGCGCGTATTCACCAGCCTTGATGGCGTTTGCACGCCCACTCAACCGGCCATACAGCCTGGCATCAAAGGGATGTGTGATCACGCCACTTTCAGCCAGACGATTAACGAGGCGGTTGAAGGTGGTGCCGGTGCTGACATCGATCGGATACTCGGCATCTAGTGCGAGGGGTGCATGCACATGTTGAAAGAAAAACACGAGACGCAACACCGTGCTGAGTACGATCACCCAGCCCCAGAAGAGCCACTTTTTGTTACCGGCAATAAACGCTTTGAAGGTTGCCACGTTGATGGAGGCCGGCATCAGGCGACTGTGGCGTCAAGCAGGTCTGCAACCGCGCGGGCTGCCTGCCTGGTGAAATGACGTCGTTCAGGATCGAATGATATTCGGGTCATGCCGTTTTGCAGTGCCAGCAGCGGCCAGACGCCGAAGACACTGTTGCAGAAAAAGACCTCTTCGGCGACACCCAGGCGGGCCAGTGTGCAATCGGGTGTTTCCAATACATTACCCATGGCATCGACCAGGTAGTTACGCATGATGCCAGCGACGCCGCATTGGTCCAGTGCAGGCGTATGCAATTGGCCGTTCTCCACCCAGAAAATATTGCTGCGGGTGCCTTCCACAACATGATCCAAGGTATCCAGCATGACACCTTCAAGATATTCATCACCGGGCCATTCCAGTGAAGCCAGTACCTGTTCGAGACGGTTAAGGTGCTTGATGCCGGCCAGGGCCGGTTGGTGTGCCAGACGCTGCTGGCAGACAAATGCTGTCATACCCCGCTCGGGTTGCTGCGCTGCATAATCCGGCAAGGGATGCAAACTGGTAATGCGGGTAGCGGACATCTGCTCTGCTGGCAGATAGCCCCTGCCCCCTGTACCCCGGGTGATAATAATTTTCAGCACGCCACTGGCGGGAAAGGTCGGCGACAAGGCAGATATCTCGGCGTCCAGGGCAGCACTATCGAGATTGATGCGTAGGCGCTCAGCGCCTGTCTTGAGGCGATACAGGTGTGCTTCAAGCAGGACCGGCTGATGCTGGTGGATCAGGATGGTTTCAAACAGCCCGTCACCGTAAGCCAGGCCTCGGTCCTGAATAGCGATTGTGTCCTGGGGCACTCCATTAACCGGCATGTCCCCTCCGCTCACACCCTGGTGAAAATGAGGCTGCCGTTGGTGCCGCCAAAGCCGAAGGAGTTGCTCATGACCGCAGTGATGGTCATTTTCCGGGCTGCATGGGGCACATAATCCAGGTCACAGCCTGCGCCGGGCTGGTCAAGATTGATCGTGGGAGGGATAACGCCCTCGTTCAGGCTGAGAATGGAAAAAATGGCTTCCACGGCGCCGGTAGCTCCCAGGGAATGTCCCAGCATGGACTTGATGGAGCTGATGGCCAGTTTGCCGCTATGGCCCCCAAACACCTGGCGAATGGCATTGGTTTCAGCCAGATCGCCGGCCATCGTTGATGTGCCGTGGGCATTGATGTACTGCACCTGGTCGCCATTCAGGCCGGCATCGTTGAGGGCGTTCTGCATGCAATGGGCTGCGCCATCGCCGTTTTCCGGCGGCGAAGTGATATGGTAGGCATCCCCGCTCATGCCAAATCCGGCCACTTCAGCATAAATCCTGGCACCGCGCTGTTTCGCCATTTCATATTCTTCGAGAAACAGAATGCCGGCACCATCGCTGAGGACAAAGCCATCACGATCTGCGTCCCAGGGACGGCTGGCGGCAGTGGGATCGTCATTGCGCGTGGACAAAGCCCTGGCAGCACAAAAGCCGCCCAGGCCGGTTTTGGACAGGGGTTTTTCGGAGCCGCCCGCCACCATGGCATCGGCATCCCCATACGCAATCATGCGAGCTGCCAGGCCAATGCAATGGGTACCCGTGGTGCAAGCCGTGGAAATGGCCAGGTTCGGCCCGCGCAGATCGAACTCGATCGACAGCGTGCCTGAGACCATGTTGATGATCGAGCCCGGCACGAAATACGGCGATACCTTGCGCGGCCCCTTGCTCGCGATCAACTCGACAGTGTTTTCGATATTTTTGAGGCCACCGATACCGGAACCAATGGCAACCCCGACACGATGCGGCGAATGGGCGGTACTGTCGAAGCCCGCATCAGCCATGGCCTGCTTGCCGGCGGCAATGCCGTAGTGCAGGAATTCATCCATTCGGCGTGCTTCACGCAGCGGCATGTAGTCCTCGACATTGAAGTCCTTAATCAGGCCGCCGAAGCGCGTGCTGTACGCGGAGGCATCGAATTCCTCAATCAGGGAAATGCCGCTTTTGCCTACTTTCAGACCATCCCAGGTGGACTGGACACTGTTACCAAGCGGGGTCACAGCCCCCATGCCAGTGACAACAACTCTTCTTTTTGACAATTGCAATTCCTTGGTCGGTTTTGCCGGTAACTATACTGAATATGTTTGCTGGTAGACAACGCTGTCACACGTAAATCCCAGCCAACGATTGTCCAGCAATAGCTTCGGCATCCCCAATAAAAAAGCTACTTTCGGAGGGTCCGAAAGTAGCTTCTTGTTAAACCGGTATTACTCTAAACAGAACGAGAATCTTGCTCGTGTTTGCCTGTTCAGTGCCGTCTTTGCAGGGGCAGCTTACAGGTGTTCGTTGACGTAATTGATGGCCAGCTGAACAGTCGTAATTTTTTCTGCTTCCTCATCGGGAATTTCAGTTTCAAATTCCTCTTCCAGGGCCATGACAAGTTCTACGGTGTCGAGGGAATCTGCTCCCAGGTCTTCGACGAAAGATGATTCGCTCTTCACTTCCTCTTCTTTAACTCCGAGTTGTTCGGCGACAATCTTCTTCACTCGTTCTTCAACGCTACTCATATTCTTCTTAGCTCCTGTTAGCTCCTGGTAGACAAAGATTTGAATTTTTTAATTAGATCCAGTAACTGGTGAATCGGGTGCTGACCCGATACTGAGAGCGCAGTTTACCGTAACTTAATTAATTATGTAATCTTAAAAAACCGTTTATATTTTTTGTGTTTCGTAATTCAAAAAGCGCCTGTTTTTCAATGTGCTACGCGAATTCGGACGGCGTTATCCCATATACATTCCGCCGTTGACATGCACAGTTTCGCCTGTGATGTAGCCGGCTTGATCTGACGCAAGAAAAGCCACTACCTGGGCAATTTCTTCGGGCTGCCCGTAACGACCGAGCGGGATCTTCGACAGCAGTGCTGCGGTCTGTTCTTCACCCAGTTCGCGGGTCATGTCGGTGTCGATAAAACCCGGGGCAACCGCATTTACCGTGATGCCGCGAGAGCCGATTTCCATGGCCAGTGCACGGGAGAAGCCTTCCAGGCCAGCCTTGGCTGCAGCATAGTTGCTTTGTCCGATGTTGCCGCTTGAACCGACAACGGAACTGAGGCTGATGATACGTCCCCACCGTGCCTTGGTCATGCCTCTGACCAGGGCCTTTGACATGCGGTAGATGGAGCTGAGGTTGGTGTTGATCACATCCTCCCATTCATCGGCTTTCATGCGCATGAGAATATTGTCACGGGTGATGCCGGCATTGTTGACCAGTATGCTCACTGCACCGAAATCATTCTGCACCTGTTCGACGAAGGCATTGATCGAGTCTTCGGAGGCCACGTCCAGGCAGTAGCCTTTGCCACTGATGCCGTGTTCTGCCAGGTAGGCGGTGATATTTTCAGCACCCTGCTCCGAGGTTGCTGTGCCGATTACCGTAGTGTTCGCGCCCAGGGCGAGGGCAATGGCCTTGCCAATACCGCGGGAGGCGCCAGTGACCACTGCAATTTTTTTCATGTCATCACTCATGGGAATGTCCTTGTGCTCAGGCTGCTTCGATGGCGGCCAGGGCGTCATTCAAATTGGCCGGGTCATTGACAGAAATGGCCATCATGTCGGCATTAATGCGTTTGTTCAGCCCGCTCAGCACCTTGCCCGGGCCAATTTCCACGACCTGAGTGACGTCGGCTTCGCTGAAACGGTTGATGGTGCCCACCCAGGGCACGGGATTGTATATCTGGCTGATCAGGTTGCTGCGAATGGCATCAGGATCATTGGGCGTGTCCAGGCCGTAATTCTGCAGCACGGGAAACGCAGGTGCACTGAGCGTTACCGCGGCCAGGTCGTTGGCAAAACTGTCAGCAGCCGGTTTCATGAGGATCGAGTGGAATGGTGCGCTGACAGGCAGCGGCAATGCCCTTTTTGCACCGGCGGCCTTGCACAGTTCGGCGGCTCTGTTGACCGCGGCGGTATGACCGGAGATGACGACCTGCCCGGGGGAGTTGAAATTGACCGCGGCGACTTCCTCGCCCTGCCTGGCCGCTTCACAGGCGGCGATGATCTTGTCATCTTCCAGGCCAACGATGGCAGCCATGCCGCCTTCACCCATTGGGACGGCAGTCTGCATGTACTGGCCACGCTTCTGAACCAGTGCCACGGCATCGGTAAAGGCCATGACGCCGGCGGCAGTCAATGCTGAATATTCCCCCAGGCTGTGACCAGCGGCGATGACGGGAGGCTGGCCGCCTTTTTCCACCCAGAGACGCCAGATAGCGATGGAGGCGGTAACAATAGCAGGCTGCTGGATGTGCGTTTTGGCCAGCTCGGTCTCTGGACCATGCTGGATCAGGTCCCACAGGTCGTAGCCAAGTACGTCGCTGGCTTCGCTGAATGTGTCCTTTACTTGGGGAAAAGCGGTGGCGAGTTCACTGAGCATACCCACTTTCTGTGAGCCCTGGCCCGGAAAGATATATCCGGTGTTGGCAGCCTGCATTGGTTGTCTTACCCCTTTGCTGTTTATGCTTTCTGTTTCGTCTTGGAGACCTTTCGCAATCCGGTCATGGCATGATGGTGTTCGCGCGCGAACAGTTATGCCAGTTTTCGATTTTGTGAGTCCCGACGTCTTGCAGTCTATCTATTTATAAAAATAGAAAGCAGCCCGATTGAGCTGCTTTTCTGAGTCTGGTTAATGCGCTGTTGTGTGCCGGCTATGCGGCAAGGCGCAGTGGGCTAATCAGTCGTCGCTGTTGCGAACGATCTGTCTGCCTTTGAAAAAACCGTCCGGCGTCATATGATGACGACGATGCCTTTCACCGGTTTCCGCATCAGTAGAAATAGTTGCGGTGGTCAGTGCATCGTGTGCACGACGCTTGTTGCGCCTGGCACGGGACACTTTGCTCTTCTGTACAGCCATGATTGCTTTCCTCGGTTTTGCCCTGTCACACTGACTCGCTGAGTCAGTCCTGGTTGGATTCTTGATCCTGTTCTTTACTAATACTGTCTTTGCTATTTATTCTTGTTGCGTTTATTGCTGCCATCGCCCGGTGTCGAGGCGCCAGCCAGCTCCTGCTTAAGCTTTTGCAATACGTCCAGGCCCTTGATGTTGCTTCGGAGCATGGTTTCTTCCTGGCGCTGTGTTTCGGCATGCAGCGCGTTGAAAGCTGTGTTGCACTGGTCGCTTGCATGAGCTGCCACAATAGGCAGGCTCATGATCAGCTCATCTTCGATCACAGAAAGCAGATTCAATTCGCCTTCTTTGCAGATGACCACGTCCAGTTTATCCAGGGTATTAGCAGACTGATCGGCGATCTTCCGGGCTTCTGGCTCGCTCTGGGCCAGTTTGATGGCCAGTGTGGCGTCCAGGCTGACAGTTACCGGTTCCAGGCAGCGTTGGCACTGCAGACGCACGGCGGCAGTCAGATTTCCCGAAAGACAGCAGGTGCCGCTTTCGTCCCTGTCAAAGCTTAAACACACCTCCACCTGGGCTTGTGTATCAACCAGGTACTCACTTAAACGCAGGAGTTTGCCAAGAGGTATGGAGCTGTTTATTGTCCTGTTCCTGTCGCACAGTTTGCGTGCTGTTACATGCTCCGGGAACGGGTCAATCGACATAGGCGCGCATAATAGGGATGAAGGCCCTGTCTGTCAAAGAAATTTGCCGTTTTTGTGCCCAAAGCCATTGATTATACTTGGATTGTTATGAAGCTAGTTCTGGCCTCCTCCTCCCCTTATCGACGGCAAGTGCTGTCCCGTCTGCAACTGCCTTTCAAGGCCATGGCGCCGGAGATTGATGAGACGCCGCATGGCGACGAAAAAATCGCACCCTATGTGCGTCGACTGGCGGAAGAAAAAGCCCGCGCGCTTGCCGATCAATGCCCGGATACACTGATTATCGGCTCCGACCAGGCCTGTGCGTTGCAGGGGCTGATCCTGGGAAAACCGGGCACAGCAGAGGCGGCAGCGCAACACCTGGCGTTGTGCAGCGGGCAATGGGTCACCTTTTATACGGGGCTGGCGCTCTATCATTCTGGCACCGATAGCATGCAGTCGCTGGTGGAGACATATCGCGTGAAGTTTCGTGAGCTGACCAGTGAGGAAATTGCCGGTTATATCCGGCTGGACCAGCCGCTGGACTGTGCTGGCAGCTTCAAGGTGGAGCAGTCCGGTATAGCCCTGTTCGAGGCCATGGAGGGTCGGGATTACAACACGCTGCTGGGCATGCCGATGATTGCCCTCATCACCTTGCTGCGCGAGGCAGGCCTCAATCCCCTGCTGGCATCCTGAGCTGCGCCAGCGCTTGTTCGAATTGACTGTCATAAGGCGCGCGGACGGTTAAGGTCTTGCCCGTTTCTGGATGCGTCAGTGATAGTTCGCTGGCATGCAGGCAAAGTCGGCGAATGCCCAGTTTGGCAAAATGCCGGTTACTGTCGTCCTCGGCATATTTCTCATCCCCGATAATCGGATGCCCGGCCAACTGGGCATGAACGCGTATCTGGTGTGTACGCCCTGTAACAGGCCTGGCCTGGACCAGGCTGGCCTCAGCAAACATTTCCAGAATCCGAAACCGGGTCAGTGCCTTCTTGCCTTCGGTATCGACGCTCACAAAGCGCTCCCCGCCCTGGGCTTCCTGCCGCTTCAGGGCTGCCCCCACTTCTGTAATGGCCTCAGGCCAGGCCCCTGCTACCAGGGCATGATAGGTTTTATGCACGGTGTTTTCGCGAAACTGCGCTCCCAGATTTTTCAGGGTTTTGCCTTGACGGGCCAGCAACAGGCATCCGGAGGTGCCCTTGTCCAGGCGATGTGCCAGTTCCAGGCCGGCAGCTTCAGGATGCCTGTAGCGTAGTGCTTCGATAAGCCCGACTTTTACACCTGTGCCACCGTGCACGGGGAGACCCGCCGGCTTGTTGATGATAATAATGGCATCATCGGCATACAAAATGGCGTCTTCCAGCAAGGCTAGCAATGCCTCGCCCGGCGGCTGCTGCTCATTGGGTGCCGCGACACGGACAGGGGGAATGCGCACGAGATCACCGGTCTGCAATTTGTAATCCGGTTTTTCACGTTTCTTGTTCACCCGCACCTCGCCCTTACGGATAATCCGGTAAATGCGCGATTTGGGGACGCCCTTGAGCCTGGCCAGCAGGAAGTTGTCCAGGCGCTGGCCGGACTGGTGCTCACTGACTTCCTGGAAACTGACCGCGGGCTCACTTGCTGTGGACGCGGATGGGACTGGCTTGTTCAATGTCGGGTCTCGTGGCAACGAAGGCTGGAGTATACCGCGAACATGCTCTGAGCTGCCCCAAACTTCCGCCGGGTAAAGGGTCAGGCACAGACCTCGGCAAGGCTCAAATCCAGCTTGAGTGACACTGCAATAAGGCCTCGTAAATCATTGAAGCCCCTATAATTTACTGCTATATTGCGCCCTTGATCGCGCTTTTGCCGCCGTTGCCTGAATGCTAGGCAGTGCAATGCTGGAAGTCCGCGACAGATCATTAAGTGTCACACAGCGACTTTGCGACCAGGCTTGAAAACGCTGTCGCGATATCGACCGCATCCACCGCATAGCGCACCTGCAGCAATTACCAGCAGTGCATCCGGGGATGTGAATTTGAAGCAATATCGAGGCAATAACCACGCAAAATTGAAGCAAAATTCACGAAAGTGTGATCCTAGCGCACCTTGATTGCTGGGTTGAGGCGATATGAACGACAACCTGCCTGTCTTCTGAAAGAAGGTTCAGGCTCGAAGCAGGAAATCTGACGCCAGAAAATTTAAGAATTATTTAAGGACTGACTGAAACAACACGAAAAACCAGTACTAGCCGAATTTATGCCAGCCCGGCATGCGAAGCCCACAAGGGCTCCCCTGACCCGCTCTGGCGAACCGAAGACGAGAAACTAATCAGAGGCCAGTAAACCCTGGTCATAATTTTTTAAATTCAGACTGTAAGGCCCGCAAGGGCCTGTTAATTCCGGAAAGCCGGGTAAAAGACTCCGTTAGCTGAGATCAATTTGAAAGATCGATGACGGCCAACTGAGCAAGCTGACAGATTCAGTATCGCCGAGTGTGGCGATCAGGAGAACAAGAGAGTAAGCGATCACGGTGCACGCACCGAAAACAACCGGATTGAGGTTGTGAGAACCGCAAAACGCATTTGAGAGAAACCAAGGAATTGCTGGCAGTACCCCATAAGCGGTGCCGGTAATCAGCCAGACAGGAACAGCCTGGCCACTGATCCCCAAGATCAGACGAACCGGGCAAGACAAGCCTGACGCAGTCCACCGGAGAGACAGCCTTTACGCCAGGCTACCCCGGGACGAGTCAAAGAGACGATCACAGCAGTTTCGGCACTAACCCGCCAGTTCTGCTCTGACATCAGGCAGTACCGGCCTTGCAAATGCAGTTGTTGCAGTACCACCCCTCCTCACTCTTAATTGTTTTTAATTCAATTACTTATAAAAGCTAGTTAATCCATTTTGTCAGGCATCTTTTGCCCCGGTCTTCCCTTATACGGAGAAGTGCACGGCATGAAAAGAATGCTTATCAACGCCACGCAGAAAGAAGAGATGCGTGTTGCCCTGGTCGATGGCCAGCGGCTGTATGACCTGGACATCGAGAATCGCGCCAGGGTCCAGAAAAAGGCCAATATTTATAAAGGCCGCATCACCCGCATCGAGCCAAGCCTGGAAGCCGCGTTCGTCAATTTTGGCGCCGATCGCCACGGTTTCCTGCCCCTGAAAGAAATTTCCAAGGAATATTTTTCCAAGCAGCCAAATGAAATCAGTGGCCGCATCAATATCAAGGAAGTGGTCCAGGAAGGCACCGAAGTCATCGTACAGGTGGACAAGGAAGAGCGTGGCAACAAGGGTGCTGCGCTCACTACCATGATCTCCCTGGCAGGTCGCTACCTGGTCCTTATGCCGAACAATCCCCGTGCCGGTGGCATCTCCCGCCGCATCGAGGGCGATGACCGCAGTGAGTTGCGAGATGCCCTCAGCAGTATCACCATTCCTGACGGGATGGGTACCATCGTGCGTACCGCTGGCGTCGGCAAGGCCCCCGAAGAATTGCAATGGGACCTGGATTACCTGCTGCAGCTCTGGTCTTCCATCAAGACCGCAGCTGATGAGCGCGAGGCCCCTTTCCTGATCTACCAGGAAAGCAATGTCATTATCCGCGCCATCCGGGACTACCTGCGCCAGGACATCGGTGAAGTGATTCTCGATACCCCCGCCAGCTTCGAGGAAGCCAGAAGCTTCATTCGCCAAGTCATGCCGCAGTTTGAAGACCGCGTAAAACTGTATGACGGCAAGGTGCCGCTGTTTACCAATTACCAGATTGAAACCCAGATCGAAACAGCGTTTCAGCGTGAAGTGAAACTGCCCTCGGGTGGCTCCATCGTCATCGATCCGACCGAGGCGCTGATTTCCATTGATATCAACTCTTCCCGCGCCACACGTGGTGCGGATATCGAGGAAACCGCCCTGCAGACCAACCTGGAAGCCGCGGATGAGATTGCGCGCCAGATGCGTCTGCGTGACCTAGGTGGTCTGGCGGTGATCGATTTCATCGACATGATGGCCCAGAGGAACCAGCGCGAAGTCGAAAATCGCATGCGCGATGCGCTGGCCATGGATCGTGCCCGTGTCCAGATCGGCCGTATTTCCCGTTTTGGGTTGCTGGAAATGTCACGGCAACGGCTACGTCCGTCCCTGGGTGAAACCAGCGCCATTGTCTGCCCTCGTTGTAATGGCCAGGGCACCATTCGCGATATCGAATCACTGGCCCTGTCTATCCTGCGTTTGCTGGAAGAAGAATCCAACAAGAACAATTCCTGCGAAGTTCGTGCCATCGTGCCGATCAGTGTGTCGTCCTACCTGCTGAACGAAAAGCGCAAAGCCATCGCCAGTATTGAGAACCAGAGCCGGACCAAGGTCGTGGTTGTCCCAAATCCGAACATGGACACGCCGCACTACGAAGTCCAGAACATTGCCGATGAAACCGGTGAGCGCAGTTACGACATCCACCCGGAAGACGATAACGAAATCAGTGAGTTCATTCCGAAGAAACCAGAAGTGGCCGATCGCGCCGCTGTCCAGGCGCCACACATTACTCCGGCCATGCCGCCGGTCGCCCAGCCAGCTCAAGAGCCGGCAAAAAGCAGTGGTGGCCTGCTGGCCAGCATCAGTGCCGCAATCAGCAGCCTGTTCAGTGCGCCGGTCGAAGAAGCCCCGAGCAAGAAGCCGCGCAGCAGAAGCAGCAAGTCCGCTGACAGTAACGAAAAGCGCAGCGACGGTCGTCGCAAGCGCGGTACTCGTAGTGAAGGTGGTCGCAAACGCGGAGGCCGCAAGTCAGAAGGCTCTCGCAGTGCTGATGGCACTCGCAACACCGATGCCAAGGGCAAAGATGATGCTGGCAATAATCGCCTGGAACGTCAAAAAAGCCGTGGCGACCAGGAACCGGAAAATGAATCGTCGCGTCGTGAAGGCCGCAAGACCGGTCGCAAGCGCTCACGGGGCAAAGGCCAGTCCGACGGGACACAGGGGAATGCGCGCCAGGACAGCCCGACTGGTGCTGATACCGAATCCGCTGCAGATACCGGTGCCGGCAATGACAGCACCAGCAACAACAGCCAGGATAATCGTGGTGACAAACCGCGTAAAAGACCGTCCGAACAGCGTCTGAAGCAGCCGCGTCAGCGTCGCCGTGGCAAGCGTGATGATGCCGGAGCTGAAGCCGGCAATGAGCAGAACAACCAGGACAGCCAGAACAACCCGGCTTCCGGTAGTAACGGTGAGCAGAACAGCACGCCGGTAGCTGCTGAGCGCCAGAACAGGCAGCCTGCCGCCAGCAGAGAAAAATCACCTGCCGTTGAAAGCAATGGCCAGGGTGGCCAGGGCAACACTGCCACGGCTTCGACGTTAGCCCCGTCCGAGCCCGTGCAGAAAGCAAATGACGCTAACCAAGCCCCCAAGGCTGATAAAGCGGCATCACTCGCCCAGGACAGTCATGCCCAGAGTAAAGGTGATGAACAGCAGAGCCGGTCAAATGGCGGATTAGCCACTAAGCCGGCATCAGAGCCGGCATCAGAAAAGCCAGCTGCCCCAGCCGGGAATACCCCTGCTGCCCCTCCAGCCAGCAATCAGCCCCCCCCGAAACGCGAACGCCCCCGTGCACCGAATGATCCGCGTAACCGGATGCAGACGGCGAACACGAAGGCTGCTCAGACCTCGGGTGAGTCTGGCGCTGCTGCGGAATTAGGCAAGTCCGCAGGTGAGACGGGGTCAGGACAGGACCGGTCGCAAGCTGCGGATAGCAACAGTACCGAGGACCATGCCGGGGCAGTTCAGGCTAACGACAGCCAGGCTGCCAACAAGGTTCAGTCCAGGGAGTAATCAGTCCGCGTCAAACTGCAGCGTGAAATCAACAACAACGTTGTTGTTGATACTGGGTAAACCGGCGATTTCACGCAATTGCTCCACGCTGTCGGCCAGTCCGAAAGCGGCGGCATGGATAATCAGGGGGCGGGCCAGCGTAACCAGCAGCCCGCCTTCTTTCAGGCCACTGACCAGCACATCCAGGGTGACCACCTGGGTCGCGCCATGCAAATCCACCGTGGCTTCATAGGCCATCGACATGCTCTCCCCTGCTGCTAGGCTTTTCAGCATGGACACATCCGTCATCAGGCTGACGGAGGCCAGCGGATAGCTGGCTACTTCAAACACAATGTCACGCATCCGCTCGTTGCGGATTTCAATGGCGGTATCCACCGTACCCAGACTGATGGTCACTCCGGCGTTGCCGTCGTCATTGATGCCGCCTGACAAGCCACCCAGGGAATTCACTTCAGACACCGAGGCTGCCTTGCTGGTCACGTAATAGAGACTGGAAGCATCGCTGTCCAGGGTCCAGCCGGCCAGCACGGCCTGGGACGTCAACGCCGACAAGGCGGTAATGAAGGTGATAGTGAACAGGTTGGATAAACGGCGATTGAACAACATGGCAAACTCCTTTGGGGCCGAATCAGCGGTATGCCGATCGGGTTGGGGTTACCCAGATTATAGAATGGTTGGCGGTCAAACCTGAAGTCGGAGGCGCGCTGGTATGACTGGCTTTGGGGTTCAGGTCGTCAAGCGTGGCGTCAGAGCAGCGCTTCCATTTCCGGTAACACCTCGAACAGGTCTGCTACCAGGCCGTAATCCGCGACCTGAAAAATCGGGGCATCGGCATCATGGTTGATGGCCACAATCACCTTGCTGTCCTTCATGCCGGCCAGGTGCTGGATGGCCCCTGAAATGCCCACGGCGATATAGAGATCGGGCGCGACTATCTTGCCGGTCTGGCCAACCTGGAGGTCGTTGCCCACATAACCGGCGTCCACGGCAGCACGAGAGGCGCCAATGGCGGCCCCGAGTTTATCAGCCATGCTTTCGAGGAGGCGGAAGTTTTCGGCACTGCCAAGTCCCCTGCCCCCGGAAACGACGATGCTGGCGGCGGCCAGTTCCGGTCGTTCACTACTGCTGAGATTTTCACTCACAAATGTGCTTTTATCCTGGCTGATGACGGTGTCCAGATTTTTCATGGTCGCACTGCCTCCGGACGGCGTTGCCTCAAAGGCAGAAGTCCTGACCGTGATGATTTTGATAGGGTCACGGGATTCCACGGTGGCCAGTGCGTTGCCGGCATAGATCGGGCGGACAAAGGTGTTGGCCGACGCCACTGCCACGATATCCGAGATCTGCCCCACATCCAGCAGGGCTGCCACGCGCGGCATCAGGTTTTTGCCCGCGGTGCCGGCACTGGCAAGAATGTGCTCATAGTCGGCTGCCAGGCCCCTGATCAGGGGAGCCAGGGTTTCCGGCAAACGATGTTCATAGACCCCGTGATCAGCCACAAGGACCTGGGCAACACCTTCAAGCGCCGCTGCCTGGCTGGCCGCCTCCTGGCACTCGGTACCGGCCACTAGGACATGAATATCACCACCCAGCGCTTTTGCGGCGGTGATGACACAGGCCGTGACGGCATTCAGGGAGCGGTTGTCGTGATCGGCAATGACGAGACAGGACATGGGCGTTCTTCTTGTTAATCAGGTGTTATCGAAAATCGGAAAGTCAGGGAATGACGCGGGCTTCGTTGCGCAGGCGGTCTACCAGTTCCTGTGCACTGTTGACCCGGATGCCGGCCTTGCGAGCCGACGGCTCATTCACGGTCAGGACCGTCTGACTGCTGGTCACAGTTACGCCAAGGGCTTCGGGAGTTAGGTGGTCGATGGGCTTTTTCTTGGCCTTCATAATATCCGGCAGTTTTGCATAGCGGGGTTCGTTGAGCCGAAGGTCGGTGGTCACTACCGCGGGCAAGGTCAGGCTCACCACCTGCTCACCGCCATCGATTTCGCGACTGACAACCGCCTTGCCGTTAGCAACATCCAGCTTGAAGGCGAAAGTGCCCTGGGGCATGTCACACAGGGCGGCCAGCATCTGTCCTACCTGGTTGTTGTCACCATCAATACTCTGTTTACCCAGAATCACTAGGTCAGGGGCTTCCCTGGCCACGACAGCCTGCAGCAACTTGGCAATCGCCAGGGGTTCCACCGGGCTGGCCTGCTCTATCCAGATACTGCGGTCTGCGCCCAGTGCCATAGCCGTGCGCAATTGTTCCTGGCTTTTGTCATCACCCACGGTGACGGCCACGATTTCAGTCGCCAGGCCTTTTTCACGCAGCCGCACAGCCTCTTCAACGGCAATTTCACAGAACGGGTTCATGGCCATTTTCACATTCGCCAGATCGACAGAGGCATTGTCGGCAGCGACACGGACCTTGACGTTGGCATCAACGACACGCTTGATGGGAACAAGTATTTTCATGGGCGGGTGATCTGGCAGTGACTTTTTGTGTAATTCGAAAGGAGCACAATTATAATGACTGTATATCAAAAAGTCCCTTAAGAGGATGAATCGATTTTGTCTGAACGCGAAATAATGCCCTTCGATGTGGTGATTGTCGGGGGCGGCCCGGCAGGTCTTGCCACGGCCTGCAAATTGGCGCAGTTAAGCCAGGAACATAACCTTTCCCTTGAAATCTGTCTGCTGGAAAAAGGCTCCGAAATCGGCGCCCATATCCTGTCTGGCGCCATCCTGGAAGCCACCGCGTTGGATGAGTTGTTTCCTGACTGGCGTGATATGGGTGCTCCCGTGAATGTCACGGTAAGCGATGAAGAAGTGCATCTGCTGACCAGTGCCACTGGCTCCATCAGCCTGCCGACATCCCTGCTGCCAGCACAACTCCATAATACCGGTAATCATGTGATCAGCCTGGGCAACCTGTGTCGCTGGCTCGGTGAACAGGCCGACAATCTCGGCGTACAGATTTTTCCGGGCTTTGCGGCGGCTGAAGTGCTCTATGGTGACCAGGGCGCTGTCAAGGGAGTGGCAACCGGGGACATGGGCCGGGACAGCCAGGGGCAGGAAAAACCCGGCTATGAACCCGGCTATGAACTGCATGCCCGGTACACGATTTTTGCCGAGGGTTGCCGCGGTCATCTGGGCAAACAGCTGATTGAAAAATTCCAGCTGGACAAGCGCAGCACCCCCCAGCATTACGGACTCGGCATTAAGGAGTTGTGGGAAGTACCCGCTGCGCAGCACAGTCCCGGAAAGGTGGTACACGGCATTGGCTGGCCTTTGGGGCTGGGCAAAACCACGGGAGGCAGTTTTCTCTATCACCTGGACAACAACCAGGTAGCCCTGGGACTGATTACCGACCTGAATTACAGCAACCCCTGGCTGAGTCCCTTTGATGAATTTCAGCGCCTGAAACACCACCCGGTGTTCAGCCGCACACTCAAGGGTGGCAAGCGCCTGTCCTATGGTGCGCGTGCCCTGGTCAAAGGGGGGCTACAATCCCTGCCCGGCCTTACTGTGCCCGGCGGCCTGCTGGTTGGAGACAATGCCGGCTTTCTCAATTTCCTGAAGCTGAAGGGCACGCATACCGCCATGAAGTCCGGCATGCTTGCTGCCGAGACCGTGGTGGCAGCCCTCCTGGGTGACCGAGAATCTATCGGAGAATCGCTGACCGACTATGAAACCCGCGTACGCCAGTCCTGGCTTCATCGGGAGTTGGCACAGTCGCGCAATATCGCCCCGGCCATGCACAAATTCGGCACTCTACTCGGCGCGGTGTACAGCTTTGTCGATCAGACCCTGTTTCGCGGCAAGCTGCCTTTCACCCTGAAAGACACGCGTCCGGATCATGCCTGCCTGTTGCCGGCAGAGGACGCACCGCGCATTCAGTATCCGAAGCCGGATAACGAGCTCAGTTTTGATCGTCTCAGTTCGGTTTACCTGTCCAACACCAATCATGAGGAAGACCAGCCCTGCCACCTGCAGCTGCTTGATCCCGATACACCCCTGACATTCAACCTGGCCGAGTATGATGAACCGGCCCAACGCTATTGCCCGGCAGGCGTGTATGAAATCGTGCGTACAGAGGACGACACCCGATTCCAGATCAACGCCCAGAACTGCGTGCACTGCAAGACCTGCGATATCAAGGATCCGACCCAGAATATCGTCTGGGTCACCCCGGAAGGCGGAGGTGGTCCGAATTACCCCAACATGTAATTCGGCTATCCTCGATGCTGCATTGCCCGGACACCCTACGCGCCTGCTTTCCAGACCTGGACAGCGACTGTCTGGTTCTGACGCCCAATCATCTCACCAGCATCCAGCTTAGAGACTGGTATGGCCAGTGGCGGGTCAAAACCGGGTTGTCTCCAGTTTATCCCAGTCCGGCCATCTTCCCTGTCGATATCTGGATTCGGCAGTGCTGCAATCGGTTACTGGAAGCCGGCAGCAGCCTGCTGCCGGCGGTTCGGCTGCTGGAACCGGCCGAGGAACACCTGGTCTGGCATCAGGTAATCAGCCAGTCCCGGGTTGGCACCACCCTGTTGAACGCCACCGCGACCTCACGCGCTGTGCAGGACGCCTGGGCGCTGGAGCACCTGTGGCGCATTGCGCGCAAGGACCTGGAACACCTGGCCCCCAGTTACACTGCCAGCGGCCACGACGATCTTTCTGCTTATCTGGCATGGTCAGATGACTTTCGCCGTTACTGCCGTGAGCGCCAGCTTGCCACCCAGGTAGAGTTGCTGGAGCAGCTGGTCACTCTCATCCCCGAGCAGCCCGATGCCCTGTTATTGCCGCCCAGTCTGGTTTTGCTGGGTTTCTCGGCACCACCGCCTTTGTATGCGATCCTGCTCGAGGCCCTTGCCGGTGTTCGGGACACTACCCACCTTGACCTGCCACGCCAAACCCCGTCGGTGACATTGCACCCTGCCGAAAATCCTGCCGCAGAACTGCAGGCCGCCGCCCTCTGGGCACGGCAGATTCTGCAGGAGGATCCCGATGCCAAAGTCGGCATCATCATGGTCGATGTGCACCAGCGCTACAGCGAGGCAAGACGCACCTTTGCGCGCGTATTCGCGCCTGAGGAAAGCCGGTCACTGAGCCCGGTCGCACACATGCCCTTCAATCTCGTTGGTGGGCAGGGGCTCGGGAGAACACCGATCATTCGAGCCGCCCTGCTCAGTCTGGGTCGCAACCGGCTGACAGTGGATACCCTGGAAACGTGCCAGTGGCTCCGTAGCCCGTTTCTGTCAGGTGCCGTCACAGAACACTGGCCGCGCGCCAGTCTTGAACGCTGCCTGCGCGAGCGCAACATGCCCCGGGTCAGCAATAACGACCTGAAATACCTCGCTGCCCTGACCGAGCGTGCCTATCACTGTCCGGCACTGGTCACGGCACTGGCTGATTTCGACGCCCTGCCACGCCCCGGCTTGCGCAAGGACAGGACTACCCGGGAGTGGGAAATCCTGTTTCGCGCCCAGCTCGGGGCATTGGGCTGGCCGGGACCACGACCCTTGTCCGATGAGGAAAAGCGCGCCCTGGACAGCTGGGAGGAAGTCATGGCCCAGTTCAGTCGGCTGACGCCAGTGCTTGGCCTGCTGGCGGTGACTGAAGCCCTGGCCGTACTCACCCGTCTGGCAGACAACCATGTGCTGCGAGCGCTGGCGGATTCTCACCCCCTGCGCATTCTGTCGCCGCTGGAAGCCGATGGTTTGCAATTCACCCATTGCCGTATGCTGGGCATGTCGGAACAGCAATGGCCGCCCCCGCCCCGGGTGTCACCATTTATCCCCTACAGTTTGCAAAAAGCCCATGGCATCCCGGAAACCGATGCCACGCGCTATGCCGGTCAAATGACGCAGATGCTTGCCGACCTGATCGGACGCACGGCATCCGCGTTTGTGTTCAGCCACCCGGTCAACCGCGATGAGATCCCCCTGAAACCTGCCCTGATACTCCAGCAGTTCATGCCCGGTGGGGTCAGCCTACCAGCCACAGCCAGGATCAGTTATCTGCACCCGCTGGCTGCAGAACAGGATTCGGACGATGCCACCGAGTTGCTGGAGGAAGCGGGTTTGCTGCCTTTGACGGACCTTGATCGTCTCAAGGGTGGCAGCCAGTTATTGGCAGACCAGGCGGAATGTCCTTTTCGCAGTTTCGTACATCATCGACTGAAAGCGCGACCGCTGGAAAAGCTGGTCTATGGCCTGGATCCGCGTGCCTCTGGCAATCTGGTGCACCTGGCGCTCGAGCTGCTCTGGAAAGCCCTTGCTTCCCAGTCAGCCTTGCTAGCCATGCCGGAAGCTGACCTCGAAGCCCTGGTGGCACGTGTTGTCAATGCTGCCGTTAATGGCATGCGGCAAAAGCAGTTTCATACCATGACAGACAGTTTCTGTGCGCTGGAGGAAATCCGCCTGCAGGAGTTGTTGCTGCAATGGCTACAGGAAGAAAGGCAGCGTGGCAGTTTTACCGTGCTAGCCAGCGAACTTGATACGCAGTGGCAATGCGGGGATTTGACCCTGAACCTGCGAATCGACAGGATTGACGGTACGGACAGTGGCGACCTGGTGCTAGTGGATTACAAGACAGGACGCAGCACCCGAGTGGACTGGGAAGACGAACGTCCGGCCAATTCCCAGCTCATGCTGTATGCACTGGCCACGACACAGGCCCGGGCGCGCGCTGCCCTGCCAGAGCTAGCAGAAGCCAAACGCATTGCCGGTGTCTATTTTGCCCAGGTCAATATCGAAACCACGCGCTATACCGGATTGTCCGCGGAAGCCGGCACCTACCCCGGCACCAGTATCGAGGAGTTGCGTGGCAGAAACCACGGCCTATCCGCAACGGCTACCTGGGATGACTTGCGTCTGGCCTGGGAAGCCTCGCTGGCCTTGTTGGCCGAAGAGTTTCTTAATGGCTGTGTCGCCATCACGCCCAAGTCACGCCAGTGTTGTGATTACTGCCATGCGCGACCCGTCTGTCGTATCGACGAGGCGAACAAGCTGTGAGCCGTTCACCGATTTCCGATGCCCGCGAGCGCGAACTCGCTCTGGATATCACGCAGTCCTGCTGTGTACAGGCACCGGCGGGCTCCGGAAAAACCGAACTGCTGACCCAGCGAATCCTAAAGTTGCTGGCGGTCTGTGAGCGTCCTGAAGAAGTGCTCGCCATTACTTTCACGCGAAAGGCCGCTGCTGAAATGCGCAATCGTCTGCTGGACAACCTGGAGGAAGCGGCGCATATCAGCGCCGAGGCGCTGGAGCCGTTACCCGATCACAAACGCCAGACCCTGGCACTGGCCAGGGCGGTGCTGGCACAGGATGAGGCCAGACAATGGTCGCTGCTGACCAATACCTCGCGTTTGCGCATCAACACTATCGACAGCTTCAACCAGTTTCTGGTCAATCAATTGCCCGTGACGTCCACCCTCGGGCTGCTGCCGGACATTACCGAAAAGCCCGGGGAGATTTACCGGGAAGCCGTGCATGAAACCCTGGCGCAACTGGACACTGATCATCCGATTGCCAGTGAATTGCGTGTCCTGCTCCTGCATCTGAACAATCGCTGGGCGGCCCTGGAAAAGCTGTTATGCGGCCTGCTGGAAAAACGTGACCAGTGGCTGAGCTACATTCTGGAATTTCGCCATACCGAACGGCATGTTCGCCAGCGCATGGAACAGACGCTGGCCGATATCGTGCGCCAGAACCTGCTTGAACTGGACACCGCCCTCTCCCCTTACCGGTCCCGGTTGCTCCCGGTCCTCCAGTTTGCCGTGCACAATCTGGCCAGCGAAAGCTTTGCCCTTACCGTTGATGACATTGTCGACTCGCTGCCCCTGGCCGACACCCGTGAGCTGGGTAAATGGCAGGCTCTGCTTGCCCTGTTGGTGACGAAAGAATTCGCCATACGCAAGGATGTGCGGGTCAGTGAAGGGTTCCCGGCCAAGACGGCGCCTGGCAGCTCAGAGGAAAAAGCCCAGCGCACGGCCATGAAAGCGGAGATGAAAGACATGCTGGCGACCATGGCCACGGACGCCAGGCTACTTGTTGCTGTTGAAGCCATGAGTTTTGTGCCCGCCAGCCGCTTTGAGGATGGGCAGTGGCGCGTCCTGGAAAGCCTTATCAATGTCCTGTTGTCGCTGGTTTCCCATCTCAGCCTGGCATTTGCCCACCAGGGCAAGACCGATTACAACCACGTCGGTGCTGCGGCGCTGGATGCACTGGGCCATGACGATCAGCCTACCGACCTAGCACTGCGCTTGGATTACCAGTTGCGGCATATCCTCGTCGATGAATTCCAGGACACCTCTACCCAGCAGATCCGCCTGCTTAGCCGCCTCACCCGGGGCTGGCAGCCCGGAGATGGCAGGACGCTGTTTATCGTGGGTGACGGGATGCAGTCCTGTTACGGGTTTCGCAATGCCCGTGTGGGACTGTTTCTCGATACCCGGGATAACGGCATTGGGGATATCCGCTTTCGGGACCTGCGCCTGACCTGCAACTTTCGCAGCGAAGCGGCCGTAGTCGAGTGGGTCAACAGCGTGTTTTGCGGTGCCTTTCCGCCCCAGGATGACATCAGTCGTGGCGGGGTCAGCTACAACCCGGCAACGGCTGTCCATGCCAGCACCGACATAGCGGGCGTAAAGACCGTGCTGATCAGCCATGACAAAAACAGCGACATCCCGACTTCAGCGGTACGCCATCAGGAAGCTGTGGCCATCACCGATACGATTACCGATATCCGCGCATCACATCCAACAGATTCCATTGCTGTGCTGGTGCGCGGCAAGTCCCACCTGGCAGATCTAATTCCGGTCCTGCGTGAACGCGGCCTGGCCTGGCAGGCCAGTGATATCGACCCCCTGCTTTCCTATCCCGTCATTCGAGATCTCTTCATCCTGACCCGGGCGCTGCTTAATCCGGCTGACACGCCGGCCTGGCTGGCGCTGATCCGCTTGCCTATGGTTGGCCTGCGCCTGGCGGACATGGAAGCCCTCGTACTGGCCGCTGAAGAGGCTGAAACTGCCCTGGGGGATACGCTGCTAGGATACGCCGGGACGCCGACATTATCAGGGGAGGCCGCAACTATCCTGGCCCGTATCAGGCCCGTGCTGCGCCAAGCGATCGATCAGCGGCAACGTCTGCCCTTACGAGATTGGGTGGAAAATACCTGGATGTTGCTGGGCGGGCCGGCCACGCTTCCTGATGCTACCCTGACGGAAAACACAGAACAGTACTTCCGCCTGCTGGAAGACCATGATAACAGCGGCGATATTCGCGACATTCACCTGTTTGAGGCTGAACTGGGTGCCCTCTTCGGCAGTGGGCAGCAGCAGGATGCACCCGTACAGATCATGACCATTCACAAGGCCAAGGGCCTGGAATTTGATCATGTGCTGATACCAGGCCTTGACCGCCAGCCACGCGGCAATGACAACCCGCTCCTGCTGTGGAAGGAACACATCGGGGCAGACGGCTCCAAGCGCCTGGTCATGTCCCTGCCGTCGCGGCGTGCCAGGAACCATGAGAGTGACCCGGTGTACCACTACCTGAAATGTGAGCTGGAACTGGAACAACGCCTGGAATCAACGCGCCTGATGTATATCGGTGTGACCCGGGCCATTCGCCAATGCATCCTGTTTGCCTGTGTCCAGCAGGATGACAAGGGCCTCGTGGAACCGGTCAGGAGCAGCCTGCTGGCACGCCTGTGGCCTCAGCTGCTGCCCCAACTTGAAACCGGCGATTGCCGCGTGATCACCCTCGATGAGCACGCACCAGCCGCTAACGTGACAACGTTCGGAACCAGCCCTGTGCCGATTCGATTGCGGCGCTTGCCACCGCACTGGCATAACCCGGTGACACTCCTGCCAGTAGCGGCTGAAGCGATAGCCAGTTCGGACAGCAGCACTGAGCAGCCTGAATCCCGGCACCTGCTCGAGCGCAAGATCGGCGACATTGTCCATTTCTGTCTGCAGCAGGCCAGCCTCGGCCGACTTGACCTGGCCAAACTGCCTGACACGGAAGGCCTGGTGACAAGCTGGCGCCAGCAGCTGCTGCCCGTTACCGATGACGTTGACAGCGCGATCACTAACATTCGCGCCCAGCTCAAGGCCTGTACCGAAGAGGCGCACTATGCCTGGCTGGTGCTCGAACCCCATGAAGGCGCCGGTAGTGAGCTGGCGCTGTCAGCGTTCAGCCAGGACCGGCACCGGGAAGTCATTATCGACCGTACCTTCATCGACAGCGATGGCGTGCGCTGGATCATTGATTACAAGTCTTCCCGGCCCAGAGCCGACCAGGCCATCAGCGCCTTCCTGGCGGAACAAGCTGATCGTTATGCCAGCCAACTGGGCCGCTATGCAGCCCTCTTTCGCCGGATGGAATCGCGCCCTGTGCGTACTGCCCTGTTTTTCACCGCGCTGCCCTGCTTCCATGAGCTGCACGGGGCAGCCAGCGACCAGTTTTTCTGAACCTGGCTCATCCTGCAAAGGTGTCAGCTGCTGTCTGAGCGGCTATAATGCGCGCCTTTTTCTTCATCCGCCGAACACATCATGACCACGCCAGTAACCGAAAACGTCAATATCAGCGAATACGAAACCCTCATCACGCCTGATGAGTTAAAGGCGCGCCTGCCCCTCTTTGGGGACACAGCCGATATCGTGGCACGACACCGCCAGGTCATTCGTGACATTCTTGATCGCAAGGACCCGCGCCTGTTCGTTGTCGTGGGCCCCTGCTCCATTCATGATGTCGATGCCGCGCTGGAATACGCCACCCGGCTGAAGGCACTGGCAGAACAGGTTAGTGAGACGATGGTCCTAGTGATGCGGGTGTATTTTGAGAAACCGCGCACATCCACCGGCTGGAAGGGCCTGATCAATGACCCTTTCATGAATGACAGCTTCCGCATTGAGGATGGCCTGCATACCGGCCGGCGCCTGCTGCTCAAACTCAGCGCCATGGGACTGCCGACATCCACCGAGGCGCTGGACCCGATTTCCCCGCAGTACCTGCACGACATCATCACTTGGTCGGCCATTGGTGCCCGCACCACGGAATCTCAGACCCACCGCGAAATGTCCAGCGGGCTGTCCTCGCCGGTCGGTTTCAAGAATGGCACCGATGGTGGTCTTGAGGTGGCGATCAATGCCATGAAAGCGGTCAGCAAGCCCCATCGCTTCCTCGGCATTGATCCTGCGGGCAAGGTCAGCATCGTGCATACCCGCGGCAATCCCTACGCCCATGTCGTTCTGCGCGGCGGCAACGGGATACAGAATTATGATGCCGGCAGCGTTGCCCATTGTGAGCAGCAGTGCCTGAAAGCCGGTGTCTCAACCAACATCATGATTGACTGCAGTCACGCCAATTCCAACAAGGATCACAACCAGCAGCCAGTGGTGCTGGAAAACGTGGTGGACCAGATTGTAGCAGGCAACAATTCCATCATCGGGGTGATGATCGAAAGCCACCTCAATGCTGGGCGTCAGGATATTCCGGAGAACCTGGAAAACCTGGAATACGGCGTTTCCGTGACGGATGCCTGTATCGACTGGATGACCACGGAAGCCTGCCTGCTGGAAGCCCACCGCCGCCTGCAGGATGTGATCGTCAGGCGCTGATCAATCGGCCTGTTGCCGGGCAGTGACAGTACCGTTCAGGTGCACGTTGCTGGACGTTTCCGCACTGACCGTGAACTGGTTGTCCAGCAAGGTGCGACGGCAGGTATTCATGATGTCATTACGCAGAGTCACGGCATCAATCGGCTCATCAAAGGGGTTGCGCCAGTAATACAACATCAGTTCAACGGACGTTCGTTCCAGGGAATTGATCTGGGCTGGGGTGGTGGCTGCTGCAACACGCCGGCAACCTGCCCCGTCGCTCCTAGTAAGAGTGCAAAGGCCTGCTTGGCATCGTTCGCATAATCTATACCCACCTTGCGGCTGTAACGGCGCAGGCCGTCCCGGGTTTAGTGGATCAGGCTTTTGCTGAACAGCTGTGAACTGGGAATGAACAGGTCGCGGCCGTCGTCGGCGCGCAGGTGGGTGTAGCGCAGGGCAATGGATTGCACCCTGCACTCAAAACCTTCCGTGTTGATGAAGTCACCGATGTTGAACGGGCGACTGAACGCTAGGAAGACGCCGGCTATCAGGTTTTCCCCGATTTCCCAAAACGCAAAGCCGAGTACGATGGCGGTGACCCCGCCCCCGGCCAGGACTGACAAGGCCAGGTTTTCCAGCCCCAGGATGTTGAGCGCCTGGATCAGGCCGAAATACAGGCACAGCAGCAGGAAAGTGCGGACAAAGGCATCATGGATAGAGTGACTGTTCAGGCGCCGCATCACCCGGTAAATACCTGCTGCCAGCAGCCGCCCCGTAAGATAGGCCGCCAGCAGAACTGCCAGGGCCGCGACAATGCGCAGGGACAGCTCGGAAAAAGCCTGCCAGCTGTCCCGCGCTATCGGTGAAACTTTCCATGATGCCCTCTTACTGTCCCTGATCAGGCTGAATGCACGTCAGAGGCGAGGTTTAAATGCCAGCAGGACATTGCCGGGCACGCCCATCAGGCCGTAGCCGGATTGCACGAAAAGCGTGCCGTTGGCCGCCCAGATGGAAAAGTTATCGATGGCGCCGCCCTTGCCTTCGATGCCATTGAGCGTGTCAAACGGTCGCGCGGTATCGAAGCTGAAGATCGGCTCGCCACTGGCACTGTCAAATACTTTCACGAAACCGTCATTACTGCCCTGCACCACAGCGCCGTCCACCAGCAGTGTTGCTGAGGACATGCCAAAGTTGCTTTCACAACTGGGCAGGTGTGCCTGGCGATCACCGCTGCAGTCCGGCTGATGATGATATTCCCAGCGCAGCGCGCCGGTGTTTACATCCAGGGCGAACAGGCCGGGATCGATACCGTCGGAGGTAATGTCGGTGGACATGTTATTAGCGGCATAAACTGTGCCGCCATCAAAGGCCATGCCCCAGTGAATGCCGCCTGATGCACCGCCAGGCCCGATCCGGGTATTCCAGACCAGCGTACCGGTGTCGGGATCCAGGGCCCAAACGTCACCGCTTTTCTGCCCGGCCAGGACCAGATCGCTGCCGTCTGCCAGTTGGGCCAGCATCACGGCGGCGCCGAAATCGACATCTCTGTTGATGCTGTCCGCTGGCGGACAGTTCGGGCCGTCGGGTTGACGGGTACAACCACTGAGGAAAATATCATTGGCGGTGGCCTGGAATTTCCAGGCCAGGCTGCCATCTGCCAGCTTGATGGCAAGAATGGCATCGCTGGTATCGGTGGCGGGCGCTGATGTGTTTTCGCCGGTACCCACGTAAAGCAGGCCGCGTTTCTCATCGATGGCTGCAGCCGTCCAGATCGGGGCACCTGACGGCCCCCACTGCTGTGTACCCACCCGGCTGACGGTGGTCGGCTGCGCATCGGGCATGGTGTGGTATTCCCAGACGCGTTCACCAGTAGTGACATCCAGGGCCACCACGGCACCATGGCTGGTACAGCATTCATAGTCGGCAGCGGCGCCCATCAGCAGCTCACCAGAAGAAATTGGCACATAGACGCGATCGCCATACAACACAGGCATAGCCGTGACATTGGAGACACTGGTGGCCTGGACACTGGCATCCCAGAGAATGTCGGCAGTCACGGCATCCATCAGGATGGTGTGTGCGGAAACATCGGCAAACACGAGTACTGGACGGCCGTCATCCAGGGTGTGGTAGCCGATGGTGGTGCGCAGCGGAATATCATGTTCATACACCCATTTCACACAGGGCGAAGCGCCGCCGATATCCAGCGCAAACAGCTGCCCGGAATCGACGATAGGGTAGTACATGGTATTGCCTACAACGGCAGGCTGGGAGCGCATGTTGGCGGTGGCGGGAAACGCCAGGCTCCAGGCCAGTTCCAGATTGCCCATGTCACGCGTCGTCAGGCCAACCTGCTCGGCGGTGAGCCGACGCTGGTTGCGGCGGTCAAACCCCTGCGTCCAGATGGTCGCCGATCCGGTGTCGACATCCATGCGCGAGGCGGGACACTGCATGCTCGTGATCCAGCTGTTGTCAATCGGGGCGGTGGCTGACAGATAAGCCACGACGTTGTCGATATCCGTCTCACTGAGCGTCTGGGCCTGCACTTTCATTTTGCCGTGTGTCAGGGCATAGCGTACTGCACGCGCCCCCATGCGCTTGAGTGCGTCCAGCGTGGGCGACCGGGTGGCTTCGGGCATGGCATGGCAGGTAGCGCAGTTTTCCTCGTAAATGGCCAGGCCGGCGGTATTGGTTTCGGTACTGACGACCGATTGTTGTGCAAAAAGCGGCGTGCCGGCCAACAGACCAATACCGGCCAGGCCGAGCATGTTCAAATGACGCATGTATGTTTCCCCTTTGATAAGACAAATTATGCTGCAGTAAACAGTCGTGCAGTATATGAAGCCGGCTGCAGACGTACCAGCCCGGTATGGCGCAATGTCAGGCTAGCCATTGCACAGCGATGCACACTGCGTTGACCGCCAGAGTGACACTGTTATAACGTTTTTTCATGGTTTTGCGGCGCGCCGGGTCGTCCAGGCTGTTGATCAGGTCAAGTACGGCACGTCGCATGAGATAAGGAATACAGCAGAAAAAACAGAAACGGGTGGCATACACACTTAGTGGGCAGGTGCTGCTGTCGCGGTCGAAAAGATTCAACAGCCAGCCAACCTGAACGCCTATCCTGAGCAGCCCGAACAGGGCCTTCAGGAACATCCTCTTGACTTCATCACGCCCGAAAATGGCGAAATAGAAAAACACGTACACCGTGATGGCTATGCCACCATGCCTGTAAATAAAAGTCAGATCAGGACGGTTGTCACCATAGGTCCTGATGAAACCGGAACCGCCGAATATGGCCATGTGGAAAAGAAAAAGGGATAGATATGATGCCAGGGCACATCGTCGCCGGCATGATACTGGGTATTGCCTGTACTGAAATCACCATGGATTTTCATGCGCCCTTCCGTATTCGTGCCCTAGACTGTCTGCGCAGGGTGCTCAGTGTGCATGAGCCAGCGGAGCAGAAAATCTACAAGCAAAGATTATAGGAAGGCCGATGTCCGGTGGCCAGCGGTTACCAGGCTGAGGCCATGTTGCCGGTGGCAGACGTTGTTCTGGCTGTCATATACGGCCTGAATGCCGGTAGGGTTTCCGTGAGGATTTCCAGGGCCGCCTGGCGCTCGGCATCCGTGAACTGGCTTCGACCCGGCAAGATGATGTCGCCAGACAGATAAGCGGCCAGTTGCTGCAGGACATAGTCCAGTGCATAGGGTTGCAGGCTGTTGAAGTCATCGGTGTAGACCAGGTAGCTGAGCGGATAGCAAAACAGGCGCTTGCCCAGCTCCAGTTCGCGCAGACTCCTGCCCTGACTGTCCATGACACCCCGTGACAGAAAGGCCTCGGTATAGGCTGGTGTACCGGAAATACGCGACTGCAGGTCAGCCGCATCCATAAATACCAGCAACGCGACCAGGTTATCCAGCATACGCTGCAAGGCGCGCTGGGCCTCTTTCGGCAATGCCGCCCACGTGTCGATGTCCTCGACACTGGCAATGCCACGCCGCTTGAGCACGGCCGGCGCCTTGAATTTCACATAGGTAATCTGGTTCTGGATCGTGACCTGGTGTTCCAGCACCATCAGCGCCACGATGTCACTGGTATCAGCCGGATATGGCTCGGGATCCATATAGCCGGTATCACGCAGTGTTTTCAGATTCCATATCCTGAAATCATCAAGATTATCCAGCTGTGAAGCGTCGTCCAGGAAGATATTGCCCAGATGCGGTTGCAGGCCATGACGACCGGTGACATACCAGCCACCCCAGCGGCCGGCCAGCGGTGACTGGTCCACGATATTGCCAATACCGGAATAATTCTTCAGCGGGACATTGCGCTTGCTGTAAACCGACGACAATGCCATCAGCATGGGCACGCCACCACCCATGGTGCCCTGGGTGTCATGACATACCAGGCAGGTCTGGTCACTGCGTTCAAAACCCTTGCTGCCTTCTGGCACGTTATCAAAGGTATAGAACACCATGCCCTTGTCGTCATCGATGCTGGTGACTTCGACAATTTCGCTGTTCTGGACAAACCCGATATAGGTGTTGTTGTTGAAAAACAGCGCCCGCGGCTTTTCCGGCGAAATCAGTTTGTGCTGCAGGCTAGTTGGCGAATAGACAAGCAGTTGTGAGGCCGGATCTATATTCAATACCGCCAGCAGTGCATCGAGCTTGCCACGGCCATTATCCTGGTATGGCAGTGTCACCCCGCCGGTCTGCATGGCCTGCTCCAGGCGTGCAATGGGGTTGGCCACCGCCGGCTCATGATAACCATTGATGACGTATTCATCCTTGTTCGAAAACTGTGCCAGTGACTCGGTCGCACAAAGCAGGCCTAACAGGACCAGCATCGTGACCAGGCCGGTTTCTGAAAGGGGTTTTCTCTGCGTTTTTGGCTCAGTGGTCATGGTCTTCATGGCTCATCAACACCCTGTGTTTTATTAATGTATTTAATATACATCTTATGTGGTGTCAATAATAAGCAAATTCGAGGATAAACACTTTAGACGAGCATATTGGCCATCGAATTGACCCGGCGCAAAGCCATGGAAATGGGCAATCAGGCGTGATCAGTGGCTTTCTGGCCGTCCAAACCATCCAGCGTGCGTGTCGGAAAGGCTATGTCCGCGTTATGGTCATGAATGATGTCGATGATTCTGAGCAATACATCCTGTTTCACCGCGTGGTACTTCACCCATTCGGTGGTCCTGGTGAAGGTATAGACGAAGAAATCGAGACTGGAGTCCGCCATGGCGTTGAAATTCACGATCAGGGTCTGGCCTGTATCGATTTCCTCGTGATTTTCCAGCATGGCTTTGACGTCGGCGACGACAGCCTTCATCTTGGCCGCATCGCAATAACGCAGGCCAATCGTTTCGTAGATGCGGCGGTTGGTCATGCGGGACGGATTTTCCACTACGATGGTATTGAACATTGAATTGGGGATGTACAGGGGACGTTTGTCGAACGTTCTGATTTTGGTCAGCCGCCAGCCGATATCCTCTACCGTTCCCTCGATATTGCGATCCGGGGAACGGACCCAGTCACCGATGGTGAAGGGTTTGTCCATAAAGATCATCAGGCCGCCAAAAAAATTGGCGAGCAGATCCTTGGCGGCAAAGCCAACGGCAATGCCACCGATACCGCCGAAAGCCAGTACTCCGCTGATCGAAATACCGAAAGTCTGCAGGATCACCAGGGCGCCGGTAATGACCACGGATACGCGCAGCAAGCGGCAGATAACCCGGACAGTGACGCCATCGGCATTGACGTCCCGGAGTCCGCGTTTCTCGATAATGTGAAGTTCTGCTTCCTTGATGAAGCGGAACAGGAAGATCACCCCGAGCAGGACGATGGCGACCTGCCGGATCAGCGTGGTGTATTCGAAAATGGTGTGTTCGGAAACGTTGTCGATGATCTCGGCGGCCACCGACAGGCCCAGCACCCAGATCAGGCCATGCAGCGGCATGCGGCCGGCATTGAGGAGAGAATCGTCCCAGTAGTTCTGGGTTTGCTTGATTTTGCGGTTGGCGCGTGCCAACAGCAGACGGGCGATGAAACTGGCGGTTACCGTCACCAGGACGACAATGAAGACACGGATTACCCAGTTGTTGTCGTCAATCCAGACTAGTAACGAATCCATGACAGAGAGAGACCGGTTCCAGGTTCAGGCGCGCCTGGCCTGGCCGGATTCGTTGCCCTCTTCCACCCATTTGCCGTTGCGATAAAACGCTTTCCAGCCAGTGGCCTTCTTGTCCACTTCGCTCTGAACGTACTGTTCCTTGTTCTTGCGACTGAATTTCACCACGGTCTTGTTGCCGTCGGGGTCTTCTGTCGGTGCCCGCATCAGGAAGGCGTACTTGGGATCGATTTCATTCTTGTGGGGCAGCAACTCGGCGACCAGGGGGGCACGGGTTTCGCGGTTTTTCGGGAACTGGCTGGCGGCCAGGAACAATCCGGCGGCACCATCACGCAGCACATACGTGTCATCGACCTTTTCGCAGGTCAGTTCAGGCATGGGCACCGGATCCATCTTCGGTGGCGCGGCTTCGCCGTTGCGCAGCAGTTTGCGGGTGTTCTT
>Ga0181564_10000415_pt1 | contig 37317 bp, 33 predicted proteins | sample 011ome_24_FD_134512 | JGI IMG/M metagenome (GOLD analysis project Ga0181564, IMG submission 134512) | Coastal salt marsh microbial communities from the Groves Creek Marsh, Skidaway Island, Georgia - 011513CT metaG (megahit assembly) | ecosystem: Environmental > Aquatic > Marine > Intertidal... | reverse complement strand
AAGAAAGAATTGATACTGTGAATACTGAGGAACATTAAAAGGTGGACGGCGGTAGGTTATGGAGAAATGGAAAATCACGTCAGCATTTTTAAATACCCACCCACACCGCACAAACGATACTGTGGAATAGTTCGGATTGGACAACAATTTTTCAAAGAAAACAAAAGGCTTTTAGAATGATTATTGTGATTGTTACTTTTAAGATATCTTCGGATATAACCGAATCAATATTAAAAGAAAAATTTATGGAATCATCAAGTCTTTATAAAGACACCCTTGGGCTAATTCGAAAAAACTATCTCTCCGACGTAAAAAATAATACAGCGGGCGGTGTTTACTGCTTCGATACGTTAGAGAATGCACAAAACTGGTTTGATGCCGAACGAATAGAGTGGCTCACTCAAAGATATTCAAAGCCAAAAATCAACTTCTATGACAATCCAATTGTTATCGACAATATTTCTAAAGAAATTATCTCTTAAAAAAAAGAATATCTCTCGACTAAATATCAAGATGAAAAAAATATTATCAATAGCGCTCTATTTACTGACAGCATTCCCATTGTTTGTCTGTGCAGAATGGACAAAAATAAACGAGGGTAAAATTTACTATACCTACACAGATGTCAAATCTCTGAATGCTCAACCTGAAGGAATATACGCTTGGGCGCTCTACGATTTCATCGACCAGCAACCGGAGGGATACCGCTCAGCAAAAGTACTGTTTCAAATCGACTGCAAAGAAAATAAATACAGAATGCTCTCAGTCAACACGTTCGCGGGATCAATGGGGGAGGGAGAATCTGGCATGCCAAAACGCTCTGATCGATGGGATGATGCCTTACCTGGCTCATTGGGCTTCCATGTGGTGAAGTATATTTGTGTGCAATAAATTTAATGCCTAGTTAGTTCTTGCCACGCAAGAAACACTACGAAAACCACCGCTGCGCCAATAACCATATAGCTAATGAGCCGAATGACAGTGGCGCCAATGGATGCAGTTCGGCTAAGCGGCTCTTTTCGTCCTTTCAGGACCTGGACTAATAACCATCCAATAATAATGCCGCTGATCGTTAATAATATGATTCTCATAAATACATTAATCGATAAAAAAATTAAATCTAATCGTCTTCGTGGGCAATGAATGGTGATGTTAAATTACGGGACTAACGAATGAGTAGGTTCGTACGCGTGCCCCTTCTCAAACACTGCAATTGAATCATGAACATGGACTCCAGTGCACATATCTTTTAATTCAGGATGCTTGAGTCGATTGAAGTGCCACCAATGATGCATATCGTTAATCATATCAAATGAAAAGCCAAAAAAATTTGATCGTCGGTTGTAACCGCCACCATAGCCCCGCCAATATGACGTATGTAAATCCTCAACCATGTACACGCCTCCTTCGCTCATCTCGGGAAATAGAATTTTAAAAGACTCGATCTGGTGCTTAGTTTGGTGACTCCCGTCATCAAGCACTATATCAACTCCCCCCATTTCTCGAACTACCTCCCTTAAAAAATCAGGATCATCTTGCGAACCAATACGGACCTGTCCAGCAAGGCCATTTAAATCTGCACAACTAGGATCACTATCTATACCAAAGATAATAGATTCCCCTCCAAAATACTTACGCCACATCCCTAAGCTTCCACCACGAAAAACACCGATCTCTAGCAAGCGAACAGGTGAATGACGAAAACAAGAAAAATACCGATCGTAATACTGGATGTAATGGTGCCACTTGTGAACAGGTCGGCCTTCGTTCCGGGAAAACAAATCAAGTAGCTCGCCATCAAATTGATATTTCTGCTGGATATCATGCTGGATACCAAGACTGTCGTTAAAGGACATAACATCAATATTCTTACTAGTGCCCCACCAAGAACGTAAAATATTCGGCATAATTTTTGTTAAATCAAATTTGTACACTGCACTTACTCCAATTTGTTTATAGGATCATTAGTCGCACTCAAACTTAAGCAAAAAGACTTAATGGCCTTGGAGAATTATCTAAAATCAATATATCGTTTCAATCATGCATGAGTATCGTCAAGTAAAGTTTGGTACAGTCTGCCATAGGACTGTGTCATTTGATCTGCGGTAAAGTATTTCAAATAACGTGATCTAGCATTTATGCCCATTGCTGAAGCCCTATCAGGGTTTTCCCACAAATAACGCATGGCAGCTCGCAACTCATCAGGATCCCTCGGAGAGACAACCAGACCGGTCTCATTGGCGATATTGATGAACGTAGTGCCAGTTCCAATTTCACTAGATATCAGAGGCTTCCCAAACATCGCCCCCTCCAAAAGAGACACACCGAACGCCTCTGAGCGCAAGTGGGAAGGGAAGAGCACGCCAAAGCATAATTTTAATAATGCAGCCTTGTCTATTTCAGGTAAATACCCCAAAAAATGTACATTCTTTAAACCTAGCTCCCTAGCCTGGCGTTTAAGCTTCAACTCAGTCGGTCCTGTACCAACGAGAACAACCGAGTAATTAGTATGCCTCAACGCCTCCATCAAAATATGTAACCCCTTGTAATAGCGCAAAACTCCAACAAATAAATAAAATTTTGCTCCGAATCTGTGTTTCCAATATGTCAACTTCTCATGCGAAGGAACTGGGTAAGTTCCCTCATCAAGTCCAATGGGAATAACATCAACTTTATCCGTAAACCGCTCAAGAACATCACTCGTTGCTAAATAATTTGGAGATGTAGCCACAATACGAGTCACATCATTTAAAAACCTATTTCGAATCGGTTTATACAATTTCAAAAGATATTTTTGCCGAATAATATCGGAATGATATGTAACGACTGAAGGTTTTTTAACTCTTGTCAAGAAATGTAGTAGATCCATAAAAGGCCATGGAAAATGGTAATGGATCACATCCGATACCTGCGCTAATTGCCGGAACCGAAGGAATGCCGACACAGAAAATCCTGTTGAAGCTATTTGAAAATTAAGCCTCGCCCGATGAGATAGATAACCATTTTGTGAAATGGTTCTTGGTACACGAGCTCGAGTAAGGGACAATACAGCTGAACTTATACCGAATTTATGCCCACTTCGAGCGATCTGGTCAATTACCTGTTCAATACCACCCTGTGTATCAGGAACTGCAGTTTTATAAAAATGAAGTACTCTCATCTTAAATCTTATTTCATCACAATATCGATTTAAACCAAACCGAATAAGGCTGTGCCAACCACCATTTCAAAGGCACTCTTCCATAGTGCTGTCGTACCACAGTCATCGCTTCCTTATAATGACGCACGCGCAGATTCCTAGTTTTCGTGCCGTCATGGTCACGATTGCAAGCTACGAACTCGTCGATAAATTGCATAACACCAAACTGCTTATATAAGCGCCACCATAAGTCATAGTCCATCGCCATATGCAGTTTATCGTCCAGTCCTCCAAGACTTTCCCAAACCTTTCGTCGAATCATAGTTGCTGGCTGAGAAATAATACAGCGTATCGCTAGACGACTCTCATCAAAAGTCTCTACCCACACAGGAGTGCGGATACCAGTTTTTTGCTCGATATTCCAAGATCGCCCATATACTGCTGGAGGCTTTGCGGAACCGCGCAGGGCGTTTGTCAACGTTACTAAACCTCCGGGCATGAACCAATCGTCACTATTTAACCAACACACAAAAGGTGCGCTCCCCATTGAGACACCCTCATTAATGGCGGCTGCCTGACCCCCATCAGAGCAACTGCGCCACCCACTTAATCTGGAAGACCATTTCCTTATCACATCGAGCGAATTATCCTCTGAGCCACCATCAAGAACGAAAACCTCCACCGGTACATCTTGACTAAAAACAGAGGATAATGCCTTGTCAAGAAACCCACCCTGATTCAAAGAGGGTATGACAACAGTGACTACAGGCTTAGTCATTTAGCTTAATTAAAGAGAGAAAGTCCTCATAAACCCTTTCCAAACCTTGGTGTAATGGTATTGTTGAAGACCATCCAAGATGATTCATACGCTCTACATCAAGCAACTTGCGAGGCGTTCCATCGGGCTTACTTGCATCAAAAACTATTTCTCCTTTAAAGCCCACCACATCCATTACGGTTCTAGCTAACTCTTCTATTGAGAGGTCCTCGCCGGCCCCAATATTAAATAATCCACCTGGAATATCAGCTCGCTCCATCAGAAACACACAAGCATCTGCCATATCATCAACGTGAAGGAATTCACGCATGGGTTTACCCGAACCCCAAACTGTAAAAGTTTCCTTACCACCTATTTTAGCCTCATGCACCTTGCGCATTAATGCCGGCAACACATGGCTATTTTGGAGGTCATAGTTATCATTAGGGCCATATAGGTTCGTCGGCATCACAGATAAGTACTGCATACCGTACTGCCTGTTGTAACTCTCACACAATTTTACGCCTGCAATCTTAGCAATAGCATACGGCTCATTAGTCTCCTCTAGTGGTCCCGTTAGCAAATACTCTTCCTTTATTGGTTGTGGACAGTCGCGAGGATAGATACAACTCGAGCCTAAAAACATTAGCCTCTTGATACCTGAGCGCCAAGCAGCATGCAAAACATTAGCCTCTATCATCAAATTCTGATAAATAAATTCCGCTCGGTACATGTTATTTGCATGAATACCTCCCACCTTAGCTGCGGCTAGAAAAATATATTCCGGATTCTCTTCTTGTATGAAGTCCTCTACGGATGCCTGACAGGTAAGATCTAAATCCTCATGACTAACAGTTAATAAATTTGAGTACCCAGAACGCTCCAGTTTCCGAATAATGGCAGATCCCACCATGCCCTTATGGCCCGCAACAAATATCTTCGCATCATTCTCCATAAAATTATTCGTTAGATTCGTAAACAGAGTAACCGTGTCTCTTTACTAATTCATCACGCTCAGCAGCTGCTAAGTCTGCTGACATCATCTCAGCGACTAATTCCTTAAATGTAATTTTTGGAGTCCACCCAAGCTTTTTCTTAGCTTTGCTGGCATCCCCTAGCAAGGACTCAACTTCTGTAGGTCGAAAATAACGTGGATCAACAGCAACTAAACATTTACCCTCATTATCATAACCACGCTCAGATAACCCCTCTCCTTCCCAGAAAATCTCAATACCGATCTGTTTGGAGGCTGTATCTACGAAATCCCTCACGCTATATTGCTCGCCAGTTGCTATGACAAAATCTTCAGGTTTATCTTGCTGCAACATTAACCATTGCATTTCAACATAGTCTTTGGCGTGCCCCCAATCACGCTTCGCATCTAAGTTCCCTAAATACAGACAGGTTTGAAGTCCAAGCTTGATACGAGACAGAGCTCTTGTGATTTTTCGCGTGACAAAAGTCTCCCCACGCAAAGGACTTTCGTGATTAAATAAAATTCCATTACAGGCATATATGCCATAAGCCTCTCGATAATTAACAGTAATCCAGTAGGCATACAGTTTCGCTGCAGCGTAGGGTGATCGCGGATAAAAAGGCGTAGTTTCCCTTTGAGGCGTCTCTTGCACCAGACCGTAGAGTTCAGACGTCGACGCTTGATAAAATCGCGTTTTCTTTTCCAGACCCAAAATACGAATCGCCTCCAGCACACGTAGTGGACCGAGTGCGTCAGAATTCGCAGTATACTCTGGCTCTTCAAATGATACCGCGACATGACTTTGTGCTGCTAAGTTATAAATCTCATCAGGCTGCACACTTTGAATTATTCGAGTCAAGCTTGACGAATCCGTCATATCTCCATAATGAAGGGTAAACGTTCGCTCTGAGAAATGAGGGTCTTGGTATAAGTGATCAATCCGGTCAGTATTCAATAAGGAGCTTCGGCGTTTTACACCGTGAACGTAGTATCCTTTGTTCAATAAAAACTCAGCCAGATACGCGCCATCCTGGCCAGTAATTCCAGTAATCAAGGCTGTCTTTGTCATTTTTTACTCCGCATCAAAGAAAGTTTGAAACCAAGTCTCTAGACATAGAGCACCCCATATTTCTCTGCCATATTGAGATTCACTTCTCAACAATTTCGCCATCTTTTTATTATCAAAAAAGCCTCTTTCACGGCAAGTTTTACTTAATAATGTATCGCCCACAAAATCCTTCAAGGGGCCAGCAAACCAATCTTTCAATGGAACAGGGAAACCCATCTTGTCCTCTCGTGCCAAAATTCGTTCAGGCAGAATTGAGGCCATAGATTCTTTTAAAATGCTCTTCGCTCTACCACCTTCGTATTTAATAGCGGGAGGCATCGTAGCGGCGAGCTCAGCAATTCGATAATCTAGTAATGGGACTCGTGACTCCAGTGACACCGCCATACTTACCCTGTCCTCTACATGAAGAAGTGACGGTAGAAGAGTGTTTTGATCGAAATAAGTCATCTTATTTAGATATGATCGGCTACCTGACGCATTAAATATAGTCTGAAAACTATCCCAGATTAACTCATCATCAAATTCATTTGTAACATCCACATTGACTATTCCTCGAAGACGCTCTCCTTTATCCAGCAACTTGAAATAACGATTTTCCATTGGTTCAAATAGGCCTGAATCCCAGAATTTCGTCAGCATTGGAACATACTTCTTTAGCATTGGTAGATTGGGAACTATTGACTCCAAGTCAACAATATGTTCCCCCTCCTCTTGGGTCTCAAATATTGCACCCTTAAGGCATTGCTCCAAATAGGCAACCAAATAACGAGCATAGCCTCCAAACAGCTCATCACCGCCCTGTCCGCCAAGCACCACCGACACGTTCTGCTTAGCGTACTGGGAAACGATATATTGAGGCAAAAGTCCTGGGCCTGCCGCCGGCTCATCCATGTGATAAATCAAGTTCTTGAAAGAATTTTCAAAGTCTGCCGGACCAATTGTAATTTCATGATTCTCACAGCCAGTAGCCTCCGCAACTATACGAGCATACTCCGTCTCGTCATACTGCGCCCCTTCTAAAAATTTACCGGTAAAGCTCTTAAAACCTGATCCGTATTGCATGACAGCCGAGGAAACAACGATACTCGAATCAAGGCCTCCACTTAAATGCCCGCCAACGGGTACATCACCTCTTAGCTGCCCCCTTATTGAATCATGTATCAAGTAATTTAACTTGTCTTTGAAATATTCGGAATTACGAGTGGTTTCAATTTCTAAAGATGGCTGCCACCATTTACGTAACTTAATATTTTTATCTTCAACATTCATCGAAATCGAATGACCAGGTAATAGTTTTTTAATACCATTAAAAAGTGTTCTTTCATTTAGACAAAACTGAAAAGTAAGGTATTCATGCATGCCAATCATATCCGGCTTTTTTTTAATTTCTGGAATACAAAACAATGCCTTAATCTCAGAAGCGAAGACCAGCGATCCATCATTCAGAACGGTATAGTAAAAAGGCTTAATACCAAAGTGATCACGCGCAGCAAAAAACAAATTCTTTCTTGAGTCGAATAGTGCGAACGAGAACATGCCATTCAACTTTTCGAGCATCGCATCTCCGTATCGTTGATAACAACGAAGTAAAACCTCTGTATCCGAATGCGTTTTGAATCGAACCCCATGTCTAACAAGGTCCTGTCGCAGCTCTAAATAGTTATAAATTTCTCCATTAAAGACCAATGTGATTGATTCGTCATCCGAGCGCATAGGCTGAGCGCCATGCTCTATGTCGATAATGGCCAGCCTTCTATGACCAAAAAGAAACCCTTTACCCTCAGCGCTTCCTACATCATCAGGCCCTCGATGGAACAGAATATCCGCCATCTCACGTATCTGGCTTCCTCTTCCTTGAGCGTTGGAAGACGGGCCAACAATCCCGTAGATTCCGCACATTATTTTTTTTGACTTGTAATTATGAATATAAACCCATGATCATACTCCAAATCGGGAAGGAATCGACTTGGAACGCTTGATGTTAGCGTAGGCTTTTACTGCGGCACCCGTAGACTTTTCACGAGCTTTTTTAAGCTGTCGGCCCCATTTCCGCCACCCGCTGCGGGGAAAGTGATACAAAAAGGCCATAATGAAATATCCTAATATCGTTATAGACGCAACCATTTTACTCTCCGTAACCCTCTGGTCGTAGCGTAAGCCAAATGGTACTTCAGCAAAACGAAATCCCAGTAAATTGAGCTTAACTATGGTCTCTAATGTCGACGTGAAACCTAAACCTCGCATTTGTAGAAAGCCGCTGCCATAAATCTGCACAGCATCTTTGATAACTTTAGCTTTGTACGCTCGATATCCGCAGGAATAATCCTTTATACCTTTTATCCCAAACAACACTTTCATGAAAGTATTAGCAGCCCAGCTAATTCCTCTACGGTACCGATTTACGCCTTTCTGGTAACCGCCAGGCTGAAACCGTGATGTTCCAACGACGTCATAACCTTCCGCTAATTTGTCGAGCATCGATTGGATATAAATAGGCTCATGAGTGTCATCACAATCGAGTCGGATAATAACGTCTTCGTCTTCGCAATGATTAGCCATGTATTCAAACCCATCACGCTCCGTTTCGCCGAGCCCTCGATTTATTGAGTGGGAAAGTAATACTATTGATTGTGCAGTGGCCGCTGATTCGACCACCTTAGCAGTGCTATCTGAACTGCCATCATCAAGCACAACAATTTCCGCTTCATTGGTTACTAATTTCGCTAACGTTTCATTAAGTTTTGGTAGCAAGCGCTCAAGAGATTCCGCTTCATTGAAAGCCGGCAAGAAAATCCATATCTTCATTTTTAAATTTCCTGTTTCGGTTGTTCAGCAAATGGGTCAAGCGATTTTATTCGAACAACAAAAAAATTTCCTCTCACGTGTTCGATGAATCCAGCTCCAACTTCGGTCGTAGGCGTCTGATCAAGCACCGAGAAGACTTCTGAAGCGTCGAAAACGGAACGCACGTCGAGGATGATTTTGGAGGCGATTGAATTCGCCTCTAAAAATTCCAGGAATGTTGAAAGCGTCTCAAGTGAAAGGTTACCTCCCGGAGAACGAACGATGAGGCTTGCCTCGCTGACACAGGAATTCACATGAGAAAACCTGCCATCCGCGTCTTTAGGAAATAGCAGTGTGAACGTCAAAATCCGATCATAGACGTAATTTGCGTCTGCAAACGATAATTCGGATCTTTCTGTCAACGGATCTAACTTGGTCTGCTTACGATGGTGCAGACTGGAAAAAGCTTCTTTCTTTAACAATTCACCCCAGCCTTTTATTTGAGATCCAACGCACTCCGTTATGTCGTATTGCTGGTGACCACAACTCGAAATAAGTACTGTGAAAAAAATTCCAAGAAACGAGAATTGTGAACGAATCACCGGAATGTAAAACCATCCAGTTTTATGGACTGCTTAACCAATTTTTGTCGTAACCTAAATTGCCCCGTCAAATCGTGTACTTCTGCGGGGTCTAATTCGACCTTAAAAGACTCACCGGCCCCTAGTTTCGGTAATCCTAGTACTAAGGCAAACTCTCCAGCAGAGTCAATTTGATGCACCGAGGTAATACCATTTACTGAAACGTCAACATCGAGAGGATATGTAAAATTTAAATTGCCTGGCGCAAAACCCTTTATGACCAACTCAGATCCCCTTGGGGAAATGGAGGCGTCAAACTCGATCGTGGCTTTATCTCCCATCCATCGGTCCACTTGAATACCGTTAAATGATAATGAGCACCGAAGCATTTCATCACCAATTAAAGCTCCACCACAATCATGTAACGAACTTAATTCGCCTTCCGGTAAAACGGATATATTAGAAAGTCCAATATTCAACTGCCTATAATCGGTGGGAATATCTTGATTCCAAATCGGCAAGGGCCGTCTCATTGGCCTCACTTTCTCCTTAACTTTAATCACTAATTTGACCACCTGCTCATTTGGAATGAACGGTTTAGAAACATATCTTGTGGCGCTATCCACCTTGAATTCGTCAAACTTTACCCCATTAGCCCACAGCTCTATATGCCGTGAATCACTGTCAAGCTGAAACCCTACGATCGCATCAAAAGTTAGTCGATATGGTTCTCCAATTTTGGAAGGTCTCATGAGATAGACCTCTCCACCTTCGGCTGTCCAACGCATTGTTTTTGGCCACCACCAGCCCATTGGGCGATCATAATATTCCGTTCGGTAATATCCTCTACCAGTAAACACTTGATCTGGATTATCCCTTGACCGGAACAATCTAAAGGTGGAATTTTCCCAAATAGGCTTCGTTTTGAAATTCGGAACTACAATATCATCGTTAATATGTCCTTCATTCCACGTTAGTATAAAGTCATCAGTTGCACCGTGAAAAAAAACATTGGTAGCTTCACTTACATTTCCGTAATAGTCAGTTACTAAGTTCGTCAAAATATTTGGTAAATTCTCATCATCGCCGGGGAGAACCTGATGGGAAAGCATAGAGGTTCGATAATCTCGCAAATAATAAGCCACCCAATGGTTCTGGATGCTGTCAACGAACATTAGGCCCACTGTTTCATCAGGCAATACGTGCTTGCGAATAGCAGGCTCTAAATCGAAATAATCACGGTTACCTGCAACATCAAAATTATTAATGATGTAGCCATTGCGAGTATCACGCCCCATCCCCTTGACACCATACTCTATTGTCGTAGCAACATTAGACACGATAAACAAGGCAGCGCCGAGAACCATAGCTTTATTTTTAGTGTTGGTTAAAAACGTCGCCCCTCCGGACAAACGAAGCGTCATACCGTAAGCAACAAAAGGGATCAGAAGAAATTGGAGCCATGATGCCATTTTAAAAACGGCATATCCATATTGCCGCTCAAACGTGTAAATCCACCACACAATAGTGTAAATTATGATGGCGGATAAAATGGTAACAAGGCGTGCAACATCTTTAGTGCTAGATCTAATCCATAAAAAAATCGCAATCAAAATAAAGCCGCCAACAACGCTGGCAAACGGCAGCGCGATTAACGCGTAGTGGGTATTTGGAATACCACATGCCAACCAGACACTCACGTAAGCACCAAACGCTAATGCAACGCCTAATAGTAAGGATCGCCAGTCAACATTATTTGACCCCCATCTAGAAATGCAAGCCAATAAATACAAGGCGAATGCAATTGTGGAAACTAAAATCGCGTAAAACGAAAAGCGTCCAAAAATAAGCTCATAAAATGAGTTTTGAACCGGATAAGTTACCGAACCAAGGTAAAGGGGAAAAAACATCTCGGTCAAAAAATCGAGAAAATATTGTCCTTGTAGAGTTTGACCTATCACATTGCCCCACCCAAACGCCATTGAATATATCTCAGGCAACATGCCAAAATTAACGACGAGGGTTACCGATATTAGTCCGATGACCAACGCTATCAAAGTTAATGCTTTTGTCTGCCTGGTTAACAGCAGATACCACCAAAGCGCACCAAGCGGGGCGATCGCGTAAGCGAGCATACCTAGATATGTTACAAAGAGCGCATTAACTAGCAATCCAAATAACACTAAAAGTTTTGGATCTGGGCGTATTAAGGTCAAAAAACCCACTGTTAAGACCAAGGGAAGCGCAGCAAGTCCTGAATTTTGACCCAGGTAAAAATACAAATAGCTTAAAGCGATAGGACCGCTAACACAGGCAAGCCAGGCTGAGTATTTAGCCGCCCTACGATCTAAACCGAAAACAATACGGGAGAAGAAATACATCGTCGCCGGCAAACACGAAAGAAACAGTGCAATCGAGACCGTCATTGCTTCTCGGGTAGTTAATCCCAAAAACGTCTCTAAAGAAATACCGACTAATCCGCTCGCAAATCTTGCTGATGACGAGAGGGAGCCAGCCAAATAATTGATGGGAGAATAAGTATCGGTTCCCTTCATAAAATCTCCAACAGAATATCCTTGTTGGAGAAAATAGTTGTCTATAAACCCTGCAAAATAATCTGGATTCACGGCACCAAGGTAAGTTTCCGAACCATTAATAAATAATGGCCAGAACATAAACAGGAACATCGGAAACACTAGAATTACAGAATCGAAAGCTGATTGCTTGACATCGAGAGTCAAAGATTTGAGTGAGCCTCCCTCTCGAACTAACAGACCTACAGAGATCACCGCTAATAACGCAGAAACAACAGAAACCGACTGATTCGCACTCAGTCCCGAGCTAGCAGATAGAGAGAATGCGCCCAGACCCAATATGAGATACCCTACTGGAAACACCAGTAATCGACCATATTCTAAAAACAGATCTTTCGGGAGTAATAACTTTAATACGGGATAACCCATTAAAGCCAAATAAGTGAAACCTAAAATTAAATGATAAATCGTTTCAAAAAAATAAATCATCAAACACTTTCTAAGTCGACATTACGATTAGTAATCTAAATATTTCACATACTTGGCGGTGTATGCCTGTTTCATCTTAGTCAAGTTCGAAGCTTGAGGATCTTTTATAGATCCAGATAATAACTTGCCCATACTTATTCCCATCTCAACTGATTGGTGCATATCACCTTGCAAAAACATTCCTCTTCTACCAATGGTGACCGCATTATGGAGATCTTGTTGAATGTAGTCCAAAACCGGCTCTGCATGAACATCAAAATTTTTGTAATAACACTCGTATACATTAGGAGCACGCCGCACGATATAGTCGCTGATGGTATTGATTTTCTTTGCCAATAATGGGATTTTTTTACAATCGGAAACAACTATATCGTAGAGTTCTTCGTCTGTTTTCGCCCACATTTCGTCCTCAGGGCGGCAAGTTAATTCGAACGATAAAACCGTCTTTCCAGGCTCCATGGTAAATGAGCTTATATTTTTTTGTTCGGTGACTCGATTACTAATAAACTTGTCATCCAGGAGATAAAACCAATTATCGTCCCCTATTTTTTCAACCGAAAATTCAACGTAAACCAACACCAGTGAAATATAACGTAACTTGCTGGCATGTTGCCTAATGAAAAAAGGCGCCTTATCACCCAACAAATCAATAAATAAAGGTAAGCTAAGGGCGTTAACCACGACATCGGGGTTGACTACTTGCTCCTTACCGCCCTTGCTGTAGGTAACCGCGTTTAGTTTATGGCCATCTGACTCGATTCCTTTAACCTGCGCCTCAAGAATAATGTCTCCTCCCATTTCTCTAATTTGATCGGCCAACTTAATAAACATCACCCCCGATCCTTTCCTAGGGTAAACCCACGTTTGATAGTAGGGCTCCGTCACCTGCCCGCCAACACGTAGCAGTTTCTTGATGAGATTGATAAAACTAAAGCCCTGTATTTTTTCTGATGCAAACCTCCTGGAAATACGATTAGGATCGGTTTTCCAGACCTTTTTTGTATAATTACCAAAACTTAAGCGATAAAGAGTTGAACCGAAGCGTTTTCTTCCCCAATCCTCAAAACTTTCAACTGGAATCGAGACAATTTGATGGATAATCGTAGTCATTAAAAATTCTGATACGATCTTAATCGTAAGCAGCGGATTAAATTTTACTAATGCTTCCGTAACCCGGAGTGGGTACTTGAAAAACCGTCCGGTCAGAAACACTCGAACCTGTTTTGTTCCAGTAAGTAGATCGTCCGGACTATCTTTAAACAAGGATCGAACTAAGCGTTCAGGTGAATCGCCTCTTGTGTGAAAAGCATGAGGTCCGTAATCCAGAGTATGCCCTTTCCACGAAAAACTCGCGCCTGCGCCTCCCGGAACTTTCGCCCGATCCAATACAATTACTCTAGATCGAGGCTGATTAAGGAGCAGCTCGTGTGCGCACGCCAGCCCCGCCGGACCAGCGCCGAGCACGACTACAGTAGGTCGGTAATCAGCTGAGTTCTCGTATGTGGGCATAACGCCTTTGCTCCTCTATCCATGAGTGAAACTTAAGCAACCCCTCGCGCAAAGAAATTTTAGGACTGAATCCAAACTCTTGGTTCATACGTTTATCATTTGACCGAAACTCAATAAACTCCGGCACCTCGCCAATAAATTCTATATCTGGATTAATTTTAAAAATACTCGCTGTTTGACGTACAAGTGATTCAACAGAAACTCCGTTCCCTGCATAAAGATCAAGCGTTTGTTGTTCCTCATTTGTCTTGGAGAGGAGGATCATTACCGCATGTATCAAATCGTCAATGTACATCGCGTCAATAAGATTTTGACCGTTACCTCGAATAGTGAATTTTGAGTTCTTATCGATACCAAAATTTTGGACGAGCCGGCCGTAAATTTTTCGCGGCGCTTCATAAGGACCATACGCACCGAAAAAACGTACTACAGTGGAATTGTTAATCTTGCCTGACCTTTGAGCATGGTGCACATATCTTTCGCTAGCTAATTTTGAAATGGCATAAGGCAAATATGGTGCCAAAAAACTTTGAGGGCTGACATCACCGCGCAATCCGTCATAAACCGCACCAGAGGAAAAATACAAAAATTTACCGAAAGTCCAATTTTGTACGGTATTCAACAACGCTAGAGTATTTTTCTTTAAGTCTATTATCGGAGCTTTTTCCGAGAAATCAGGATCACCGTTTGCCGCAAGATAAACACAAGCATCATAAAACTTAAACTTTTTTTCGACTGAGCTCATCAACTGCTCATCACAGAGATCAATACGCAATGGCTTTACAAAACTCAAATCATTCCTATTGATGAATTCTGAGAACGACTCATCGTTTCTATAGGTGGCAATTACCTCCCAATGTTTCGGTAATGCGAGTAATAAATTACGTCCGATAAAACCAGACGCCCCAGTAACAAGAAGTTTCATGATCAAATATTCCCTTTATACCAATCAATAGAGCGCCTCAATCCTTCTTCAAGACCAAATTTGGGTTCGTAACCAAGTAAGCGTCTCGCCTTATTGATATCGGGAATTCGCACCTCGACCTCGGGGCCTGGATGCGGTTTGAAATTTACCTTCGACGGAGATTTGGTAATGCGTAATATTGATTGAGCCAAACCTAAGACAGTAGTAGTGGCTTGTGGATTACCAATATTAAAAATTTCGCCTATCGCCTCCTCTTGCTCCATAGCGCTGATAAAAGCGTACGCGAAATCCTCAACGTAACACCAAGATCGAATTTGTGTGCCCTCGTTATAAACAGTTAAATCTTCACCATTAATGGCACACTTCGCCATTTGCTGAATAGCGCCCTCTCCAACTTGCCTTGGCCCGTAAACATTAAACGGCCTCACCGTAACAACATTTAAATCAAAATCACTTGCATAAGCATGCACAAAATGCTCTCCAGCCAACTTGCTGACCGCATAAATCCAACGTTTTTCTTTCGCAGGCCCAATGCTCGCACTTTCATCTTCATGGCCTAAGTAAACGAACGGTCCGTATGTTTCGCTCGTAGAAAAATCCATAAAACGCTCAACGCCATTTGCAACAGCCGCCTCTAGCGCATGATAAACACCAAGCAAGTTAACCTTCATTGTGTGACTAATCTTATTACCGACACTGTAAATTCCAGCGATCGCGGCGGCGTGAATACAAATATCCATTCCGGACATTGCAGCCTTAAGGTGATCTAAATCTAGGACATCACCTTTAACAAAGGTTATGTTTGGGTGAGCCAAGAGCTTGGTAAAACTCAAAGCGTCGCGTTTGAGATTGTCATAAATAACGATCTCATTAGTTGCCACAAGTTTCTCTATTATATGTGAGGCGATGAATCCCGCGCCCCCTGTGAAGAAGATTCGCTTATTTTTAATCACTTTTCAATCCGAGTCTTTTTTTGAATTATCACAAATACACCATAGTTTACGCGATTCAGGGTAACACCCTGCGCCTCATATTTTAACGATCATGTTGATGCGCTCTAAACAACGAGGCCAGTAACACGAATCCCCCGATCAACGCTGGGGAATACATAAAAATACGAGTGATCAGAAAAGTTGTCCCCCCGCCTGTGCCACCTACTAAATTGAAAAGAACATCGAAACTCTTCTCACCAACTCCAATTCCACCGGGCGAGATAGGAAGGGCGTTCGCTAATAGCCCCACAGGAGATACAGCAGTAACTTGCATTAGCGACAGCCCCGAGCCTACATGCACTGAGAAGGTATAAATCATAAATACTGCAGAGAGGTGAATAAACGCGCTGAATAACAAAACAATACATATTTTTGTTAAAGCGTAATTCTTCAATTGAATCTTAGAAAAAAATTTACGAATCTGAAACCATACACTAGCTAAGCGTCCTTTAGGACTCTCCATGTTTTCAAACACTACATACCGTCCCATCCATATATAAAAAACTACACCGCTTATTAAACAAATCCATCCCGCGACAACATAACGCTGCATTGAGCCTTCTAAGGTTAGTATGAAACTGGCCGCCAATAGACCTATGAAGATCATCGTTGTGAGACCGCAGAATCTATCTAAAAACAAAGCACCAGCTAAAGAGGTTTTACTCGCCTTCGGATATTCTCTCCAAAAAAAATACGCTCGTACAACATCACCCGTTATGCCACCAGGTAAAAAAGTAGCGTAAAAAATCCCAATCGAATTAAACTTAACACAGTGAGCGAGCGAGACTTCGACGCCTTGACCATGCAGTAATAACTTGACTCTATAAGAGGAGACGAGTAGTTGCACTAAAACCAAGCCACCTCCAAACAAAATGTAAGGAGTCGTGAGACTCAGAATCTGCTTCCACTCTATTGTTTGGTTTCGCAGTAACCAATAGATAATGACCGCACCTAGTACGTATCTCAATGAGATAGATAACCATCTTGGAATTGAATGCAGACTCATATTGTCTCAACCTAGTTTTGATAGCAATAAACTAATAACAGCCTGCGAAGCCTGGCCGTCACCGTACGGACGCGAATCAAAATTTGGTTTCCACTCTCCGCGCAACAGCGACTCCACGCCTTGTCTGATTGACTCACTATTCGCCCCAACTAAAATGTTTGCCCCCGCATCAATGGTTTCGATCCATTCCGTATCGTCCCTCATCGTCAAACACGGAACCCTATAGAAAAAAGCTTCTTTCTGTATTCCTCCTGAATCAGTGATAATTGTTGTAGCATTTTTCTCCAACACTATCATGTCGAGAAATGGCAATGGCTCGATGACTGTTAATTTATTCAGGTAGCTGAATAGATTCCACTTCTCGATTACCTTTCGAGTACGTGGATGTAAAGGGAAAATAATACGAAAGCGATCTGCTATACAGTTCAGAGCAGAAAGAATTTCAATTAATCGTTCGCGTGCGTTTGTATTCTCCTCCCGATGACAGGTCACTAACACATAATCTTGACTCAACATACCTAGAGTACTCAGGATCGATTCAGATTTCTGGGCTTGGTTGGAGTAAAACAATGCAACGTCATACATAACATCGCCGACGTTATGCACTCCTTTAACAATACCCTCCATTTTTAAGTTATTGACTGCGGTGACTGTCGGGCAAAACAGTAAAGTCGATAAACGATCTGCAATGATACGGTTAATCTCTTCGGGCATTTCCATATTAAATGAACGGAGGCCTGCTTCTACGTGCACAATAGGAATTCGTATCTTAGCTGCAGCTAATGCTCCTGCTAATGTAGAGTTAGTATCTCCGTAAACTAGTAAACAATCTGGAGACTCTTTCATTAACACACTCTCTAACGCCTCTAACATACGCCCAGTCATGACCCCGTGACTTACGTTAGAGATACCGAGATTATATTTGGGAACTGGAATACTTAGCTCATTAAAAAACATTCCGGACATGTTATTGTCGTAGTGCTGTCCCGTATGAACAAGTATCTCCTCGATATCACTTGCATACGATTTTTGAATAGCCCTAGATAGCGCAGCCGCTTTAATGAACTGTGGTCTAGCCCCAACCACCGTTACGATCTTCACGCGATTGCTCTCGAGAGTGAATCAACAATTCGCTTCTGAATAGAAATATCTAGATACGGATGCATCGGCAGACTGAGAACTTCTTCAGCTGCTCTATCTGCAGCACTCAAGTTACCAGCGATACGACAAATGTTCTTATAGGCTGGCTGTCGATGCAAAGGGACTGGATAGTGTACTGAAGTTGGAATACCCTCCTTCTTAAGCTCACTGCTTACCCTGTCTCGCTCTGGGACCCTAATTGTAAATTGACCCCACACACAGGTTCTCTGATCACGCACGACTAAAGTCTCTACACCGATAAACCCATCTATTAAACTTAAATACTGTTGGCCTAGCAGGATACGACGCTGTAATTCCCATTCGAATTTTTCGAGCTTTGCGAGTAGCACTGCGCACTGCAACGTGTCCATACGTCCACCCACTCCAATGCTCGTATGATGATATCGACGCTTTTGCCCATGAACCCTTATGTCACGCATAAGCGTCGCAAGAGAGCTGTTGTTCGTGAAAATAGCCCCACCATCTCCATAACAACCTAATGGTTTACTTGGGAAAAAACTAGTGCATCCTATGGTGGACAGATTGCATGATTTTTGACCAAAATATGTGGCTCCAAAACTCTGAGCTCCATCTTCGATCACTGGAATATCGCCGTGACGGGCTGCAATTGCATTAATCTCGTTCATATCAGCGATTTGCCCATACAAAGAGACAGGAATAATAGCTTTTGTCCTTGGTGTTATCGCTTGCTCAATCAGGTTCGCGTTAATGTTACATGTGTCTGGTTCAATGTCTACAAATACGGGGGTGGCTCCGAGCAACGCTATTACCTCTGCAGTTGAGACGAATGTAAACGGCGTCGTAATGACTTCATCACCACACGTAACGCCTAAAGATAATAGTGAAATTAAAAGTGCGTCCGTACCTGAGGATACTGTTATGCAGTGATGCGAATCAGTATACGACTCTAAGCGCTCCTCGAGTTCGCGAACCTCTTGGCCCATGATGTACTGCCCATGATGGAGAACTTTTTCAATTCTTGCATCAATCTGTTCTTTTAAGCTCTGATATTGCGCTTTAAGATCGATGAATTCGACTGATGACGTCATAAAGCCACACACTGCTCCATCGTTACCTCGTATATCTTGCCACATTGACACACCACCTGGCCATCACCTTTTAATTGGATTCCACATTCACACATCCATCCACAACGTTTTGCTGGGACACCGACCACCAAAGCGTGCGCTGGAACATCCTTGTTCACAACTGCACCGGCACCAATAAAAGCATATCGGCCTATAGTAACGCCACAAATAACCGTACAGTTAGCACCTAATGTCGCTCCTTTTTTTACTAAAGTCTCACGATATTGGTCCTTCCGAGAAATTTCAGAGCGAGGATTGTACACATTCGTAAACACCACACTGGGACCACAAAAAACATCATCCTCCAAATGAACAGCATCATAAACTGAGACGTTATTCTGTATTTTGACGTTGTTTCCAATAGTTACATCGTTAGCAACGAAAACATTCTGACCAAGAGATGAATTTCTACCAACTTTGGCACCCGAACATACATGTGTCCAGTGCCAAATGCGTGTATCTTCTCCTACCGTCGCTCCGTGATCGACAACCGCAGTTTCGTGAATATAGTTACTAGAGGTCATTGAGGTAGAGGTAGCGTTATTCGCTTGCCTTCTCTCGCGGAGGCGTAAGCTGCAATTAATACTTCTAGCGATTTAAGACCCTCTGCTCCGTCGGCTTCAGGCTGAGCTTCTCCTCGTAGAGACTTTATTACATTGTCATAATAGAGAGGATGACCAAAACCGTACACAGAATTAGTATCATAGCTCGCTTTTTTAACAAATTCATCATCAGGGTGTTTAATCGAAAATTCCCAATGTTCAATACTATTTACCGCCACACCACCGACTCTAACCGTCCCATTCTCTCCAATAATGGTAACGCTGCCTTCAAAATTCTTAGGATGAGTAAGCATTGTCACATTGACCGAACCTATAGCTCCAGATTTCCATTTAACACTAATCACCCCTGTATCCTCTGATTCTATTTGTCTTTGGAGTGTATCCGCATAAGCATGAAGGCTCTCTATAGGCCCAATCAACCACGTGAGTAAATCAATGTAATGGCTGGCTTGATTCATAAATGCCCCACCATCAAGCTTTCTGGTCCCACGCCACTGCGCACTGTCATAGTACTCTTGAGGTCTTGTCCACATGACATTTATGTTGACCATGTATATTCGTCCAAATCGATTTCCGACTATCGCCCTCTTGAGTAGTTGAAGTGTCGGATTGAGCCGATTTTGCTTAACCACGAAAAGTCGTACATTCGCTCGTTTGCACGCTCGAATCATCTCTACCCCATCCTCCCAACAGGTTGCCATAGGTTTCTCGGTCATGACGTGCTTTCCTGATGCGGCAACTTGTATCGCTTGTTGAGCATGTAAGCCGCTAGGTGTTGTCAAAACAACAATATCCATTTCTAACTCAGCTAACATATCAGACAAATTCAGAAACCCAGCAGCTCCAGTTGCAATGGCAGCTTCTTGCAATATCATTGGGTCGATATCACAAACGCCTACGAGCTCAGCCCTTTCGCTATGTTTAGCAATCGATGTAAAATGGTTTTTTGCTATACGTCCACATCCCACCAAAGCAAAACGTATTTTTCTGTTCGTTATAACTTCAAAATTTTCGTTCATTTCTGAATCCTCACGACACTTACAGGTATCCCTTTTTAACAATCACAATAGTTATCAATCAAATTAGGATTTCGCTTAATTAAGTCGCGATCCAAATCATCATGCTTAGTGGAACGCAGAACAAAAGAAATTACCGACGGCATGTTAGCACGCTTTCGTAAATCGGCCCGACGATGATAGACATGTTCAAAACTGGAAATAAATGAAGGCCGTGCCTTCTTGACGACCAACAACTTGACCCAGCTCCCAGATAATGACGCAGGCAGCTAACCATACGGATGCTGGAAATATTTGTGATTTTGATGGGTTTTCGAGCACTAAAGGTCTCATCTTGTGAGACGCATCACAGGCTACAATCCCTAGGACTGCAAACACCAAACTTAATGGCGGCAAATACCAGCCTGGGTTCGACAAGGCCGAATATGTCGAGAGTGTTGACTGAATGTCTTCTGCACGGAAAGGCACCCACGCGAGGAAAACTAATAGTAGCACGGAGCTATGCCGCATAAATTTAGGAAGAGAGATTTTGATCGTCCCACCAATTCGCTCGAGTATCAACAATCCGGCGTGAATCCCACCCCAAAGTATAAAAGTCCAATTTGCTCCATGCCACAACCCGCATAACATCATAGTCAAAGCGAGGTTCATATACATCCGTGTCGCACCATGTTGATTACCTCCAAGAGGGATATATATATAGTCTCTAAACCATAGGGAAAGGGAAATGTGCCAACGGCGCCAGAAATCTCGAATGCTGTCTGCACCATAAGGAATATTAAAGTTATCCATCAATCTGATACCAAACAGCCAACTGATGCCTTGAGCCATACGCGAGTAACCACTGAAGTCGCCATAAATTTGGATTCCGAAGGCAATCACTGCGTACCAAGCGGCAGCGCCGCTTGCATCACTAGGATCCTGGAGATAAAAATAGTTGGCTGAAATCGCAGCTAAATCAGCAAAAGCTTTCCGCAACCAACCTTCAGCAAAAAGTACCGTCGCTTGCGGCAACCGCTCTGATAATCCCTCCCTTAATTGGGTTATTTTTTCCAATTGAGGAATTAGCATGTTCGCACGAGAAATCGGTCCAGCGATTAACTGAGGGAACCAACTTGAGAATAACAAGTACTGCTGGAATGAACGACAAGGCCTAATTTTTTCCGTCAATACATCAACTACGTAAGCGAACGACTGAAATATGTAGAAGCTAATACCAATGGGAAGAATGACATTTATGGTCGACATTTGCGAATCCAACCCGAACGATGTCAAGACTGCATCTACATTAGAAATCGCAAAGTTTGCATACTTAAAATATGCAAGTACACCAAAGTTAACGACCCCGCTAAGAATAATACCGTAGCGGCGCCACTCAGACTTATCATGACACCGCAGTGCAATAATAAAGTCCATCGCAGAGGTAGCAGCCAGCAATAAAACATAGACGCCGGCGCCCCAACCATAAAATACGTAAGACGCGACGATTAATACTGAATAAAGAAGAGCACGAGGCGCGACTAAGGCAAGGAATATAACGATGGGGAGAAAGACAGAAAAAAGAGCGGTGTGAAATAACATCTTTTATTTCTGATCACAAACGCCATCACTCAACAAACGATTAGCGATTATCTCCCCAACATTACGATTACCTTGAGCTGAAAAATGTATCGCGTCAGTCGAAAAGTCTTTATTTTTGAGGCCATCCGATACGCGGGAAGCCTCAAGCATATCTATAATTAAAGCTCCTTGCTCAGATCCAACCTCCGAGAGAACGGTTGTAGCAAGGACAACTTGTTTAGATAGCGCCTCTCGCATGGATCCATATAAACGCGCTTGGTCTGCAAGCATATGTACAGAGAATGTTTTTAGTTCTTCATCGGTAAACTTGAAATATGGCCCGTATGGAGTCATGAGATAGAGGGGAATCTCTAACCGGCTATAAAAACTAGAAATAGCTGCAATAATTGCGCCGAGCTCTTTTGCACGATAATTTTCGGAACGAATAATCTCATCATTTTTTTTAAAAGTATCAAAACCAGCTTGAACAAGAGAATCTGTCAGCGCCTCATCGTCTTTACCTGCCGCAGCTGAAAGCTTAGAGTGATCCACTTTGGGTGTTACATTTGCCTCAGCTTTAACATTTGATTCTTGTCCTGAATCACTAACAGAGTCTACCGTAACGCTATCCGGCTGGTTGAGCACCTCTACTGGATCGGGAAACTGGGCCTTCGATTCCGTAAGCACTGGTGCCTGAACCGCTGGCTGATCGATCCGCAAATGAAGATTTTCTTCTAAAAACGCGCGTGCTTTAGGCTTGCTATAAAGTAAGCTAAGTAGTGCGCTATGTTCGCTGGCGCGAACGAACCAAGCTTGATGCCAAGATAGTTTAACTATAGCGTTGTGCTCTGGCATTCCTGAAATTGGCTGTGGCATTGGCCATTGAGGACTGACAACTTGCAAATCTGCCACCAGGACTACCGCATCTGGATTAAACTGATGCACTCGAACTTGCATAAGAGAAGAAATATTAACGCCATTAAAACCCATACTGCCGAAATTGATTACTTCCGCAGCACATCCCTCCTTCTTTAGTTTGATCTCTGCTGCTCTTGGAATCGTATTTGGAAAATTATGACCTGGCCCCCAAACTACGGAGGATCCAACAATAGCTACCCGAATCACATCATCCGGCTTAGTCAATGTAATTTCTCGATCCTCATGCAATCCGTATGCATTCGTCCAAACATACTCCGGACCCGATGAAACAGATGGCCGCATAGCCCATTCTGTCCAACGGTCTGCGACAGTTGCGGAGAGTCCTCGCGTCGCGAGAGGAATCGGCTGGTGGCCAGCGAGTCGGAGAACAGTTTCAGAAATTCCACCGACAATCAATAAGACTAAAAGGGCGCCTATTAATAGCGTTACCAATCGAGAAATTAAGCGACAAAAAGCACAATTAGCGTCGTATTTATTTTGATGCATTCTCAGCGTATCAAATCTTTACCAAACAACGTGTAACCCAAGCCCTGATTTTCTACTGGTCTATATCCCATTTTCGCATAAAAACCCAGCGCCTGTTCATTCTGTTTTCTAACATGTAAACGAACTTGCTTCTCGCGGTTACGCTCAAAAATCAACTCAGCATTTTTAAGCAGTTCCGCAGCTAAACCACTTCCCCTTAGGTCCATATCAATCACGAATCTAGAGATATAAATTCCGCCCCCGGCAGGAGCAGCGAAATGTTTCCTATACTGGTTTACCACCTTTGTAGATTCAATAATATCGCTCGCCACACTAAACAATCCAAGTATTCCGGCCATTTGTCTCTGGGACATTTCCGAAATCTTATAAAAACTACAAAAGCCTACCACCCTATTAGACTTAAAACAGACCAGATGTTGACTCAACTCAGAAAAATTCGTTAACTGGTCTGCGATTATGGAAACCATCTTAAATCGATCACATGAAAACAATCCATAAAAATCCTCAAACGCAAGGTAAGCAAGATTTGCCGCCGCCTCTAAATGGTCTGCCGACAACTTTGGATTCTCGCGATACTCAATTTCCGGTAACATCACGATTCATTTTGTAAATTTGTCCTAGAGTTTTCTTACAAATCTTACCTGAGTTATTTCTTGGTAAGCTACCTGTAAGAACCAAATCTTGGGGAAGCTGATGACTAGGTAAAATTTCTTTCAAAGCAGCTAAAATATCCGCCTCTGCGATAGAGCGTGCCGCCACTACGTAAAGCACTATGCAAGCACCTCGGATCGGACTCTCTACAGCAATTGCTGCACAAGATGTAACAAAATCTAATTGTTGGACGTAACCTTCAATATCTGAAAGATTAACTCTTTGGCCACTTACTTTAATCGTATCGTCGTTTCTGCCTGTAATAAAAACGTCTCCAATTTTGTTAAAAAAAGCTAAATCTCCCGTTCGATAATAATCAACACCGTCGATACTTATAATTGCATTTTTAGTGGCGGAGGGATCGTTTAAATATGAATCCATAACTTGGTTACCTCCGATTAATAATTCTCCAGACTGCATCGCCTCAACAGGACAAAGATCATCATCCACAATTAAGGGAATGCAACCAGGGATGGCCGAACCCACGGAAACTGTTTGCCGCTCTACGTAGTGACTATCTGGCCCCGTCAGCTCACGCGCTAGGCAGTAGATAGTGGCCTCAGTAGGACCATAACAATTAAAAACCCGAGTCGAGCCCAAATATTTGTCAAATTGCCACTTCAAGGATAAGGGGAACCGAGCTCCAGCAATTAATGCATATCGTAAACCAGACAAATCAGCACGACTAATGAAACGCTCATCCAAAAGCAACTCGAAATTATTAGGCACAGTAGCGATCACGTTGATCTTTAAATCACTGAGTTCGCTCAATAATGTAAAAAAATCATTTCTAAAATTCGAACAATAAAATGCCACACGCCTCGTTAGTGCTAAAGCCACCTCAGCTAACGCCACGTCGAAGGTGTAGTCAGTTGAATTTAGCAAGCGGTCACCCTCTCCGATATCAACGAAATAATCATTACACCAACGCAAAAAGTTTTCATACGCAGCACGACGTATTAAAACCCCCTTGGGCGCCCCGGTGGTACCAGAGGTGAACAAACAATAAAGAGGCTGTTCCGAGGAAATTTCAGGGAGCGCATAGGAGTCCCCATCGTCGTTCTTAGCTTCACAAATAACCTTATCCAACATCGGGTCGGTGAGCAGAATCTCAAAACCAGAGATCTGTTGAATTTGCTCTATCCGCGCCTTTGGCCATTCCGTTCTTAATGGTATGAATACGACACCGGTATCCATACACGCCAATAGAGTGAGAAAGTAGCGATAATCTCGACTCAAAAATATAGCAACTCTTGTACCAGTTGAGTAATTCGACAGCAGATAACGTTGGATCGCAGCATACTCATCAATTAATTTCTCAACAGGCACCTGGCGATAATCAGAACCCCAAACTTTAGGATCACTTTTAAAGTACCGTTGGATGTATTGTCGAATCAGCATAAACGCTACTTTTTATCATTTATCTGAAGATCATCCTTACCCATGTGGGTATTCATAAAATCAACCAGAATTTTTCTCTCATTTAACGTCGGAATAGGATATTCAGCCTCGATAAGCTCAACATTTTGATTCCCTTCTGTTGAGCTCCAATCCTTTAGCGTTAAATAATCATCAAATAAAATTGCTTTACGTGATCCAAGCGCGCCAATAAACCTCGACGAAAGATCACTCCAATGATCTGAGGTACAACAAGACAAATCAATCCTTGAAAAAGCCGCGACCTTTATTCGATGATCTTCTTGAGTCAAATTCAAAGCCAACATAGCTCCAGCGCCCCAACCCCAAATCCCAATGCGGTCATCGTCAATATCCAAATCGGTGAACTTTATAAAATCGCCATCTAATACGTAATCCAACACTTTTTTAAGGCGATTTTTTTGGTCACCATCACGGACCCCATTAATTTTTTCATATATCGGAGCAACAACTAAAATAGCCAAACCAGCCGACAATAACTCACTAGCTAATGCAAATTCAGGTCGGCCAGAAAATCCGAGAAGCTCAAGAGGCGATCCAGGAACATTGTGATCACTAACCAGTACAACCAGCGGGACTCTTTTGTTGGATTTTTCGCGCGGATAACCTAGCCAAGCCGAAGCCAGATCTATGTGTCGATCCCCACTTTGATCAGTTCTGAATATAAGCGAGTGAAGTTCACTGTTAGCGTTCTCCCCAAAGTCATGCTGTTTCCAAAATAACCATTGAGTGGGAGACTCTGCGATAGAAGCCTCTTCGGTGCCTGAGATCACGTTAGATATCCAAACATAAAACAAATTAGTCCATGACCTTATCAAAGAAAAAATATCTGCGATACTCTCTGGCTTTTTTAATAACTCTGATACACCGTTTATGGTGGGTATTGCCATTATCTCGTCTAACCATCTAGAAATACCCCCACGCTTGGGTGTTACTCCAGTCGGATGGTCACCAACTCCGTCAATAACGATCTCGCTGACGAACGCGCTAGCAAAGTCAGGATTATGATATTTAAACAAAAATTCACCGTCACTCTTAGCGTTTGCTAGCAGCTCCGCCTCATATTTAACGTGAGCAAGACCATTCTTTCGGGAGACAACTTTTCTACTCATCTTAAGTTGCTCTCTATTTCCTCCTTTACGTTCAAAAAAAAGCTCAAAAGATGCTTGAGTCCGTTTGGTAGATTCCATCACAAAGACATCAAAGCTATTTACCGTCCGCCAATCTGGAACCGTTATACGAAAAACTGCGACAGGACCATCAAATATTAAAAAACTTCCGGTTGGTTCACTAAGATTTCCTGGGTTTCCGTCATACGCTCTGCTCAAAAAACCTTTTGGTTGAGTAGATGACACATCAAGGAAAAGGTTATCCCTTAAAAGGGTATCAAGACTGCCGCCCCATTGACTCCCCCATACATAATGAGCACCATAAAAATTAGCTGTAGGAGCAGACTTCTTAATATCTAACTCGATACCATACGACGGCATTGAATAGAAACATATATTAAAAAAATAAACACAAGCGAAGAACCGATACATCATTCCGCGGAGTTGATCGCGTTAATTAGTTTTACACGCCATCTCGTTTCCCTCTCCTGGTATGGAGCCATTTCAAGCGCATCCATTGGTAATTTATGACTTGGCCCCCTCGGAGAGACTTCGGCATTAATAGAAAATGTTTTATAAAAAAATTGAAGCACCTCAGCTCGCTCATACTCTGTAACCAAATGACCATAGGGATTGACCACTACTTGAACTCTCTCATCTTGAAGGTTTTCCCGCCAAGCATTGGCTAACCCCATGTCGGGGGCAACAGCAAAGACGTCTCGTTCAAATTCTCTAAGTATCTTACCCACTGAAATAGGGTTCTCCCAACTATCTAAACAAGATAACTGGGGAATATATAAAACGGTAGAAAAACCGTAAGCAATATCTTTATCATGGTAATGAAAGGAGGAAAACGAAACTGCTGTTATACGCTCGTCTATTAACCCCGCTAGCATGCTAATCCACGCTCCATATGAAAAACCCCATATACCAATTCGGGCGTTATCAATCTCATAACCCTGTTGAAACTGAAAGTCATCATCAGTTACGACGTCCAACGCTCTATATATGTTTTCCAGATCTTTTGCTGTGAAGCCGGAATTAGGATAATTGTCAAAAAAAATAGGTAGTAAGTACTGATCGCTATTTCCGAATCGAACCGAGTTTAAAGTTAGAGACGCTATACCCTCATCCGCTAACGCCCCAGCGACCCCGAGTTCTTTTTCTCCATGAAGGCCAATCGCTTCCATACCAGAGTAAACATGTCCTTGTTGTGGCAATATAACGAGCGGTAAGTTGTCACGGTTTTTATCTGGAATAACCAACCAAGCTTGAACAAAATCGAGACGAGTATCTCCAGTGTTATCAAGTTTAATTATCAACGAATTAATTTCAGCATTGGCAGCCTCATCTCTAAACTTCTGCAGATAAACTATTTTAACCAGCGATTTGTCACGCGCTTGCCCAAATAATAACTTTAGCTTTTCACGTGTATGCCCTGAGTGAAGCGGCGCATACTCTTCACTGACTCTCGAACAATCATTTTTACCGACCACCTCAACCCAGTCAGGCAAAGAATTTATATCGGTTGAACTTGGGCCTCGTTTGGAAGCTTGCTGCTTAAAAGAGGTAGGTTTAATTTTGTCTAATACAAGCTCCCCCAAGTGAGGATTTGCTACGCCATTCACTCTATAGGATAAATCTAAATTACCTATAGGTAAGTTAAGTGGTGCAGACGAGGAATACTCTACTAAAGCCACAGACCCCGACATTTCAATAATAGTGCGGTCTAGCACTATTTCTCGCCGCCCCCCCTCCACCGCGTCGAAGAACAACTGTACGCTTGCTGGTGAGTTCGAAAATTCAAGCGCAGAGAAACTTATGCTATCTGGTTTGCGCCACGCGGGAATGTGTAGGGCTAAACGAACAAATTGTCCATCGAAAATCAGAAAAGAATCTCTATTCTCAAGTTGTCCAAGCACACCATCGTAGAGTTTCAAAATGCTGCCAGTCGGATTCGATGATTCATCTAGGCTGAGACTATCTCTATATAAAAGCTCGAGCAGATTACCGAATGGGAGCTTTCCTATATTATGATGAATAAAGGAATCAACGCCTTGCCGCTTTAGTCCCGTTGCACCACTAGAGCCTACCCCTAGAACAATGAAACAGAGCCCGATACACCAACATAACCGTAAAAATCGCATGTCTCAGAAATCAATCTTGCAATGTCAACTCAGGCGCTAACTTTTCAATGATCAGATTGGAAAAAAAATCCGCCATACGAAAGTGTTTTGGAACATCTGTTTCCTCAGCCTTTGTTGTAATACCAGGCTCTGGCATGTCATGAGTGTTAATAAATTCAATACCCATCTTCTCGATCTTAGCTCTGAAGCGTGGGATAGCGATTTTGCGCTCCATCGATAATTCGCGCCCTAAGTGTTCTGATGCTGACTTCTTAAATGCATCAAAATCGCCTTGATTAGAATCATAGCCCGTTACTCGATATATCAAGCTAAGTTTAATATCATGTTCGTCACACAATCGCTTTATCAGCGCTAAGGTCTGCATCGTATGTCCTTCAATCAAGTCCCACTGTGGACTAGTTTCGGTGCTCCAAAAATAAGGTAACAGCCCATACGTCCAGTTTAACCAGGTATCACGTAACAACTCCTCGCCGTAACGTCGATTTCGTTCGGCCGTGAGTGCCACAGGTATATCGGGATATCCAAATTTTATATCGACGATTTCGTCTGAATTAGGGCTCTTGTATATAAACGTCGGGCCTGTTGGTGGGGGATTCATGAAGGGAGTGTTATCACCGAAATCATTTGTGGGTAGAAAGCCCAACCATATTTCATCCGGCTTATATTTTAATACGTACTTTTTTATAGCCCCGTATGCTTGCACATTCCCCCACCCTGAAACGCCAAACCCCATAACTTCTGTTTTTACTTTGCCTTCTGTCTTATCAAACACCAATTTCTCTGTCATATAAGGAAACCGATTGGTATCAGCAACGCCATAGGACTCTACAAAACTGTCACCCAATATCGCGACACGATAATTATCTGTCACCAACGGGTAATCCCTACCAGTAAAGCCTTCGCTATTAGTGACGACTTTGTTATCAAAAAACGGGGTCCGGTAGTGAATTTGCGTGTTCGGGAGCATCATAGGTCCAACATCTGGATCCAGATAATACATAACAGGCGCCGCTTCTTGAACGATCAACGCCTCCGTGATTTCAGGTATTTGGCCACGACGCATCTTTTCATAAATTTCAGTTTTTGAAAAAGCCCAGAATAACACTAGGCCAATAGCCAATCCGAAAAGAAAAATCTTGAAAAATTTAGCGACAGCCTTTAACCGTGTGGTTAAGTTCATTTCAATTCACGACCTTATATTACGTATTTTTGTTTTTTTAAAAGAAGGTATAAATAAACTCGAGTGGCTCATAGAATAACCAGAAAGCTAAAGCAAATCCCGACAAAATTGATACGATCAAAATCAAAAGTAAATTTTTATTTTTTTTCTTTCTATCCATGATTAGCTCACGAAGACTTACTGTCGATTAACTGAATTAACGATGCGATATTTTTCAAGTCCTGAAGCTCTCCTAGTGCAAACTTAATATCAAAGCACCTCTCGATCTCCATTATCAAAGCTACGTGATTCAGCGAATCCCAATTGGTGACATCTCTAGCCGTGGTTTCCAAAGATATATCGAGGTCAGGACTATCAAATACCAAGCGACATATTTGCGACAATTGCTCAAGAGTGTTTTTTGATGTCATTTTTAGATCCAATCAATTGGGCAAACTTTGATGTTATGTTTGCTGAATTACCACACAAAAAGACGATTCCCATAGCGACTGAAACTAAGACGATAATATTGAGATTTATTCCGTAAGCAGCCAATCCGGCAAACTGCTGAAGTGGGTCCGGGATCCCAACGAATTGGTTGTGCGCCGCCACACCATTTAAACCAACCATACCGGAAAAAATCTTGAATACATCTTCGATTGACTCCGCCCGAAAGACCACTAATGTACAACATACAAATAAGAATGTCATCAACCACCCGGCAAAGGCTGGCATGGGCCAATGGTTTCTGCGCCAAATATGATTTACGGAAACTGCGATGCCATGCAAGGTGCCAAACAAGATGAATGTCCAGGCAGCACCATGCCAAATGCCAGATATAAAAAAAGTCACAAAAACAGCTACTAGCGATTTACTAAAAGTAAGCTTTTTAAATCGGTACAGAATAGGTGTATAAATATATGTTGTCAGGAAGTTAGTAAGGGTCATGTGCCATCTAGACCAGAATTCGATTATGCTTTTTGACCGCAGCGGGCTATTAAAATTTTCAGGCATTCGAATATTTAACATTAGGGCAGAGCCTAGGGCCATATCTATATAGCCGCTAAAGTCAAAGTAAAGTTGGCAAGTGAAAGCCAACGCTCCCTGCCAAGCCTCCACCATGCCCAGACTAACTGACTCGTCAAAACATAATGAGACATATGGCGATAGTGGATCTGCAATTAGCACCTTCTTCGCAAAACCAATTCCGAAGAGCACTAATCCAGCCGCCAAGTTTTCTAAAACAAAAATTTTAGTTCTAAGTTTCTCAAATTGAGGCATCATATCCTTATGATGCAGTATGGGTCCAATAATTAGGTGCGGGAAGAATGACACGAAGAGCGCATAATTTTGAAAACGCTGACCGATGACGAGTCTCTCCTTCGCATCTACGAGATATGCGATTTGAATAAGAGTAAAAAAACTGATTCCTAATGGTAACGCGACATCCAGGATGGGAATCCCAAACCCGAAAGCCTCATTGACGTTAGACGCCAAAAAGTCGTAATACTTGAAAAAGCCTAGATAGGAGACATTAAAAATTAAGCCTAAGAATAGATACTTACTACCGTCAGCATTGGGGCTCTCATTGGCGCGCCAAATAGCCCTAACAATAGCCCAATTACAAATAATAGAAATCAATAGAATAGGGAGATTATTTAGATCCCACCACGAGTAGAAAACAAGCGAAGCGAGCACAAGAAACCACTTTGCCGCCTCCACCAAATGAAATCGATTTAAACCGAAGTAAATAATCAAGATCAAAGGAAAAAATAAAAAAATGTAATGAGGCGTATTAAATAACATTTAATTGATTTGCTGCTATTCGGGTCCTCAAATATGTACTTACCAAACGGAGGCCCCACATCACAAGACAGTAATCTTCAATAATTACGCTTTCACGATATGATCCGCGAAGTCTTGATAGCGACCCCGACAATCCACAATGAGCTTTGCATTTTGTTTGATCAGCGAATAGTCAAACTCATCATGGTCGGTTGCAAGCAACACACAGTCATACGACGCCAAGTTTTCGGCCGTCAAATCTACGCTCTCGAGATCAAAAGAATACCCACGTAAATCAATTGGAAAAACCGGTATGTGTGGGTCACTAAAGTGAACTTCGGCACCGAGCTTACGAAGTTTTTCCATCAATACTATCGAGGGCGATTCACGCATGTCATCCACGTTCTTTTTGTATGCAACCCCAAGTACAAGAACACGGCTACCGTTTACGCTACATTTTTGAGAATTCAGTCCCAGAAATACTTTATCTAAAACGTAATCAGGCATCGCAGAATTAATTTCACCTGCCAATTCAATGAAGCGCGTATGGACGCCGTGCTCGCGCGCTTTCCACGTAAGATAGAATGGGTCGATCGGAATACAGTGACCACCTAATCCAGGGCCCGGGTAGTAAGGTACAAATCCAAAAGGCTTGGTCGCCGCTGCTCTTATGACCTCGTAAATATCAATATCCATTCGATCCGCAACTATTTTCATTTCGTTAACTAGGCCGATATTTACAGCTCTATGGATATTTTCAAGTAGCTTTGTTAATTCCGCAACACGGGTCGAGCTAACTGCCACTACCCGCTTGATAACCTGCTCATAGAGCGCCACACCCACCTCTAAACACAAAGCAGTGTGACCGCCACAAACCTTTGGAATATCACGTGTATTGAATGTTGGATTGCCCGGATCCTCTCGTTCAGGAGAATAAACCAAGAAAATTTCCTCGCCAACACGCAACCCGTTGGACTCTACTCTAGGAATCAGTTCTTCTTCGGTGGTGCCAGGATAAGTCGTACTCTCAAGTGAAATTACTTGTCCTGAACGCAAGAAAGGAACTAAAGAATCAACCGTGTTGGTTACATAACTCAAGTCTGGCTCTCGGTATTGATTGAGCGGCGTTGGCACACACAATATGAGCGCATCCACTTTAATTGCTGCAGACAGCTCATTGGTTATCTCTAAACCCTGAGAGATAGCCGACTGCACATCATAGTCGCTAATGTGTTTGATGTAGCTTTCCCCGCCCCTAAGGCTTCGAACCTTTTTAGCATCAACATCGAACCCGACCACTTGATAACCCGCTTTGCAATAACTTAACATCAAGGGTAAGCCTACATAACCTAATCCAACAATACCGATAACTGCTCGCTTCTGCTTGAGCTTGTCAACCAACTTGTCTGCTATATTCATTTGTTTATATATTTAATATTTATTTTTTAATGTCAGTTACTCTAAAACGCGACCCGAATCAAAACGCACTGAATTTATTAAAACGCCGTCCTTAGTCCACTCACTACTTTTGCCATGCAACACACCTAGGTTATATTCCGCTTGCCCCTTTACCCTTCCATTTTCATGGTAGGAGATAGTAATTCCGTGTAGAACCCCACCAACGTAGAATGCTTCGCTCATCTTTACACCACTTTCGAAATACATAACCGCCGGCCCGTCTAATAATCCATTGTAAACAGTTGCCTCCGTTTTTATACTCCCATCCGGATAGAAACTGCGGCCCACGTCAGATTGCCAACAGCCCGCAAAAAAAGTTAGTAACGGCAGCGCCAAATACAAAGAATATCTGGTCATGTCATCTCTCCATCCTTGATCGAATACGATACAACATATCAACCCATAGGTGTTTAAGTAAAAACGGCGTTACGGCTCTCCTAATCTGAGATTGTTTCGGCGCATAGCCAAGGGTACGCTCGCGAATACGCTCCATTTCCTGTCGACCAACATCCTCGAACGACGATGACGTCTTTTGATCGTCATGAATACGAAATGCTCCCAGAAACCTAGGGATATGCGCAAAGTTTGCTCCGGCTTGTTTGAAACGGATTAATAAGTCCCAGTCCATGGCAAAACTAAACGATTCATCAACCTGTCCACCAATTTTTTCCCAAATGCTTCGCCGCCAAAATAACGTTTCCTGGGGTATATAATCCGCCCATGATAAAACGCGGGGATCGTGTCCAGGGATAATCCAACGTCCGATCTCCTGATCGTTAACATCAATCTGCAATCGATTACCATAAACAACGTCTACGGTCGGATTCTCTTGAAAGAAGTTTGAGACTGTTCTTAGCGCGCCAGGCAACAGCAAATCATCTGAATTTAACCAACACATGATCTCACCGCTCGTTTTTTGAAAACCTCGATTAATAGCCTGAGATTGACCGCCATCATCTTTTGACTCCCATCCAGCTAAGCGGTCTTCGTAAAGCTTTATCTCATCCAGCGTGCTGTCTTTAGAAGCGCCGTCTTGTACAAAATATTCTAAAAATGGATAGTCTTGATTGAGAACACTCTCAATGGTTCTCCCGATAAAAGACCCCTGCCCGTAAGAGGGTGTCACGATCGAAAAAAAAAGCGTATTATCTGGATGGATAGGAACAACATCTAATTTAGTTATTGAGCGCGGAAGATACTGTCTCAGATGTCCAAGTCTTGGTCGGAATATCTCACCAATCCGCCTGACTATCCATGGCTTTTGAATTCCTAACCATTTGATTCGGTTATTCTCTCTTGTCACCAAACTGATAATCAGTCGTTCCTTCTCATTTATCAGTCGTTCATTCTCATTTAATTGAATCCTCAAACTATTCAGAGACTTTTCCTGAAGATACGCATTTTTTTTCTCTGCCTTCAATTGAGATCCATAAGCCAACCAATCGAATCCATTTTTAGTTGCGAATTCACGCATGGCACCACTAGATTCGCGTGGGTAAAACGCTATTACATCATTAATCACCATAAGCTCATGGTCCAAACTCAATTTTCGGAGTAAGCCTAACAATTCATTAAAAGTAGGCCAATGCGAGATATCGTGCGGCGCCAAAGGCGGTGCGAGAAATAATCGTGCGTCATCAATAAGGACAACTGATTTATCATTCAACTTGCCGATCGAACCCAGCTCATCCATCAAAGGACATTCTGATACTCCACTCGTCACCTCTGGGTCGACGCACCAGTGCGCGTCAAGCCAATATAGAACGCCTTGATCTTTGAGTTCGTTACGTAATGCATCTAACTTCTCTTGCGACCTGCCCTTGAGAATTTGCACTCGCGAAGATTGAGCAAAACGTTTGTGCGCAGCCTCCCATAACGACTCGGAAATCTCCACAGATATAATTTTGTCGAAATAAGGTTCTAGTTCAGAAACCGTCTCTCCTTTATAGGTGCCGGTTTCAACAAATGTACGCAACGGCAACGTCAATTGAAGTACTTTAACCAAACGTAAATCGAGAGAAAAAGTTATCGCGCCCATGGTCCCATAGTCAGTCAGCCTTAATTTCAAATTCATTCGGGCAAAAATAGATATTATTGAAGTGCCAGACCCGCTCGGGTAATTCCCGCGTCCCGATCACCTTGGCTGGCACTCCAGCTACAATGGAGTTAGGCGCGACATCTTTGTTTACTAGGGACCCCGCCGCCACTATCGCATTTGCTCCAATATTAATGCTCCCAATAATGGTTGCATTTGTGCCAATCCAGCATCCCGGACCAATTGTCACGGGTCCCGATGCTGGCTCAAGTGTATTCTTGTTGTGCCATCCATTACTAACCGTAACCCCCGCCGCGAGCATTGAGAATTTTCCAATATGAATATCACTAAAATTCCATAGCCGAACGTTGTGCCCTATGGCCGAATAACAATCTATGTTTATATTATTTTCATAGCCATCGATGCATTGAAAACCATTACTAATAGCAACTCCTGATTCACCAATACTAATACCAGCAAATCTTAGGATTGTGTTTTTTAATTTCCAACGAAAATACTCCTGCTTGGGAGGCAAAGGGGTAATCCAATCCGCGATACCCTTCAGCAACCTACGCAAAAACCTATTTCGAATCATTAGCCTTCACCACCGTCCGCAGGATAGCGCCCGGCATCAAAAGAAACGCTATTACTCATCCCACAGATTCCAAAAAACGGAGGGATCTGCTCCTCGTAATTCCATACTATTTGTAATGGACCAATCCACGGGGTTTCATCGAAATTAACACCTGAGGTTTGACTCGCATCAGGTTTTGTTAAAGCCAGAGAATAAACATAATCACCAGCCTCAAAAGACATATTAATTTTTAATTCGAAAATGGCCTCGTCTCCTATGTTTAGGATTGGCGTATCAACTTTATGATTGAGGGAACCAACGGCCGTAACGATATGATCATGTTTATTCTTCAAGACAAAATTAACGTGGGGGTTTGCGAATGATAACGCTTTATAGTGAACTCTAAAAGTGACCGTTGAACCCATACGAATACTTCGTATCGAACGGCCAGACTCGTCTCGCAGCTCTACCCCTTTAATTAAAGCTGTAAGCTTTGATTTGCGATACATTTCCGCATCGGACAAAAACCAAACGGGATCTCTCAAGCCTATACCGTTGGTTTCTCGTGCGGCAGCTCGCGGCTCTATCGCTCCTGCCGCGCCACGATCCAAGACCGGTTGTGACTTGGCACTCAAGTAGGCCTGAATTGCCTGTATCTTGTCTCCATCAAAATCAACCCGACCCTTAACAAGATAAATCCCTCGCTGGCATAGGTCTCTCACAGCGGCCAAATCATGTGAGACGAAGACTAAGGTAACCCCGCGCTCACATAATTTTCGAATCAACTTAAAGCATTTCTGTTGAAAGAAAAAATCTCCAACACTAAGTGCTTCATCAACGATCAATATATCGGGGTCGCACAGCACCTGCACGGCAAAAGCCAAGCGCATCACCATTCCACTGGAATAGGTATTAACTGGACGATCAATCGCTGACCCTATATCAGCAAAATCCTCTATCTCGCTAAACCTGTCTAAAATCTCACGCCTCCGAAGGCCCAAGAGCAGCCCATTGAGAACAACATTGTCTCGCCCCGTATAGTCTGGATTGAAGCCACTGCCCAACTCTAACAGAGCGGAAACACGACCATTTACTGTGACTTTTCCGGACGTGGGAGAAAGCGTCCCTGTCAATATTTCTAACAACGTGCTTTTACCGCTTCCGTTTTGACCAATAATTGCGACAGATTCCCCTCGCTTAACCTCAAAGCTAACTCCGTCAACCGCATTAATTTCTTGAACAGATTTTTTTTGACCAAATCCAAGAGCACTCCAAATCTGCGTCCAAGGCTTATCAAGTAATTCGTATGACTTACAAACGTTGTTAACCGAGATAGCTATATCACTCATGAACTACACCACATCCGCAAACTCGGATCTAAGTCGTTT
>Ga0181564_10000412_pt1 | contig 37541 bp, 48 predicted proteins | sample 011ome_24_FD_134512 | JGI IMG/M metagenome (GOLD analysis project Ga0181564, IMG submission 134512) | Coastal salt marsh microbial communities from the Groves Creek Marsh, Skidaway Island, Georgia - 011513CT metaG (megahit assembly) | ecosystem: Environmental > Aquatic > Marine > Intertidal... | reverse complement strand
CGCGGCAGTGTCCCCGCGGGCGGAGAATGCAATGGAAAGGTACATCGGTATTGTGATGGATGACCAGAATGCAATCACGTTGGTGGGAATTCCCTTGGTTATAATCATACTCGTCAGGGGGGGCATGGTGATGAGGAGGATGATGACCAGCAGGTTCTTTGCCAGGTTGGCGTTCGAGCCGAATATCGGCCACTGGTCCACGGCGTACGCGAATAGTAAAACAATAAACTGAACATTCAGAGGCTGATACCAGAAAGCGTTCTCTTCACCAGACAACACGAAGGCCCCGAACAGAGCCAGTGCAAGGTAAATCGACAAAGCAGGTACAAGCCACGGTCTTTCCATTAAAACAGGGAAATATTAAAATTTTATGCCTCCGGGCCGTAAATATATGGCATCACGTAGGGGGTGAACAAAAGGGTGGATGCTGTGTTGAACCCGAGGAGGACCGCCAGCATCAGGAACGTTCCCGGTTTGGGAAGTTTGCTGGAAGACTTCTGAATAAAATAGCTAAAATAGAAAAGAAAGAACGTACTGACTGCCGGCACGGGATTCCTCGCCGCGTCGGTCAATCCTCCCAGCTGGGCCAGCATAAAAACCCCCACGAATGGAATGAGGAGGAGGAATGACCACAATATGTCTTTCGTCATTCGTTCCGTGCGATTAAGATAATAAATAAGGAATGAAGGGAGCATGATGGAATTCCACAAAGCCAGGGACTTGAATGCACTCATATACTATATATCCCACAATTTTTTTATTGTTTCAATTTCGTCAGGTATTGGACGAATACGCCCATCACCAGCATGACCGCCACAGTCGCGGCGGAGGTGAAACGCCCCACCTTGTCTGAGGGATCGGTGCCCGTACTCACGGAAGAAAATATGATTGATCCAGCCATGATGAGGGACCACAATCTAACCAGCATTACGTCCACGTGTCCGCCAGTCAGGGTGGTAATAATGTATAATGATAAAAATATGAAAAACGAGGTATCCACTAAAATCCTGTAAACTGACACGTCCTTCCCCGTCTTGAGACGAAGGACCCAGTTTGTAACCAGGTCGAAGAGGGCCACCAAAAACCCGATGAAGACGACCGGGCCCAGGGTGGGATGCGATGCAACCTTCGCGAGCATATGTCATTACACATGAAATTTTAATTTACCACGAACTTGCTTAGGCCGATGACGGCCGCTGGAACCACCCACCTGACGGCGGTGGGTTTCTCCAGGTCAACCCCACTGAGTGATAACGGGATGACGGACAGAGCGATAAGCGCGAACGTCACCTTAATGGTTCGATTAAACACCGCCTCATCCTCGAACGTCTGAAAATAAAAAATTGCAAACACCGCCGACGATGCGACATAAAGAGCAACGAAGGCTGTGTGGGACACAATATCCATCACGGGTCGCGCGGGTCCCTTCTGGGAGGACGGATTCACGAGATGGATAGCCTGATTAAGGGCCAAAATAATGAAATAAGCCATGAAATAATAGGCGACAATCCCAATCCCAGGAATTTCCATGATACTAGCATTAACTGCTAAAATTATTTTCTCCTGTCGGTGACGTGGGCCCCACAGATTTTTCGACTCTCCTGGATTTTTTCGTAGACACCCATGGACTGTGCCATGTCCTTAACGACATCCAGGTTGTCCCAGAAGTTCTTGGAGTGGGAGTATTCGGGGACGGTCTGGTGACAAAATTCGTGCAGCAATACGTGCATGATCTCGTTGGCCTTTCCGTCGATGCAAACAGAGATCTCTGAACCCTTCAGCGAATTCCACCCGAGGACGTTTCCCCCCCGATAGTGATATCCCGCCAGTACCACGGGGCGGCTCAGGTGTTCAAAACGAGTTCCCCTCAAATTGGAAAGGAATTTATAGTATCTTTTCTTGGCCAGCTCATATTCTGGGTACTGGGGGATGAGCGCCAGGAGGAGGAGGAATATGAATGCAACAATGATCTCGACAACCATGCAATACTGATATATGCAAATAAATTTAACATGCGACAAACTAAGTTAAAGAAAATGTAAAACTAAAACAAAGAAGAAATGTTTTGCGTGTTTAGTTCCATCGGACCCCACACCGAGCAACGCTCAGAAAATTGCGGACTGAAGGTTTCAGGTTTTTTTGTCACGGCGAACGAGGCCAAGAAACATGTTTTGCGACTGCACGAACTCGACCCCCTGGTGGATCGACTCATCGCCCCGGTCAGCGAGTGGATCGTGACTCCCCTGAACAGGTCTCAGATTGCTGATTCTGAATACCAGGAGAATCAGATCGAGAAGATTAAGAAAAGCATCAAGGAGAGGAACGTGGAGGGAATGAAAGCCTTCGCCGACCGGAAGGAAAAACTTCTCCGGGGAGAGTTGGAACCTTCGGAGGGTATGAAGGTGGAGTCTAAACCACTTCCGTCCGTCAGTGAAGTGGATGAGATGCAAAATGATGATAACGCAATTCTCAGTGATCAGGTGGACTGTCCTGGACAGACTCACGCCGTGATATCTATTGACTGGGTGGACCCGAATCCTGAACACTTTCTGGTCCGGTTCGAGAGCTACCACTCTTCGCTGAAGGAGGCCAGCGATTCTGCCGAGGAGGCCCAGAAGAGGGATGCCACTCACGACCGTTATGTTGTGGAGATGTATAAGTGGGTTGCACTTCCCCCCGACTCATCCCAGATTGAGAATATTACCTACACGGACGAGAAACTGGACGAAATCATGAAGGGATACAAGAAAAATCAAAAGGATGCGGCATCCATGCTGGAGTCTCGAATTGAGGGTAGTTCGGGAGAGTTAGATGTATCGGACAAAAATTCAATCTTCTACAGCAAGAATGACGCCAAGCCGGTCTCACACCCGGCCGATCACCTGGACCGCCTCAGGGCGGAGAACCCCGACGCCACGACGGAGGACATTGTCAAGATGGCGGATAAAATCGTTGAGGAGGAAATCAAGGCGAGGGAGAGGGCCCTCGCCAAGGGGAAGGGAAAGGCACTTATGTAGTTAATATAATTTGATCAAATCTATTTCCAAAAATATTGATTTTGGGAAATAAATTTAGGGTGTGGCTCACTTACGGAGGCGGGACTTGGGGGAACGACCTGACGATTTCGGAGTCCGGTTCTTCATCCGCGCCGCCCGCGCCCGCCGGTTTGCCGCCATACGTTCACGAAGCGCCCGAATCTGGAGGTTCAGGATGGCACGTTCGCGTTTGAGTCTTTCCTCCTCCAGGACCATATCCCAAAATGCCTTGGCCGTTATGGTATCCATTATACAGTGGGGACATAAAATTAATTTTATTCCCCCTTCTCCAGGAAGGCGATGGAATACGACTGGACCCCCGTGGGTCGCTCGATTCCCGTGGCAACCATCCGATCCTCCGGCTTGATCTGCTTTACATACATACCGGAGGGAGACGTGGTGGTTTTGAAGCCGTCCATCACGTCGGTGGCCTTTCCATAATATCCGTCACTCTCCACCTGGTCCATATCGTCTGGAAACATGGTCCTCATAAATGACGTTCGCCAGGCCACCAGGATGATCAAAATAATGATCGACAAAATGATAATAAGTTGTGATCGACACACTTTCATTTTGTTTATTATTATTTGATATTTTAAATTTTAACTATTACCGTTGATAGGGATTTACTGAAAATGACGCCCAAAATGAACGCTACGAAAATGGCTAGGAGGACGGTGGAGGGGAGGGACTTCAGCCAGTCCATGAAGGTCCCACCAGACTCCTGTTCCTGATAAATAGGTTCTTCTTGTTGTTCGTAGAAAAAATCATCGGCCTTCTGTTCGGGATCGACTTCCATTTATTATATCGTTACTATTTTTTAGTTGGAAATAAACGCACCGCTCAATCGTCGTCATCTCCAACAAATTCCTCGTCCTCGTCCTCGTCCTCGTCCTCGTCGTCATAATCCTCGTCCTCGTCCTCCTCCTCCTCCTCACTCGATTCGCTGACTTCGTCGTCATCGACCACGAAATCTTTTAGGGACTCCCCGTCGGACTCGTCCCCCTTGTCACTTTCGCTATCCGAGATATCAGAGAAACCTTCGACATCTATATCCATATCACTATCATAATCGCTTTCCCCAAAATCATCCTCAAAATCGATAGGGGGAGGGCTGTAACGGTTCGGAGTCTTGACTACGCGGGTGGAGCGCCTCATTTTTCTATTTATTATTAATGTTATAATTTTTTTTAACTTACTTCCTTCGCCACCTCCAAAACCCTCTTTCCCTCAATAGACAATTCGTTGGCGAGAGCCGTTACAATATCAATGTCGTCTGAGTCTCCTGCTATGAATGCTGAACTAATGCTCGATAGACTATCAACGGCCCTCTGTAAAACTATGTCGGCCTCCTCATAAGTTCCCATTAGCATAAATTGTTCCTCGTTTTTCGAAGCATTTTCAATTAAAGATTTAAATTTTGCAATGTAATTCTTAGTATTGGAATAACTCTCTTTGTCAACATTTTCGTAGTAACTCGCTTCCTCCACGATCCGGTCCAGCTCGGGGGTTTCCAGCTTCTCCCACCCCACCTCCTCCCCCTCCTCGCCGTCGTACCCCTCCCGGCTCCGCTTAAAGAGACTGTAAGATAGGAAGCTGATCAACGAAATAATTATAATAAACATCACCCAGCTCATGAATTCCCTGGAATAGAATGAGATTTTATAAATTCCACAATTCGCGGTGGAATCGATATTCTCCTACCCTCGTACCCGGAACACTCGTCGTCGGTGCATTCGGAGTGAAGAATGCCATCGATCATCCGAAACCACACGTGATTTCCCCGATGCTCCCTCTGGACCCTGGTGCAATACCGACACGTCGTGATTATCGAGTGAGAATTTTTCCTCATGATCAATTTCGTAACCCTCAGGTTTTTGTGGTGATACGTGTGGAGAAATCTCTCCAGTATGTTTCCCTCCTGGAGGTCGACCCTCCCCACGTCCACGTGGGGGTTCAGCTCCGACGTCGTATCGTGTATGCTAAATTTCTCTAGCAATTCCTGGGGACTCCCGTGGATGTCGTGGATTCCATCCTCGTTTACCAATTTGTAGGGAATGTAGGGAATATCGTACGAGTTACTGGCCTTGTTATATTTGTGATTGAATATCATCCTGAAGCCCGTGCCGTAGGGCCTGGAGTCCATAAACTCTGCCCAGTTGTACCCATCGAATTCCCTGCGGTTATTTAGATCCTGGACCAGTCGGGTGAGGAGTCCCCGGGCCTCTCGAGAATTTACTTGTTTGTGGGGGAAGACAATATGAATTCCCTGTTTTTTCTCTCTGAAACACGTGGCAACCATCGCATCTCCTCCCCCTATCCTGCGGTGGCACAGCGTCAGGAGGGGGTGCAGCAGCGACACGTCCAGGGAGTCTGATTTTATATCTATATCCAGGAACATGTTAAATCTGTTCCTCTGAGTCTGCTCGACCATGCAGACGGGTATTCCCTCACTGATCTCCCCCACCATCCACGTGTAGAAGTCGCGCCGCCTTTCGTGAGGAACGCTGAACTTGCCACTTTTCAGTGACACATGGCTCAAGGGCTGACCCGGACTCCATCTGAATTGGTCTGGCGACGACATTCTGGTGTCTTACCTTCCTCAGATCAAAAGGAATCTTTAACTCTGTATTATCAAGTAGATCGTAGAATCTATGATTATTCAGAATGGATCGCGTAATCAGTGGCCACTTCAACTTTTTCATGAATTCCCCCCAGGTGTCCCACGACATCTGAGAATTTTCATCGTAGCTCCTCTTGACTGACATCTTCAGCTGCCTGCGTTCCTCTGTGATACGCATTTGCTTATCGAACTGCATAACCATGAAGTTCATGATGTGCTGAGGGATGTCCACTTCTATGAGGTAGACGTGATAGACCGACAGCGGATATTGTGCGTCGACGAAGTAAAAATATTTGTACTCCCCGTGGTCCATCCTGAGGACGCCACGCGTTTCCTCCTCCAGTTCCCTGAGGGCCGTCTTCAGGGGGAAAAACACTTCCCTCTTTCTGCACCCCCCAGTGACGAAGGTCCAGTCCGAGAAGCGTTTATCCTTAACCGTGAGAAATTGACGTGGTCGTGCCTTCGTATAGATGACCGTTATAGCTTTATGATGGATCTGTGCCATCCTAAAATTATTGATGTTTTTTTCTTTAACTATTTTTTCATTCGAGTCCATCCCCCTCCACCTCCGGCTTGGGGGCCTCCTCCTGGGGGGCCTCCTCCTCCTCCTGAACCGATCGCGAAAGCATCCACATCCTCATGTTATTAATCTCCATGTAGAGGTAAATAATCAATGCAACCAGGAGGAAGAAAATTGTACCGACGATTAGTTTTTGCATTTACTGTTAACTCCCAAAAGTATTTCTGTTAATTCCCGCGCTTATCTCGTCGCGCGAGGTGGGTTCCTCCGGGTCCATCAGGCCGGACACCCCCGCCCCCTCGAGCGGCTCCCCCCCTGACGATTTTAATTCCCTCTGAAGATTTTCGGAAAAGAATGTCTTGTGGAGGGTTCCCCGGGTGGTATCGTATGTGAGTAAGACGACAATGATAGATAGAATTATTGCGAATATCATGTATTTCGGTTTCCACCAGCTCATCATTTAAAATAATGTGACATAATTATTTTCTACTTTTTCAGGTTCGCCTTCTCCTTCTTCGCGTTGGCGCGGGCCTTCCGCTCGGCTGCCTGGGCCACCTTGATATCCTTGGAGATCTTGATGGCCGCCTTCTTGTCCTGGCGATTCATGGCGAGCTTCTTCTTCTTGATGAGCCTCGCGAGCTTCACGACTGCCTTCCGTTGAGCCTTGACAAACCTGGCGAGCCTGAGGAGACCCCGGGCGCGCTTGCGGTCGGCCCGGATCTTGGCGGCCCGGAGCTTGGCCGCCAACATGGCGACCTTCTTACTCTTCTTCAGGGCCATCTTTTGCTTCTTGATCATCTCGGCGCGGCGCTTGGCGTCCATCTTCTTCTTGGCGGCGACGACCTTCTTGACGCGCTTGGAGAGGGCCTTCTTCGCCTTAATCGCGGCGGCACCCTTCTTGACCAGCTCGGAGCGGCGCTTGGCGTCCATCTTCTTCTTGACGGCGACGACCTTCTTGACGCGCTTGGAGAGGGCCTTCTTCGCCTTGATCGCGGCGGCACCCTTCTTGACCAGCTCGGAACGACTCTTCTTTACAATCTTCCGAATGCTTCCGTTCATCTTGATCATGCCACCGGAGAGCACCGAATTCACTGACTTGCATGCCTTCGATTTCCACGCCGAGCGGTTTACGACCTTGTTGCTTCCAATCTGCTTGATGTGGTTCTCGTGATGACTCAGAGACCCCCCCACGGCCCGGATGGCCTTCATGACGATCTTGCTTTTCGTCATGTCCGAGTGGTACTTCTTCGCGAGACGCTTCGTCGCGACGTTGTATGCATTGGGGAACATTACATTTGAATTGCGACCCCCGCAGATGGAAAAAATCACCAGGATAGGGAGCTTTTCCTCCAGCATGATGAACTTGCTAAGGGCGCTCCGGGTGACCCCCTTCTTCTTATTGTCAAGCGCTGCCTTGAGCTTGTCAAAGAGCTTAACGGAGGCGGGTGAAATGTGGAAATACTTGGTGGTGTATCCTTCGAATGAGCGTTCGGGGGACTTGACCATGTTCTGTGTTATTTGTCAAGATTTTATTTTTTAACGAGGCCCAGGAGAGTTGCTATGTTTGTCACTGACCGGGTGGTACTCACCGGCCTCCTAAGTCGAAGGGTCTGCAGTTCGTTGTCGTCGGATTGTCCGTTGAATATCATGTCCTCAGCCTCCCTGGTTCTTTCCACCAGGGTCTTACACTCCACGCGGGCTTGCTGCTTGGGGGCAGATTCGTAGGTGCTTTCGCTGGAACAGACCTTAAATGGCAGCTTGATGCAGTCAGGCAACTGCACCTCATATCCCACGCTGTTTATTCGGTAATCCCTTATGTCCAGGGTGCCCCCGAACATTTTCAGACAGAGGCGGGAGGGCGCCGCCACGAGGGGGGTCACCACCCCATACATCCTCTTCCTCATCAGCATGATTCGCTCGATGGCCCGCGAACTCTTTGTCGAATTTTTCATATCGAGATTGTAACGCTTGAGGCACTCGAACGAGCAAAAGGTTCCGACAGTTTCGAAGTGACCATTCTTATAATTGATGGGGTAACCTATTGGCATACAGCCCTCAAACAATTTGTGACAACAATTCCAGCAGCACGGGTGCTCCATTTATATTGGAACTTTGCTTTTTCTTTTAACTTGGTTACCAACTTAAAGGGACGAAACCAAATAAATAAAATGAGTCTGCCCACTATTTTTGAAAATGTCTGGAACGCGCTGGGTCCCGGTTTTTCCGAGAGCATCTATCATAATGCAATCATGATAGAACTCAGATCCCACGGTATTAACTACGAGTCGGAGAGAATAATTCCCGTCACGTACATGGGTCAGTGCGTCGGAAACGTGCGATCTGACCTCATAGTGGACGCCGGGTACCCCACCGTGGTGGAGATAAAGGCGGTCCGGTCCCTCAGGGACGAACACCGCACACAACTCAAGAATTATTTGAAAATTCTCGATATAAAGAGTGGATATCTGGTAAACTTCCCACAGTCTGTCGAGGCTGAAGAAGTGGAGGTCGAAGAATACGCTCGCGAGTCCTGAAGATACACGTCAAAACCCCCCGATGCCTGTCGACCACACTGGTGTGCCTCTTTCGGAAAATCATCTATCATTTACACATATTTTAATTTTAGGGGATGAAGGTGGCTTCGTCGGGATTCAGGACGGACTTCGCGTAGGCCATGGACAGGAACGAGTGGATCATGGGTATGTCCAGGGGGTGTTTGATTTCCAGGTGGAATGGGGCCTCCTTGAAGAATGATAAGATGTCCCCCTTGTGGGTGGGGTCGCTGAGTTTCTCCATGACCTGGAATGATTCCCTGAGCCACAAGACGTGGGCGGAATTGGTTCCATCGAAATTAGCGATACCAGACATTTGTTTGATATATGCACGTCCTTTTAATTTGCATCCTTTGACGCAATAAAAATATTTGTTTACATTAGTATGTCGGTGCTGAAAATAGTTCCGACCTATATGTGGAAAAATAAGTTCTCGTCCCGGAGGGAGAGTTCGACGTACCTGAGGAAGTCCTTCGAGACCCTCGGGCCGACGTACATAAAGATTGGCCAGCTGATTGCCAGTCGGGGAGACATATTCGACGATGTCCTGGTGAACGAGATGAAAACCCTGCAGGATAGATGCAAACCCTTCGACAGTCTTCAGGTGATCGAGAGGAACGTCGATTTTTCTAAATTCATCTACGTGGACCCCGAACCCCTCGCCTCTGCATCCCTCTCGTCGGTGCACAAGGCCAAGCTGGTGGGGGGTGGGGACGTCGTCATCAAGGTCCTGCGACCCAACCTGAGGGAGACAATCGAGTCAGACCTGAACGACATACAGAAAATTCTGATGCTGGGAGCACTGATTAACCCATCGATGAACGAGGTAAAATCCCTGGTCGATGAATGGAGGCCCTTCATCCTGGAGGAACTGGACTTGAATCACGAGATAGAGAACATCAGGAGATTCGCCGGGATGGGGGAGTCCCTGGAGTGGCTCAGGGTCCCCGGCGTCTACGCCGACCTCTGCTCGCCCGAACTGATCGTCATGGATTTCATAGAGGGCGCGCGGATCGACCAGGTCCCCCCCACCATGGACCCGGACCTCGTGGCGAGGACTCTGTTGACCTTCACATTCGACCAGGTCCTCGAGTATCAGATGCTCCACGGCGATCCCCACGCCGGGAATGTTCTCATCACCCCGGAGGGAAAGATTTCGTACATCGACTACGGACTGTGCGTCACGTTCGATTCCTCCACCCGCCAGAAACTGACGATGCTCCTCCGGGCCACCGTCGAACGCGACATAGATACATTCTACGATCTCCTCGTCGAGCTCGACATAATCATCACGTACGGATCGTCCACCGACATAAAGAGGTTTTTGCGTGTATTTTTTCTCTACCTGGACAGGCCCCTGGACACCGTCGACATCACGGTCATGAGGGACCTGGAAAATGGGAGAAAATTTAGATTCTCCATCAAGTGGATAATCTTCTTCAAGTCCGTCGTCTGCATCGACGGCATCAACAAGACGTTTTCGCAAGTCCAACTCAGGGACGTCCTGGTGAATTATTCAAACCAGAAATTCGGGGATTCATTCGATCCGAGGGGGTTCCTCACCCTGCTCACGGCCATGCCCGCGTCGGTTAGAACCATAAATACTGGTATATCCCTCCTCGAATCGACAATATTGGCAGAAAACCGAAAAATTTCTGGAGATATTGCGAGGTTGCGGTGGTTCCTAATCCTCGTCCTCGCCGCGGAGATCCTTCAGCATGGTTGAGGGGGCTTCCACCCCACCGGACTCCGATTCGGTCAGGGACCGAAGGAGTTCCACGTCCCTCTTGGCGATGTCGCGAAAGGTAGACTTCATGGCCTTTCGGCGCTCCACCCTCCTCTCGTTGAGTTTGACCAGGGCGGGGGGAATCTTGATTGTGACAGACTTCATTATGTTAGTTAGAGGCAAAAAAAAAGTAAATCAAATGGCGGGGGGGAACACGTGGTCCCGGGAGAGGGTCCTCGATTTGAAGAATAAACTGGAGAATTCCGTGATCAAATTTAGCCGGGACAGGAAAATTGAATCCATCGACGGGGTGCCCGCCCATGAATTCAAAAACTCGGTGCCCTACTCGGTAATTTTAGACATTTTTGCAATTACGCGGACGCAGAAAATGTTTGAAATTAAGGAATTATATCGTGGTAACAGAAAAAGAACGGGTATACTTATTGGTTATTGAATGGGTTTTTGGCCAAGACCCTCTTGGCGGTCGTGAAGTCCTGTGGGAAGAAGTTGGACTTGTAGGGATTCTGCCTCGTCAGGGAATTGTTGACATAGTTCTGGCTGATGCCCTGGCCCCCCTTGCCCCCCACGGCGGAGGTCGACCTGGAAATCCTCTGTCGAGTGGTGAAACCCCCACTCGTCTGGGTGACGTTCGATATCCCCCCCGGTGCCAGGTAGGAGTTCGGGGTATTCCGTTTGGTGACCTTGGCCCGGGTGGCGTTCTGGGCCATCTGGGTTCCGGGGACGAAGGTTGACACCCCCGGCTGTTTTCCCAGGAACGTCCTGGTCTTGTTGTTGTCGTTTCTCAGGTCGGTGGGGGTGGAGGAATTCGTGGGTTTATTTATCAGGGTGGGGGTCGAGAACGTCAGGCCGTCCGTCCTGGTGTTCGTCGCGGAGCGGTGGGTCTGACGTTTCTCTCGCAGGAAGATGCCCCTGGCGGGGGCGCCCGACGCCCTCCCCCCCTGGCCCTGACCCCTGGAACCCGTGCCGGCCTCCCTGACGAATACCTTGGATGGTCTGTTATTCGAAAATTTGAAGTCCCGGCTGGTCGAGGTGGGCACGAAGAACGAGGCGTGGTTGTTCCTCCCCGGGAGGGATGTCAACTTGTACTCCCCCACGTTGCCGGGGAGAATGCGGAATTTCTGATGAAATCCGCCAGTGGCCTTCACCCCCGGTCCCACCCCCAGACCGGGACCCACGTTCATACGCTCCACCGGGGCGATGTTGTTTTGAAGGTGGGACACGTTGTATCGATTCTTTGCCTGGTAGACGGGCTGGCCCTGGACGTAACGATTCCCGTCGGGGGCGATGTCGTGGAATGGCTGGATCTCTCGCTTCTTCTGAAACTGGACGCCAGACACGGGGGAGTCTCGGTAGGCCACCCCCGTGTGACCCTGCAATTTCATGTCCAGGTTGCGGTTCGGCTGGGAGAGGGATCCGGAATAGAAGGGCATGGGGTGGGACGTGATGTGGTGGACCCCGTTGGTGCCGGTGTCGAACTCGTCCATCTCAGTGAATCCCTCTCGCTTCTCTATAAGATTACCCAAAATTGCCAGGCAAAGCAATGAAATTACTGAAATTTCCTTATTCATCCTCACTTTAGTCTAGCACAAGAAATTTAAAATCTGAACTCGTAACCCCGCGTGGACACGGGATTCCACCCCTGCACCTTGACTGGGGCGGTGATGTGGAGGTTTGGAAAATCGTACGAGTGGGCGTTGTAGTGCTTGTTGAACACCTTGGTCGTCTGGGGTCTCAGGGCGTCGTCCACGCCGACCAGGTGGGAGGGGGGACCCTTGCCGAACATGGCGGGGGCGGTCCCCCACACGGGGGTGGACACCCTATGACCCCCCCGGCAGGAATCGGGCGCGGTTACAATCACCTCGTCGGCCGCCCGGGATGGCTGGATTATCTGCTTCATGTAGTTAAAGATGGAGCCAATCATATATAATCACCAGTGAAAATTATTTGGACCCCCGGAAACGGACGACCTGCTTGAACAGTTTGTTCCCGCGGGGGAAATCCCACAGAGCCCTCATGCTGTAGTACTCCGGCGACGTCCTGTCCTTCCACGCCAGGGACCCATCTCCCATGAGAATCTTGGTGTGTGACCGTACGTACCTCCGCCTCTTCGCGAGGGCAAATTTCATCCCCCTCCTCCTCCTCCACAGATCGAAGTCACCGTACCCCCTGGCACCGAAGTGAATCTTCCTCCCGCGGTATACCACCATGAATTTCTTGCCCTTGGCGGTGGATGGTTTAATTCTAAGTACCATTGTTTAGTAATGGCAGTGAGAATTAATTTATCATTCCTTATCTGGAACGATCTTTATGGTGCACTTGGGAAATTGCTTCTTCAGTTTTACTGCGTCCGTGCGGATGAACTCCTCCACGTCCGATTTTTTAATATTCCGTATGTAGATTGCAGACTCTTCCTCCTTTAGGATTGCCTCGAAGTTTACCATCGTTTGATATATATCTCCATATTTTTTTATTTGAAAAATCGCATGGCCTAGTAAATTTGTCCGTTGGATGTGCCACCCCCACCCCCCGCCCGCGTCCACAGGTTATCGGGGTTACGCGAAAAGTTGTTATCGATTGAACAGTACTGAGATCCATCCCTGCAGACGCGAGACATCTGGGAACCGAAGGACAACGACAACAACTTCTCCCGGTTGTTTGCCGCCTGGGTGTTTGGCATGGTGTAGAACCTGTTGGCCCCCGACCTACGTCCCCAGAAATCCCCGCTATCCTGGGGAAATGAGGCGGCCAGTAGCTTTTCTTGGGCGTCCATCTCCTTCACTGACCCGCACGCGGCCGGCCTGTCGGGGCGATCGCTGTAGTCAGACATGAGGAAATTCCCCATGGGATTCTCCGCGGTTCCCCTGACACAAGACGGCTGCATCCTCTCCTGTATGAGGTTGTTGACACTCATGATGGACACAATCAAGATGGCCACCGCGGATAGGGCAAACACCCTGACGTCCCGATTGAAAAGGTAGAGCAGCAGGGAGGAATATATAATGAACCTCACCGTCGCGTTGGTTCGCTCGCCTGAACTCTGTCCCCTGGCGGGCCAGAAGATGTGAAAATTTTTAAATAGTTCGGAGGGATCTTTATAGAACACGGTCATTCTCTATTTTTTACTAACATTTTTATTTTTCCCAGCGATTCGCTTAACGTTACTCCTCCTGGTTTTCCCCCCCTCCACGGCGCTCATCAATTCGGCCATGCCACCCCCGTGCTTGCCGACCACCTTCCCCAGTAACTTTTTCACCTTCCGCTGGTCGATGCCACCCTTCCCGTCGCCAAATTCCTTCTCGGCATTCTTCATCATGGCTTCCATGGCACCCTCCGGAAACAATTTTGTGATCACGCTCATGGGATCCTCGTCGTCCCCGTCATCCTCGTCGTCACTGCTTGCTGGGCTCGGCAGCAGGGTCTCCAGGGGAGGTGCGGAACTCGTGGACGGCTCGATCTCCATCCCGATGACGTAGAGGGTTTTCAAATACTTCCAGATTGCGTCCTTCTCTTCCTTCTTGGACAGTCCCCCCCACAGGGCGTCCAGTCCCATGGTCTTGAACATGCCCGGTTCCTGGGAGATCAAGTGCATCAGGTCGTCGTTTTCGTTCCTCAGGAGGTTCTCGTGGGGCCGCATCAGGTTCATGAACGAGGTCACCACCGAACCCGGGGAGGTCATGTTGACAACCCGGAGCGTCGCCTTGTACACACTAATGGTCTTATTCCTGGGGAAAACTTTCTTAAGTTCCCGGAGGAACTCTTCGATGGTGTTTGAGAATGTTGAGATTGTTACAGTCGACATTCTGATTTCCTTTAAAACTACTGAGGTTTTTCTTTTTAACTCGAATACGCACTCATGATCCTCCCCCTCTCGGTGGTGACGTCCCCCGCTGCAACAATCATTCCAACCAGGATGGCTACCAGCAGGGAAGGCTTTATGATTTCTGCATTCGTGGGTGATCCCATGTTATTGAGGATGTATTTGAATTTTATGTAGGTGGCAGTGACCATGAATGCCACTGCTGCTGCAACCCAGGGATTCTTGATCATCTCTTGAGGTAATGGGTGTTTTTAATTTTTCTACCTCGGCGCGGCCGCGTTGATGAACTCGCGGGGCTGAGGGGCGGCCGCGGGGGGGTTCTCCACGGGGCCGATGGTTTTATATTCATCCTCACCCCCCGACCCCTCGCCTCCCTGGCCTCCCTGGCCTCCCTGGTCTCCCTGGTCTTCCCCCTCCTCCATCCCCTCCTCTTGTCCCTCCTCCTCCTGTCCCTCCTCCATCCCCTCCTCCTCCTCCTCGTTGTCGTTCTCGTCGACCTCCTCGTCGGTGTCGAATCCATTCCCCTGGTCGTCAATCATCCCAGCCTGCGAGGTCCCCCCGCTGCTGGCGACGTAGTTCACGATGTCGGAAATGGGCAACATTCGGGAGATCTCCCTGGCACAAATGCCCTGGAACATGGACTCCAGGCGGTCGTAGAGCTCCGAGTCGTCACCCACCTCTGAAAATAATCCCCTATTCTTTCTAACTTTAAGACAAGCCCTCCTAAAGATATTGTGGATGACGAGTTTCCACGGGGGTAACTTGATCTTGATTTTATTCTGATCGCTGCCACGTCTGGCTCTAACGACCGTGCAGATCCTAATGGTGGCAACGAAGATCGCTGCGATCATGTCCTCGACGCAACCACACCGTGACTGGACCTCTGACGCGAGATCTGAAATTTTTGCGTCGGACCAGTCGTCCACCTCCTGGAGGGTCTGGGTGAATACGTCCTCTACACTGCCCGCCCTCTCTTCGTCCGCCAGTATGGAATTGTACAATTTGAATAGTCTATCTATTGTCACGGGCACGACGACGTCCTCCAGTTGCCGGGTGAACTCATCCTTCGCCTGTACAATGGAGCCACTATTTTGCATTGTTATATTACAACGAATTAAAAAATTAAACTAAATTTTTCGCGAGTTTCTTTAGATTTGCCAGGGAGGCAAAGGACGTTTCGGGGGCGGAGGGCCCCCCACCCCCCGAGGGCGCCTGGGGGGCGGGAAGTTTGGTGTGGCCCCACGAGACCGATATAATGTTGGGGGGTACATAGGAAGCTTTGAATTTTGCAATATTTAGTTGTCTGACCAGGTACTTGGTGGTCTCCTCCACGTTGTACGGTGGAAAGCCAGTCGTGTAGACAGGCACCGATATTTCGATTTTTTTGCCCCCCATACTTGCACGATCCTCAATGCGTCTGTATATTTTTTTATAGAGTGTCATATACATTTCCTTCTTCGCAGCACGCTTCTTATGCAGAATCTTATCAATACTGTGTGCGTTCATTAAGATTACATAATAATTTTTACATATTTTCGTAACGCGCCTTGGTGATTCTGGACGCCTTATTAATTTCATCCTTCGTTGCATATGTCTTACTAAAGTTTCGCTCCCGTACCTTGTCACCCACCTCGTCGTCGTAATTTGCCGTCGTGAGACCCTTTATCGTTGCCTGGAAGGAGTTCGCAAAGGAAAAACTGTCTATCTGAAACGCGCGAGATTTCTCCTTCTCGAAAAAAATGGTTCTCATGATATAAATCCTCGACATTTCTGTTTCCTTCACTCTAAATACCTCCACCTTCTCTCTCTTTCCGTCGCCGAAGTCTAAATCGAGGTTCAGTGATTTCCTGAGGTTCACCAGTCGATCGTGGTGGGTTTTCTCCATGTGACCCCCAATTTGATCCAGGTAACATTTAATTCTTCTTTCCCCCTCGAGGACCGTCGTGGGATACCCGTTCTTCTGGTTGTCGTCAATCATCCTCTTCACGGCGTGGACGGAGGTGGAGGTGTTGATTGCATCGTTGTATTTTCTCATCAGATCTGTTATAAGTTTCTGGAAATCCAGGGCCATCTGTATATTTTCCGACATTATCTTTCGGCGATCCGCGATGTACTGTATGGCGCGCCTGTTCTCAGAAATGCTACGGCACAGGTTCGTGAATTCCCTGAATGCCCTGACCACCTGGTATGGTTTTTCTGCCATCAGGATCATGCGTCTGAGGGTTGCCACGGCCATTTCAAATACAGAAATTTCGCCCTTGGAAAACATCCCAATCACCTCGCCGATTTTGAATTTGAAATTGTCCACCGCGGCGTGGATCTCCCTCACCATCGTGGTTCGGAAACGCCACATCTTTGCGACGATATCATCTTTCAGGATTTTTTCGGTTTCATTGAAAATTCTCATGAGTTCCTCTGAGTATTCCTTCCCCTTCCCCCCGTGGACGTGCTCGCGAAAGTCACCCTTGAGGGCCTCGTCGTCTATCTTGTCCGCCGAAAAGGACTTGATGAATATCGAGTTCACCGGGGTGATGTCCATCTTTTGTTCACGCCTGACAACATTCACAATTTCCTCGAGTATTCGTTCCACCACCGATTCGGGCGGAGTCACATCGTCTGCCAGTGCCCCTGGGATGTTCATATCGCCATAATTGAATTCCTCCCTCTTTCGAAACTTTGCTATCAACACTATCATGATGAACACGAAGATAGAGGCAACAACCGCAGTGGCGAAGTTATTCTCCATGCCCACTTAATATGAATCGTGATTTTATTTTCAGGTGAAAAATCATCTTCGCTGATAAAGGAACGTAACCCTCTGGCGAGACCAAAATTTTTTGTCGAGGGGAACTCTCCAAAAAATAAATCTTTAACTTCCAGTGCATAAAAATCGATGAAAATAAATTCAACGGAAATCTATATAGATGGTAACACAAAATATCATGTTTGTTGCGTCGAACTGCGTACATTCAGCCCAGAGTCTAAAGATTCTGTCGACCCTGCCAGAAAGCATCAAGCAGGGCATTCAAATATACGACGTATCGGTGTATGGGGTACCCCCCGCGTACTCCAAGATAGTCGACAGGGTTCCCACCCTGGTGAGGGGGGACGGAAACGTTCTCAGGGGAAAGCACGTGAGGTCGTGGCTGGTCAACCAGATACCCTCCCGGATAGAGTACATCGACGTTTCGTCGTCGTTCGCCCCCTTCGGATCAAGTGGCGTGATGCCATCGAGTCGCTACCTCGACCTGGACATGGCAGGTTCATCCCTGGCACCAGAAATGACATCGGAACTCGAAGAAAAGATAAATCGAAAGTTAGATAAAGCTATCCCCTACAATAGTAATACAGGATGAAATTCCAGACCGTCCAATCATCAGCCTTTAAAACTATCTTTGACGTATTAAAAGATATTCTTAATGATTTCAATATTGTATTTACCAAGGAGGGTTTACATATTTTGTCCATGGATTCCGTGAGGGTGTCCATCGTCGAGGTGAACCTGGCAGCCTCCGAATTTGAGGAGTACGTGTGTGAGGAGGATGTGTCGGTGGGGGTGAATGCCAACCAACTCTTCAAGTTGCTGAAGCCCACCGCCACAAACGACGTTCTCAGAATATCCCTGACAGAGAGTCACACCCTGGAGATCCTGATAAATAAGAGCGACTCCAAGACCACCACGAGGTGGAATTACCGTCTCCTGGACGTCAATCTCGATAACTATGTCATCCCCGACCTCACCCCCGTCGCGGTGTGGAGCACCAATTCCGCCGATCTGCAGAAGGCGTGTCGAGATCTCAGCCACGTGGGGACCGAGCTGGTGATCACCAGGGAGCCCGGTCTGATCAGTTTCATGGTGAACAATTCGGACTTCTCCCCCGGCGGCCTGACCCACGACATCGAGAACGACGAATACACGGGCGACAGACTCCAGGACACGTTCCTGCTGAAGTACATAAATTTATTCTTGAAGGCCCAGGCGATGTCCATCAACTGTAACATCTACCACTTCGGGGCCGGGATGCCACTGCTCATAGAATACTTCGTCGCGTCCCTAGGAAAATTGAAATTCTACCTGGCACCCAAAATATCCGATTAACTTAAAGGCACCCGGCGGATAAATGTAAAGAAATGAACCTTATTGAAAATTATTTAGAAACCCTTAAAAATTTAGAAAACGAGGAAGAGAAGATGGCGTTCATGATGAAGGCTCTGCCTTTCATAGAGCGATATGAAAATGATACTTCAAATAAAAAAAAGGACATTTTTTGCGACTACCTGAGGGAGTGCCACCCCCACGAGGAAACCACTGCGAGGATTTTGCAAGAGCTTGTCCACGAGAGTGACACATTCGCGGAAACCGAGATATGTCCCGAATGTGGGGGTCGTCAGTTCGAGCACGTCGCGAGCGCCGACATCGTGTGCGAGGAGTGTGGATATGCCGAGAAGGTGTTGACGCAGGCGCTCAGCTTTTCTGACGAGCAAGATATCCAGAAGACGTCTCAGTATTCGTACAAGCGGGTGAACCACTTCAACGAGTGGATTCTATCATTTCAGGGTCTGGAGAGTTCTAAGATTCCCGACGAGGTGATCGACCAGGTGAGAAATGAGCTCCGGAAGCAGAGAATACACGACATGACCAAGATCTCTCACTCCCGCGTCAGGGAGATCCTGAAAAAGTTGGGATTCAACAAATTCTACGAGCACGCCATATTCATAACGTCGGTGGTGAGTGGTCGGCGTCCCCCCCGCCTCTCGCTGGAACTCGAGGCAAAATTGAGGAGCATGTTTTCAGAGATTCAGGCCCCCTTCGACCGCGTCTCCCCCGATTCGAGAACTAATTTCCTGTCGTACCCCTTCACCCTGTACAAGTTCGTCGAGCTCCTGGGGGAGGACAAGTACAAGCCATTCTTCCCCCTACTGAAGAGTTCCGAGAAGTTGAGGGCCCAGGACGCCATATGGAAGAAGATATGTGCCGAACTAAGGTGGGAGTTCATCCCAACGATATAGATAATGACTAAAGATTGTATTGGTTAGAAATTTTTCGTCATTATATTATTATTTACGACGAGTACGCGAGACCCCCGAGACCGCTCTCGATCTTGAGGATGTTGTAGTTGACTGCGTACAGGTACCCGAGGCTCTGATCAACGCCATCGAGGCGGAGGAACGCGTTGTCCATCCTCGAGAAGTTGCACGTTCCACAGGGAGCCCTGCTGTTGGCCTTGAGGGCAAAGGAGTGCATGAAGTAATTCCCCCCCACGTGACCGAGGTGGAGGTCGGAGGACACGTCCACGTGGAAATAACTCTGGACGGTGTTGTAGAAGCTCTTGGGGAGGGGTTCGCTCAGGTCGTTTCCGTTGACCTGGACCCGGGCGGAGGACCACGCGTTCACCCCCACCCCATCGATGTTGCCCCCCACGTCGAGGCTGTAGCTGGTGTCGGCCCACATGAGCGCCTTGACGGGGTGGTTGAGGAGGGACAGGTCGTAGTTGAACGTGGAGTCGGGGGTAATTCTCTGCACCTGGGTGATGAGCATCTCCCTCTTCATCGACGCCATCATCTTCCGCTCCTCGGTGTCAAGGTGGACGTAGCAGGCGTAGAACTTCAAGTCGGACGAGGGCGTGCCCTGGTTGAACTGCACGCGGATCTCCACGTCGTGGAACTGGAGGGCCAGGAGGGGGAGGGACATCCCCACCTCCTGCGTGCAGTTGAAGGGCAGGGGGAAGAATGTCCCGTTGTCGATGTTCCTCACCATGCCACCGTCGGCGTCGTCGGACTGGGCCGCCTGCGCCTTGGAGTTGGAGTTGAGAAGGTATTTGTTGTAGAGGCGGGTCGCGAAGAATGCATCGAACTGTTCAATCTCCTGTCCCCCGATGAAGAGTCTGAACAGGGCGGGGGAGGGGTTGGCTCCCGCCGGCGAATCTCCAATGATCTTGTCGCTCAGACCGAATGTCGTCCCCACGGGAGAGCTCCCCGTATCACAGTAAATGTACGACAGCATATCCCCCTTGCGGGTGATGGGGAGGGTCACCATGGAGTTACTCGCCAGGTTTCCCACGGGCCTGAGTTCCACGATGGACTGAACAAAGTTTGTGTGTCGCTTGTATGTTGAGCGAAAAAACGAGATCTCGGGGCTTCCCGTCAAGTGGGTATCCTGAATTCCCTTCGCGACAAGATTGACGAGTGATCCAGACATTTTTATATTTAGCCAGATAAAAAAAATCAAATATTATTACATGGACGAGCTTCAGGCGCAGGTACTCCTGGAGGAATCGACGAGGGCCAGAATTCTAAGTTCGTGGGACGGACCGACGGAGGCCGAGGTTGCGTCATACGGGGAAAAGAGTCTAGGTTATCACTGGATACATTACGCCAGTGCCTTGTACTTCAGCAACCTAAATTCATTTATTTCCATATCCACCATAGTGTGTTCGGGAATCACCACGGCCGCGACGGCGTCGAGCATGAATCCCGGCGAGTATTCCCGGTCAGGGTTAATGGTGACGTTTGCCGTTCTGACGACGCTATCGGCCATTTCCACGATAATGGCCAGCGTGTCGCGATTCCTCAAGGCGGGGGAGAATTACGAAAAGCACCTGAACACGGCGATCCAATTTTCCAACATGGCCAACGAGATCAAGATGGAGATGAGTTTCAAGCCGGAAGATAGGACCCACTCCAAGGAATTCGTAGAAAAATTATACTCAGAATATAATAAAATTTTGTCAGACGCCCCCACGCCCCCCACCCACATCGTGGAACGCTTCAAAAAGGAAGTTATAGAGAAAAACAAAAGTGATATAGCCATACCCGAAATCGCCAACGGCTATTTCAGGACGTTCAAACATCTTCAGAACGCCTATATATAGGCATTATTTATTGTATTTTGTTATAATTTTGGAAACCTCCGCGGTGACGAAGCCCAGCCCCACGAGGCTCAGGGCAGAATATATGAGTTTATTCCGGGGGGGCAATTTCCACTCGTCCGTCTCGTTCGAAAGGAGGTTGTAACTTAGTATGATTTCCACTATGCCGATTACGAACGTGGCAATCATAATTAAATACACAGTTTTCATTAAAATTATCTGAGAAATTATTTTTTCTGGCTTAATTCAAATATGCTTTTCAGGGAAGTCATCGCCACGCTGATTTCATCGATATTGTTTTTCATCGTGTCCCACCCGGAAATTTACAAAGTTACACAGAAAGTCCTGGGTCGCTTCTTCACAGTGGCCACCACGGGGGGTCTTCCCACCCTGGCGGGTCTCATTCTCCACTCCCTGGTATTCGCCGTGTGTGTTTATTTCTATATGATCTACGGGGGGAGGGAGTTCCTGGAGGGGGAGGACGAGGACATGTACGAGGACATGGACGAGGAGAAAGTGAACGAGGAGGCCCCCCCGGTCGAGGAAGAGTAAGTTAAAGGGTGGGTCCCAGATAGTTTAAGAAAGTAAAATGAGCGTCATTAAGATTGAGAACCTCGATATCAACTCCCTCAAGTTTTCGCCCGTAATGAAGAACAAGTCCAACGGGAAGACCATCTACGTAAACAGTGCAGACGGTGGTAAAGTGACTGTACAACTTCCCTTCCTGAAGGCACCATTCGGTCTCAACCGGTTTGACGAGTCATCTCAATATGATATTTCCCTATCAATTCCAAAGAATACGGAGGTATTTAATAAGTTCCACCAGCTGGACGAGCGGGTGATTGACCACCTGGTGAAGAATTCCAAGGAGGGTCTCGGGAAGATTTACAACGAGCAGATCATCCGGGAGGCTCTGTACCGCCCGGTCATGCGTCCCCCCCTGGACGAAAAGTACGACTACCTCCTCAAGGTGAAGGTCTCCACAAACGCCAACGGACAACCCGCGACCGAGACGTACGACCACACCCTCAACCTGGCCGACCTCACCACCCTCCAGAAGGGCCAGAAGGTCATGACGATTGCCACCATCTCGTCGGTGTGGCTGATTGATGGAAAGGCCGGTATCTCGATTCGCCTCGAGCAGGCGATGCTATCGAAGTCAGAGAAGCTGACGGGCTTCGCATTCCTCCTGGACGAGGAGACCGGGGCCGAGGACCCGAACGAGCCCGCATATTTCGACTAAAAAATTTTCGTCTGGTACTTTATAGAAATGAGCTTTCTCGAAGCCACAGTCCCCAGGAAGCAGAGGGATATGATTCCCGCAGCGCGAGTCCCCCACTCCAAATTCCTGAAGGATACGCGGGGGGAAAATAGGTTCTTCACGCCCGGCAAAACTGGTGGTCGGGTCATTAGTCTAAAATAAAATATATTAAACACGTGAACGGTACCCGGGACGGTTCACGACTTTAATGTAATTTTTTACACCGAGGGGTAACTCGGCAAGTAAATTTAGAAGAGGAAAAGGTATGTCAGATTACACAAAAACGCTGGATATTTTCTTTGACACGACCCCCGAGGGGCGTCTGGTGAGGCGTCCCCTCCGGATGCCGGAGGGGGTGAAACGATGCAAGGGCAACAAGGATAGTTGTTCAATCTGCCTGGAGGAACTCGCCGTGGGGTCGGCCGCGAAAACACCGTGTGGCCACGTATTCCACCGGTGTTGCATCGAACGATGGGTTGACAAGTCCAACAACTGTCCCCTGTGTCGGGGGGCCGTACCCCGGAAGGTGACATTTCAGGGACTGTTCGATTTCACCTATGCGAATTTCAGTGCCAAATCCAAACGGGTTTTCCCAGAATATGTTCAGGGTGGTTGCATCATACCCCACCGAAGAACGACGTGGGACGCGCTGGACGAGGATGCAGGACTTTTCGTTGGAAATATGAAGCCCACCGCCACGACCCTACGCCCCGGGAGGGACGAGGGTTCCCTCCCGTGGTTTGAAATCTTCATTGACATGGTCCTGGTGGGAAAGGTGGAGCCCGAGAAACTCCTCGAGGTCGAAACGTGGACGACCCACCCCCGGGCACCCAGGAACCTGTACGAGAATCCCCTGCCAGTGGTTTATGGGCAGAGGTTCGATGAGGAGTGGAGCGTATCTGTGAAAACAATAATACGCGATAGATTCAACGATTATCCGTATTACGAATTCTCGGCAGAGGCAATGGAAGGGTCCCCCTCGTCAGACGGAGAACTCCTCGATTCTGTGTCGAGAATCAGGATATGCATTTTTATGGAGTGGGCCCGCCGGGGTGGGAAAATATGCAGAGGGCGAAACTACAACCTGCTGGATTATGTGGATATCATCCTAAACCCAGATTACTTCTTCAACGCAATCGCGACACCCACGGCAGCAGCCTGGGCAGCCACGCGGTAGACGAGTTCCTGGAGGGGAAATCCGTTCTTCAGGTAGAGCATCGCCGACACGGCGGGGTTGAGGTGGCCGCTGGACACGATGAGGGAGATGGCCAGGGCGAGGCCCACGGCCGCACCGTTCCACGGCCAGACGATGGGAGGTTTGACCATGAGGATTGAAATGAAAAAGATCAGGGATCCCAGAAATTCGAGGGCGATGTGTTGCATTATGTAATATAGTGGTATAAAATATTTTAGTGTCGACCCATCTGGACGTCGTAGGTGGGGAGGTGCAACCCCCGGGGAACCAGAACATACGGAGAATTGGGGTGGGTCCTCAGGAACTCGGATATGATCATCGACCGCTCGACCTGGGTGGGTAAATCGTCCACGTGAATGTAGTACGTGTTGGCGACGGGATCGAAAAAGATATTGCTGGCCACCGGGTAATGTTCCGTGGGTCCCGCGTCCCCTATCACCAGGACCTCGTCGACGAAGGTATCCTCGTTGGAGGCCGAGGGGATGCCGTCGGGCACCTGGAATTCGGGCGAGTTGTTCTCAGTAAATCCCCCGTAAGACACGGGTATGTTTAGGGTTGTTCTGTAGAGGATACTGTTGGAAGCCGCGGGGAGGGTTTCGAAATTCCACGTCTCTGTGTCGTCGTTGAATGTACTCGGGTTCAGGAGGGTGAATGTATTTTCCTTGATGTCGTCCCCCGGAACCACGACCCACCCCACCTCCTCCCTCCCGTCGGTCAATTCCCGGTGCTTGGTCATGATGAGATGATTTCCGTCCTCGTGCTCGTAAATCTGTGGCAGGTATGAATTCCACGAGATTGTTTCTCCCGCGGTGGTGGTGAAGGTGTCGTCGTAGACGGATCCCAGCATGGGAGCTTCCTCGTAGCCCCACGTACCGGTGTAGTTGGGACCGGGCAACAGGGACGAGTCGGATCCGAGGATTTCGAAGGTTTCCGACTTGACTATCCCCAAGTTGGTGGGATAGAAGGAATTCGATGTCGAATTTAGACGAGTCTGGGTGTTGCTCAGGCTCTGGCCGGACGACAGGTTCGTACTGGTATTCATGGTGACCCACGAGGGCGTTTTCGCGACTGCGTATTTGGACAGGGTGCCCCCCCGGTTGGAGGGATAGTTATTGCCGTTCGAGGTAGCGTTGGTGGTGTTGGTGAACGCCTCAAAATCAAAAGCCCCAATCTCGTTATCGTCGAATATATCAGACGTGCCTATATTCACCCTCTTCCACACGCTGGCCTCGTTGTCCCATATCATGAAGTGGGACCCGGTGGTCTCCCTCCACAGGGGATAGCTCCCCGCCCTGTTCAGCTTCATCTTGGTGGACCAGCTAATCTTTTCGAGGCGGTAGTTGGAGGATCCATATATTTCGTAGTCTCCCGCCAGGCCGGTGGACGTGAACGTGACGGTGTCGGGGTACGTGGAATCATCGTAAATGAGGGTTTTGGTACCGTCCAGGGACGTCCACGCGCCCCGGGTGGTGGTCGTCGATATTTTGGGTGTCTGGTTGGGCTCGTTGGATATCTTGTAATTCGAGTTCTCCAGCTGGAAGTAGGTATTTCCATTATAGTTTAAGTAATAATTCACCCCCGACCGAATTCCCCTCGAGTCCGCGTTGGCCTGGGAGACCGGGCTGACAAGGCCGTCGTAGACGATGCCGAAGTTGTCGAACCGAATCCACCCCGATTCTGATACGTCGTACAAATAGGTGGATCCGGTGGCGTCCGACCACCCATAGTATTTCACCTTATTCTGGGATTCCATGCCAGTCTTGACCCGAAAAGATCCGTCCACGTGGAAGGGGTCGGGGGTCCTCTCGAGAATTTCGCCGGTGGTGAGGTCCTTCGCGTTGTATCGAACCTTCAGGGTGGGGTAGATCTTATTGTCAGCCGTCTCGCGTATGTAGGCGATACTGGTCAGGTCCTGTTTGGTGGAGAGGGCGTACCTCCCGGCGTAGGGACTGCTACCGTTGATCTCCGTGTAATTGTTGAGGAGGGACGTTATGTCGTAGTTCCCCGCTATTATATCCTGGGACGGGAGGAGTCCCTCGAAATTTGACGTGAAATTTGGTGGCACCAGGTACTCCCACTCCCACTCGTTGAAGGCGACGCTGTCCACGCTGACCGAGTTGCCCCTCATGAAATTTCTGTCCAGGGCAACCATCGTCATTATACCCCCCAGCCCCCTGGCCGGAAGAATCACCCGCGTGTCATCCTGATCGACCAGGACAGGTCCCGGAAAGTGGGACCTGGGTACCTGGGTGTAGGTCTCTGGAAAATCCTGGTTCCAGATGGGCTCCGTCACGGTGCTGCCGTCCTCCGTGTTGTTCGAAAATATCTTCCGGGTGGCCACGTCCAGGTAGTAGCGGTCGTATTTCTTCGTCCCGAGTTCCACGTACGTTCCGTCGAAGCGACCCCCCTTGATTAGGTAGAAGGGGACGTAGGGGAGGTCGACCCAGACCCACTCGGGCGTCTGGGTGCCGGTGGACCTGATTATGAAGTACTTCTTCTTACTTTTGAAATACCACACGGGAAAGGACCTCCCGGTTTCGGGTTCCGACCCAGCCTTGATCTGATTTTCCTCAGTGAGATAAAAGCTCGAACCCGTCTTTATGTACTCCTCCGCTCCGTACGTGATGAACTCATATTCTGTGGGATCCAGGGGAATGTCTGATTTATAAACAGTCAAATCCAAGTTAGAAACTAAGAGGTTGCCCGACAGGGGTACGATAAAATCTTCCGTAGACACCGGCATCTCTGGTATTCGGGAACAGAAAAATAGTTAAAGATTTTTCTTGCTAGGGAGGAGGAGGGAGATGAAGGTCGAAAAGAGAGATGGCAAGTTCACTCAGATGAAATTCGACAACGTCGTGAATAGAATGAAAAACTTGATTACACCAGAAATGAAAAAAAATGTTCAAGCCGACCTCGTCGCACAGAAGGTCTTTTCGAGCCTCCACGATGGCATGAAGACCAGTGAAATCGATGACTTGGTGTCCCAGACTGCAATCTCGCTGTTACCCACCCACAGCGACTACGGGAAGCTCGCCGCCCTGGTGGTCGCTTCGAACATCCAGAAAAACTGCCCCCCGAAGTTTTCAGAGGCCATGGACGACCTGAGGGGGAGCGGGATAATCGAATTCGAGCCCCAGGACTGGCACGATGACGTCATCATCCAGGAGAGGGATTTCCTGATCGATTATTTTGGCCTGAAAACTCTTGAAAAATCTTACCTGCAAAAAAATAAAAACGGTCGCATCGTGGAAACGCCCCAGTTCCTGTGGCTCAGGGTTTCGGTGGGAATCCACGGCGACAACGAGGAACTTGTCCGGGAGACGTACGATCTCCTGAGTCGGCTTATATTTACCCACGCCACCCCCACCCTCTTCAACGCCGGGACCCCCCGTCCCCAAATGTCCTCGTGCTTCTTGATTGGCACCGGGGATTCCATCGAGGAGATGTACAAGACGGCGTCAGACTGTGCCCAGATTTCCAAGTGGAGTGGGGGGATTGGACTCCACATCCACGAGGTCAGGGCCAGGGGGTCCAGGGTCCGGGGTACCAACGGGACATCCTCAGGAATTATACCGATGCTCCGGGTATTTAATTCCCTCGCCCGCCACGTCGATCAGTCCGGTCGCCGAAAGGGTTCCATCGCCGTATACCTGGAACCGTGGCACAGCGACGTGGAGGACTTCCTGGACCTCCGCCTCAACACCGGCGACGAGGAGAGGCGGTGTCGGGACCTATTCACCGCCATGTGGATGCCAGACCTCTTCATGAAGCGCCTCGAATCCAACGAAATGTGGAGTCTCTTTTGTCCCGACGAGGCGAAGGGCCTGAGTGACGTGTGGGGCCAGGAATTCGAGGAACTCTATGAAAAGTACGAGGGGGAGGGACTCGCCAGGAGGACGATTCCCGCCCGCGACATATGGCAGAGACTGGTGAGATCCCAGGTGGAGACGGGCACCCCCTATCTCCTGTACAAGGACTCGATCAACGGAAAATCAAACCACAAAAATATTGGCATCGTCAAGAGTTCCAACCTATGCACCGAGATCACCCAGTATTCTGATACCAGGGAAACGGCCGTCTGCAATCTCGCCTCCCTGGCACTTCCCAGGTTTGTCAAGTCGAACACGTTCGATTTCGAATCCCTCGGGTCGGTCGTCAGGGTGATTACCCGCAACCTGAACCGGGTGATCGACGTGAATTTCTACCCCACCCCGGAGGCGAGGCTATCCAACATGAAATCCCGGCCAATCGGCATCGGCGTGCAGGGACTCGCAGACGTGTTTGTCATGATGGGAATAAATTTCGACTCCCGGGAGGCATGCGAGTTGAATGCCAAAATTTTCGAATGTATGTACTTCTCCGCCATGTCGGAATCGGTGGAGGAGGCCAAGAGGTTCGGACCATATCCCGCGTTCGGGGGGAGCCCCACGAGTGAGGGAATATTTCAATTCGACATGTGGGAATCGCCCAGGTTTCCCCTGAACTACGACTGGGAGACTCTCCGGGGGGAGGTCATCAAGCATGGGATTAGGAATTCCCTCCTCCTGGCACCCATGCCCACCGCCTCCACCTCCCAGATCCTCGGCAACAACGAATGCATAGAACCGTTCACATCGAATTTATACACCCGGAGGACCCTGGCGGGGGAGTTCATCGTGGTGAACAAGCATCTCGTCAGCCGCCTGGTCGAAAGTAATTTGTGGTGCGACGAAATAAGAGACGACATCGTCAGGAACGACGGGTCCGTTCAGAACATAGAAAAAATTCCCCTCCACATCAGGGAACTCTTCAAAACGTCGTGGGAAATTAGCCAGAGGGCCCTCATCGACATGGCAGCCGACAGGGGACGATTCATCTGTCAGTCCCAATCGATGAATCTCTTTCTCGAGAATCCCACCATGGCTAAAATATCTTCAATGCACCTGTATGGGTGGAAAGCTGGATTGAAGACTGGTATTTATTACCTCCGGACTAAAGCAAAATCTAACGGGACACAGGTCACCCTCGCTCCCCTGAGGTCGTCCCCCACGGTGCAGTGCGACGAGGAGGTCTGCACCGTCTGTTCCTCGTAGGGGGTTAGCGAAGCGCTGCCTCGATCTTTCGCTTCACCTCCGCCCTGTGCTGCACAAGAATTTTCTTATTCCTACCTCGCACCAGGGGTATCCGTACAGACGCGTCCCTCCTCTCCTTTCTGAGTCGCTCCAGGAGGGCGATGTCGGATCGATTTATCATCTGGTTGACCGCCTTTATGTCTTCCATCTTCCCGACGTTTTTTACCGGAGGGGCGAGGGGGGGACCCCCCTGTGGGGCACCCACCACGAGGGTTCTCCTGGCCCGCGGGGCCATCACAAATATACCCGTCCCCGTGCCCGCCCGACCCGCCCCCCTGACCCACTTCCCTCCCGCCCCCCTGACCCACTTCCCTCCCGCGCCCCTGTTCGCCGCGGTATTCTGGGAACCAGGTGGCCCTCCTCCAGCCCCCGCCCCTCCCCGCGTGGAGGAGGAGGTGCCGGTCACTAAGTCATAAGCCACGGTTTTCTTACCCTGGTAGTAACCCACCAGTGTCAATACTATGTACGGAAGTGTTCCAAGCACGCAGTAAATAAAATGATACCTGGGACCCAGGTGGTGGAATACCCGAACCTCTTTCGATAGAAATATAAGTAATCCAATTGTTATAATATTTCCCAGCAGGGCCGATATCGATACAACAAATGCCTTAAACCTGCCAGTCCCCGTACCCCCAAAAACCCGGGCAAGGCGACTGTCAGATGAAACTGCTTTTTCTATCAATATTGATAGAAAAAAAACAGATATTATGTTAAGAGTTCCGACGCCGATATTGTTCGAATCCCACCTGAAGTAATCGGCCCCCGTGTCGCGGGGCGGCTGTGGGGCGGCCACAGGTGGATTCGGTGACTTCATCATCAAGGGGTTATTGTCGGGTGCCATACCCTTGAGCTTTTCGGACATCATCCCCTTAAGCTTGTCGGGAGTCATCCCCTTGAGCTCGGCAGGGATCATCCCCTTAAGCTTGTCGGGAGTCATCCCCTTGAGCTCGGCAGGGATCATCCCCTTGAGCTTGTTGGGCGTCATCCCCTTTAGCTTGGTGGACATCATCCCCATCCCTCTTAAAGACTTCATAACTACGATAAGCTGACAATTTTATTTAACGCCTGCCCCTGCGACTGCGACTGCGTCTCCTACTGCGTCTTATACTGCGTTTTACCTTTTTGGCTATAGTCATAGATATTTTATTAGTATCAACAGGTTTAGGTTGGGCTTTCCCCTTCACGAGATCCCACGCGGAGCTCCACTTGTCCCCGGACTTGATCGCAGAAACGAGTGTGATGATTACGAACAATATGAAGGTAATAAAACTATATATAAAATAATCCCTGCCCTCTAGAACGTCGGGTGCAAACAGGTCCATCACCTGTCCCGAAAGGGCGGCGTGCACCATCAGTGCACACAGAATTCCTAGTAAACCGGATATAAACATCACAAACATTTTCCAGGGCACGAAACCGGCGGCATTTTCTTTTTTAGTGAGTCTCTTTTTCATTTCGCCATCCTTAATGATGGCGTCATCGAAAAAAAGTGTGAAAAAGAAAGCACCCGCCACAAATATGATTGCCTGAGAGGCATTTCCAGAATACTTAGATGCCAGTCCAGTGTATGACTCGCCCGTACTTGCCATACTCTCTTTATAATATGACAATACAATTTTTTAAATTCCTGAGTTACCTTGGAAAGTTCCTTGCGTTTTTGGCGTCGCACGGAAACCCTGACTTTGCCAGAGACTGGGCTTTCAGGGAATTCGGATCTGCCCCCATCATTTTGAAGCACCGTAACTGGTTAGCATCCCACTTGGGGGCGGGGGATGACTTTTTCGACTTTCGCCGGGACCTGGAGAATTCCTGTGTCTTCGACAAGTAGAGGGATATGACAGTCACAACGACAATCACCGCGAGGACGAACTGGGGAATACTATATTTCATGTTATATTACTACCTAGTAAAAAAATCCATGATGGTCCTCTGGGTGACTTTCTCCTTCGCGAAGTTCCACCCCAGACAATTACGAACCTCGTTGATCCAGTCGTCCTTTTTGAATGACGACGCCCCCACCGGCCTGATCCTCCTGGACTCTAAATATTCCCTAAGCACCTTGGATGGTAGGTGTTCCAGGTCCTGGACCGTGGCAGATTCCTCCACGGTGGTGGGCCAGGTGGCCTTGACCAGGATTCCCTCGAACACATCCTGACCCTCCTCCAGTAGGGGTTCAAGTAACTGGGTCGAAGGGTTTCGGAGGCGATTCGACAAATAGTACCGATAATCTATGGGTATGTTGTGGGTTCTCACATACTCCACATCCTCCGCCTTGTCACAGGCCTTGGCACCCCGGTCGTCGGTCTGCACCGTGAGAAATCGAACCCTCTCCCCCGAATGGGGTTCAGAGCCGGGGGACCTCCGCCACATCTTATCCCTGACTTTCACGTGGGGGAGGCTCCTCTCGTTGTATACCCTGAGCTCCTTTTTCCCACACCTGACCCGGTCCACGTTCTCCTCCCGGTAGGCCTCCAGGTTGTCGGGGCCGTGTTTGGTTCTGAACCCGTCGTCCGAAAGATTTCGAGATTCTATAAGTTTCTCCAGGGGAATTTCACCGGAAACCAGGGCGACGGCCCTCTCCCTGAGGAATTGGATGGCAGGCTCCACCCGATCCGAATCCATTATCTTGGTCAACAATTCAGAACACGTTTCCCTGACGAACTGACACTGGTCGCGACGAACGAGCTGGAGACCCTTAACGTCGGTGTACTGATACCTCATCTTCCCATCGCGCTCCTTCTCCCAGAGTTTCGCACCGTAGCGTTTTTTAGAATAGAGCATATACGGGCAGTAAACCTTTTCCAGTTCGAAGTTGTGGGGAGAACGTAGCTTGGAATTTATCAGGGAGGAGGCCCTCTCCCCCTGTTCCCACGCGTAGGCGATCTTCTCCTCCTGCGTTGCCAGGTGGGAACAGTCGAATCTGATCATGATGGAGTCGGTGTTGTGTACCACAAGTTCACCGGGACCGACGTGAAAATGATGCGATTCTGTCGTCAGATCGTACACGTAGCCATCGGTCGTGCCGATATGTTCCAATTTCTTGATAGCCACAGGACATTTTCGCTGACTTGACGTCGTCCACGTCTGCCTGAACACAGATGGTTTATCAGTTCTAGTATTTATGGAGACGTTATATCCCAGACGGCGACCGAGGATGTACATACCCATCGACCCTTCTTTTCCCTCGATATCCATCGTCAGATCTTTGTCTCCATCAGACATGTGGTATCCATCGCAGAATGAACGCACCACATCTATAGGTGCGTTCAAAATACACGGCGGAACAATTTTTTCCTCTCCAAAGAAGAATCCCATGACTTTCGCCTCATCGACTGATACATCACAGTCCCTGGTATTTAGGAAGGCATCGACGCAATTCCCGTGCAGAAGTCGAGTACCGAGGGTGACTTCAGTTGGTTTGATCATGGAGGCGTCTTCGAGCAGAAGACTGTGATCCTCTGTAACATCGACGACACCCGTGTGTGTGACGACGCGGTGTATATTTTTTGTAGTTCTGTGTCGAACGATTTGTCTGATGGGCGTGAAACCGCGTTCCGTCCACACTTCTGCGTCAATCTCCGCGACTTCCTTTCCGTCGTCTCGGATTCGATAATTTTCCACGAGGGCATCGATACGTGATGTCCTGATTTCACCGTCCACGCGAATCAATATAGGAGTATCGGGTGTCACGGAGTCCCCATACACGCACTGAGAGCTGGGGAAGTTGGCGAGGGTGGTGTCCCTGGCCACCTCGAGGTTCTTTCGGCCGGAGTAGGTGATGGAGGACGCAATTAACTTCTCCGGAAAATATCCCTGGTTGGCTCCACAAAACCCGTAGGTGGAATTCATCACCAATTTCATCGCAAGCTGTTTTCCGTTGTACACCTCGTACATCGGCGTGCCCTTGGCCTCCGCCATGTCCCTCTTGGCCTTAAGCCTAAATTCCTTAAGTTCCCTCAGGATGGAGGGGAGGACCGCCTCGACATCCTGCACGAATCGGACGGGACGCCCCGGCCCCAGGGGGAAGAATTCGGCCACCTCCACCCCGGGTGGGGTCGGTGCACCCATTGGAATCAACGTGGAAAAACACATATTTTCCGCGAGGATGCAGCTCGGGTACAGACTCTGAGCATCCAGGACCGTTATCGGCTCGTAGTATGCACCGGCGTTCGCATTCAACACGGTGGCCCCCTGATAATCCTCATTAGATTTTCTCTCCTGGGGGAGCATCTCGGGTATCTTGTATCCCATCTTCCTGGCCTTGTCGACGAGCAACGAATACACCTTGATGCCCTGACCCCGCTCCGACAAACAAGTGAAGTGGGTCAGGGTGGCCTTGGCCATCTCGATGAGGTTTGGGACCATGCATAATTTTTTTAGGATATCGAGGGGCAATTCGGTATCCTTCAGACAATAGTTCGCGACACGCGTCATCTGGACAATGTCCCCGGCGGAGTAAGCTGCAAACATCTCGGCGGGGGTGACATCGTCCTTTCCGACGCCGAGGAGGGTGTGGGAAACGTAATTCAGTGAATATGATTCGTAGTTCTTCTCCCTCTTCACCATGGCCATCAGGTCGAACGAGAATCTCCCCGGCATCGGGAGGGTCGCCATGGTGTTGTCACCCAGGGCCGACGAACTGAGGGTCAATTCCCTGATCCGGGACACCTCCCCCACCACCTTCCCGATCAAACCAAATTCCCTCTCAACTTTGTTCATTCTGGCCCTCTTCATAATGTAATCGTTGTCAAAACCGAATACATTCCACCCCATGATGAAATCGGGATCCCACTCCACCACCAGATCCCGGAAGGCCAGAAGTAAATCCCTCTCGCTGGAGAAGGATCTGATGGTTTCACCCTCCTCCACGGGACCCATCGATAGACACATCCTCCGCCTGGATTCCACGGGATCCCCGTACGTATCCTGCGTCAACGCAATCTGGATGATAATGTCCTCCTCGATTTCGGCGTCGGGAAAGAGACCCGTCGAACTGTATGTCTCTATATCGTAGGAAGCAATTCGAAGGGGTGCAACGTCATGCTTGTCCAACACCGTGATGTCTGTAATTCCATCGACCTCCATCTCGGTGGTATTCCCCGTCGTGCTCGTCGAGTTTGTGTAGAATCTCAGAGGAACCGACAGCCACGAGGTCGAGGCACACCCGATGTCGTGGAGAATTCTGTAATTGGGAGCCAAGTTTGACTCGTATAGTCGGAACTTATTCTTACCAGATTTATAAAACGTTTCAGCATACTTCAGCTTATTCTTCAATTTATTGTAATCCCTCAGATTTTTAACTGTAAGTTTTGTGAAATTTATGGCCCGGGGGGGATATCCCTTGATTGTCCTGGATAACTCGGTCGTCTCCTCGAATTCCAGGTCGACATCGGGTATGGGGTCGGGACATAATTTCTCAAGGAAAAAATATGGTTTGTAGGGTGTCTTCACACAAATCGAAGATCCCCTCGCAGTCCTTCCGAATATGTAAAAATATAGTTTGGTCTCTTCAGTGACGGTGTCATCTTCGTCCCTAAAGAACCAATTCAATGCCTGGAACTCCATCTACTTTACTGGGGGAGAAACCTTTAAGTTAGGATCTCATTTTTATAAATGTAATAATTTTCATATGCTCTGATGGCAGATTCGTCGTGATATTCCTCGGGCATACATAGTGGAATTTTTGTGATGGAGGGTATACCCCCGGTGGTTCCGTAGACACTCTTCTGGGATATCTCATTCTGATCCCGGATCCTCTGTGTACCGAGAAATTTTATGTGTTCCTCGCAGGCGTGTCGCTTGCCCCGCCTGTAACAGAATTCCTCCGCCAGGGCCATCCCCATGCTAACAGCATAGTCATAATTGGCCTGGGTGGCCCTGACCCAGAGGGACATCGGGTGATTCTTGTGGGTCATCTTGTAACCCCTGTTACCCTTGGCGGTGGTGGGGGCGATTTCCCAGTCCACCCCCATGCCACATATGTGGATCGCAGCGTAGAGCAGCTGGCAAATCTCCAGAAGAATTTTTCCCACGTGCTTGTTGTGATACAATCGAGCCGATTTCACGGGATCGGGGGACAAAAAGAAAATATTCATTTTTCCACTCTACCTTACCTCTCGAGTTATTCCTCGGTGTATTTTTTTCACGGTCATATTAACATATGTCAGAACGCCTTAACTTTTATTCCGGGACCTTTTCCCTGGACCCCCAGAATGCCGAACAGATCAAGGCCGACCTGGCCGACTTCACTGCAGACCTTGCCTCGATAGAATATATCGCAGACATTCATGCCCGCAGGGAGGACATCGTCAAGGTTCTCAACGCCGTCAGGATCCGGTACGCCGCGGAACTCGATGGGGATGATTTCCTCCAGACCATCTCCGCAACCGACCAGACGACCGACCTGGAATCCATCAGGACGTACCAGGATGTGTCCGAGAGGGACAACGTCCTCTCCACCACCGACATTCGTTCCTTCGATATGAACTACTCGGGGGAGATCGTGGGGAGGATGCCCACCCAGCTCCGAGGAAAGTTCGAGACCTACAACGACACGGGTGCCGACTCCTTCAAGTTTGGCTCCTCGCGGTCCACCGTCCTGACGGTCACCGAGGCGGGTGCATCCGCCACCACCGGGTCGATGGACGCAACGTTCAACTCCGTGTCGGAGGACGTCCCCGACCTCGTCAGTCTCACCTCGGGGTACGACAATCTCAACCTCATGGCGGGGGCCGTCGCCCGCGCCCTGTCCTCCCAGTTCCCCAACTCCAACAATGATCAGAATCTTCTCAAGATCCTGGTCGAGCAGGCAAGCTACGAGAATCTCATGAAGATTGCTCTGGGGGGGTGCACCACCACCACCGGCTCCACGGTGTCCATCCAGTCCCTCCTCCACTCCAACACCGTCGCCAAGGGCCACGGCATCAACATGAGGGACCTCAAGGACAAGGTGTTCGACGAGAACCTCCCCTCGAGCCGTGCCCTGGGCCACGAGATCCTCCTGGCCATCTTCGACAAGTGCCCCGCCAGCCTGGGAGATGACTCGGGGGCGGGCCGGACCGTCTCGTACCTGGGGGAGGACAACACCACGACCCAGAGGCCCTGGCAGATCGTATCCCTGGTGGGCACGGACCAGGATGGTTTGAAGTTGGAGTACGCAGCGAACCTCATCAACCAGGCCACCGGAAATAAGATTGACATCACCCTCCAGTTCGTCCTGAAGACCAAGTTGACCATGACCCTGAGGGACGGAACTTCCCTCCAGACCCTGGAATCCCCCGCGAGCTCGGGGGACGGTTCAGGTTCGGGATCGGGGGCTGCCGAAATGACGGATCAGGCGTTAACACCCGATGCACTATCTTACCCTCGTTTCTTTGCAAGTGTAACAGCTAGCGAAGTCGGGAGTTCAGAGAATTACTATCCCACCACGCGCCAGTTCTACTTCAAAAATGTCCCCGGTGCATATGAAATCGTCGAGGGAACATCACCAGGGTCCGGTGGTGTTTCCTTTCCTGCTTACTTACAGGTGTCGGGGTTGGCTCAGGTCGTCAATGAATATAAATTCATTCTTTACACGTACAACGAAGGAGACACAGAAGCCCCCACAACCAACAATTTTGGATCGTCGGCCGACGCGCTGGTTACTCGCGAAAGAAAGTGGACGGTAATCCATACAACAGGTTATTCTACATTTTCTGAATTACTGGCGAATGGGCCGATTACTGATCCGGTGTGGAACGTCGTGATGAACACTGACCTTCGGAGCGCCGATAATGGGGATGGAGGTTTAAGGGTTCCTCACTACGCACCATCATTTGCATCTTCCTCTACTGTGTGGGCTTTCGCACCTAGTCTTGGGGCTGATTCTTACAGGCATTTTACAGGTATATCATTCGGCGTGGGAAATCACTTCCTGGGGCCTTCGCCTCCATTCGGCGCCATATATGCTTACCTTGATATTCAGGGCACAAATCCCAGAATCAAAGTGGGTCCGGCACCATCAAACGCAAGGTTTTACCGCCTTGCTCATAATGGAACCGTCCAGAATTACGTAAATGGGTCTATATCGACAGATATCACAAAGATTCTCATCCGGGTGGATGATCCCTCTCCCGCGTCGGTGGTTAGAAATTCGGTACCAGGTAAACTGGTCAAGTGGGCATATATCCAGTTATCATCTGGAACGGCCATCAAGTTCATGGACCAGGAGATTGTAACCCTACCATCTTTCGTGTGGGGATTTGAAGCAGACACACATGTCGCGGGATCTCAGCCTGTGGGCCCACTATTTGAATACGGGTCGGATATTAATGATCTGACAGGTACAACAGATTACACTGGTCAGGGTGTTATGGAAGTGGGATTGGCCCCCCTTATGGAAACCTCAAATTGGACCACATATCAGTATGGTTCTACATTTGAAGAGATAACATTTCCAAGTGCATCTGCCTCGGGGGGTGATCCAGGAGATACCAAAATCCTATTGAACGTAATTTTCGATAGGGATGTCTAAACCAAAAAAAAATCTGCGACTATAAATATAGCACATGTCAGAACGCCTTAACTTTTATTCCGGGACCTTTTCCCTGGACCCTCAGAATGCCGAACAGATCAAGGCCGACCTGGCCGACTTCACTGCGGACCTTGCCTCGATAGAATATATCGCAGACATTCACGCCCGCAGGGAGGACATCGTCAAGGTTCTCAATGCCGTCAGGATCCGGTACGCCGCGGAACTCGACGGGGATGATTTCCTCCAGACCATCTCCGCGACCGACCAGACGACCGACCTGGCATCCATCAGGACGT
>Ga0181564_10000406_pt1 | contig 37701 bp, 37 predicted proteins | sample 011ome_24_FD_134512 | JGI IMG/M metagenome (GOLD analysis project Ga0181564, IMG submission 134512) | Coastal salt marsh microbial communities from the Groves Creek Marsh, Skidaway Island, Georgia - 011513CT metaG (megahit assembly) | ecosystem: Environmental > Aquatic > Marine > Intertidal... | reverse complement strand
CATCTTCATATATTATATTGCCGCGTTCATCAATTTGGGTATTTTCATCTTTACCTTTAAAGCTTGCGCAGCCATTTAATGTTATAATTAAAAGTATATAAATACTTATTTTTATCATATTCTTATGCATATAATTTATTATGAATGACGAAATTAACAATGTCGATATTATAGAATATATAATATCAGAAGAATGTAAAGGTTTAAGGGCAGATCAAGCCATAGCTAACGAAAATATACAATTTTCCAGAAGTTTAGTGCAAAAATGGATAAAAAAAGGCAATATTACAGTTAACAATAAAATCATTAAACCCAAAGATATATTGAGTGAAAACGATAAAGTTACAATAATTCCCGAAGAAAATATAAACTCCAATTTTATTAAACCTGAAGAAATCTTTATTAAAGTTGAGTATGAAGATAAAGATTTAATAGTAGTTAATAAAGATATAAATATAGTCTCACATCCTGGAGCGGGTAATACAAGCGGAACTTTAGCAAATGGCTTAGCTTACAAATACCCTGAATTAGTTAATTTACCTAGATCAGGGTTAATTCATAGGCTCGATAAAGATACTTCCGGTTTGTTAATAGTAGCAAGAAGTATTGAAAGCTATATGATACTGATAAAAAAAATGCAGAATAAAGAAATAAAAAGAAGGTATATAGCTTTTGTAAACGGACAATTAATGAAAAATGGGCAAATTAATCAACCAATATCTAGACACAGAATTGATAGAAAAAAAATGGCGGTAAATCCATCAGGCAAAGAAGCAATAACTGATTATGAGGTTATAAAAAATTATAAATATGCCAGTAAAGTTAGATTAAAACTTCATACAGGACGAACACATCAAATAAGAGTACATATGCAGTATCTAGGCTACCCAATTATAGGTGATAAAACTTATGGGTTAAAAATAGATAAAAATAATAAAATAGACATACTAAAAGAATTTTCTAGACAAGCTTTGCACGCCGAAGAACTTCAATTTATACACCCGCGTAATGGCCAAGATATAAATATTAAGTCAGAAGTTCCTAAAGATTTAAAAGAATTAGAGGAAGCGCTTGATGTGTAAAAATAACTATGTAGATATAGGCTGGAATGTTTCGAACTGTGTAAAAGTATTATTTACAACAAGAAATTTTTTTTCACAAAAAGATTTTAATATTTCATATCTTAATGATGACTATAAAAAAATATTTTTAAATAGAAAAAAATTGGTTGAAACAATACTTCCAAATAATCCCAATTTTATTAAGCAAATTCATGGAAATAAGGTTATAAATTTAGATAAAAAAAATATCAATTCTTATACAGCTGATGGTTTAATTACTACAAAAAAAAATAATGTAATATCAGTTCTAACAGCTGATTGTATGCCAATTGTAATTTCCAGTGTTTGTGGAAGTATAATATGTATATTACACGTTGGGAGAAAAGGATTAATGTATAATATTATAGAAAAAGCTATAAAGATTCTTGGGACGTATAACTACACTTATGAAGCCTGGATTGGGCCTTCAATATCCAAGAATTATTATCAGGTTGATAAAAATATACGTGAGAAATTTATAAGTATTGATAATAATTACCAAAAGTTTTTTTTTGGTTTAAATAATAATAAATTTAATATGGATATTAAGGGTATAGCTTGTTTTCAATTAAATTCTAATAACATAAGAAATATATATAGTTCTGAGTACTGCACTGTCACTCACAATGATCTTTTTTATTCATATAGAAAATCAAAGGATGTTCAGAGGTTTGGTACTTTTGTATGGATCAGTTAAAAAAAAGGCGGTATTAAATACCGCCTTTAATCTTAAATAACGAAATGTATTATAAGTCGAAGTTATCTCTATCTTCGGCGTTATTACAATCACGTTTTTTAATACCATTATCCGCAGCGTACTTTTCAGCACCTTCGTCAATAATAGCTTGTGATAATGCTACATCACCTTCAATCCAGTCACTAGCAACTTTCCACTGACGTTTTCCAGCATCCCATTGTTGGAATTTAGCTAGATGTCCACCAACGTGGTCCATACAAGTGATATTAATTTCAGGTACTAATCCTGTTGCACCAAGTGCATCAAGGTCAGATTTATTTAAACGTAAGTTCTCAAAGCCCCAACGTACTTGAGCGCTGTTAACTTTTGGTCCAAAACGTTCTTGAGCTGTTTTTAAAGCTTCTGTGTGGAATACACCAGCTAATACACCTAAGTTCCAATATACAGAACCGATACGGCTTTTATCAGCTAAGTCACCTTTACCTGCTTTATAAACTGTGTCAACGATATCATCAATTACTTTAGCAACTCTTCCAGCAGGGTGAGTTGTAATAGCATAATATCCTTCAGCAGCGTCACCAGCAGGAATCACGTCACCATCAGAGTTACTCCAGATGTTTCCGATTAATCTTCCAACTGAGAAACCAGTTCTAACAGCTGTTTGCATAGCTACAGGGTTCATCACACCCCATCCTCTTAATAGAACATAATCAGGCTTCATCTTACGAATTTTTAACCATTGTGATTGTTGTTCGTTACCAGGATGTGGTACTTCGATAGCAGTATGTTCACAACCATGCTTCTTACACATCATGTCCATAAACATTATAGCTTCACGACCATATGGTGAACCGTGGAATAACATAGCGATTTTTTTACCTTTTAATTTTGCTCTATCACCTTCTAATACATCACCTATAAAGTGCATCATAATTGAATGCTCATCATATGTGTTGATTCCAGGCATAAAGTAATAAGGGAAAACGTCACCACGTTGTCCAGCTGTTTTTCCGTGGTTTACAGCAATGATTGGCATTTTGTCTTTACGACCAGTTTCAATCAACGCAGTAGAGATACCCACACTTAATGGGTCAAAGAAAACAGCTCCACCTTCTTTATCTTTTAAACGCTTGTAACACTCAACGCCACGCTCTACAGAATATTCTGTTTCACATTCTGACCAAACTAACTTCATTCCATTAACACCACCATCACGCATGTTTAATAGATTGTAGTAGTCTAATATTCCACCAAAGTAACCTGTTCCACCCACAGCATATGGGCCAACACGGTAACTAGGAATTGGTACATATAAAGTACCATCGCCAGCTTGTACAACAGGTGCTGTAAAAGACATTGAAGCTAAAAGCGCTATACTAGTAATTATTGCTTTTATTTTCATTTATACTCCTCCTTAAGAGGTTCATGTTGCAGTTAACTGCAGAATGAACAATTTTATTATTGTTATCATCCTACTTACTTAATACTCAGGCCTATTTCAAAACACAGTTTCTCTCTGATCCTCCTGATTACCTGAGCCCCACATAAGAAAAATATTTCTCTAGGGGGACTTACTAATTTACTTGAAATAAGCTACTCGTCAAGTATTTATATATATTATAAGTATCTGATTATATTATGATATTAATGAAAATTAATTTACTTATCTCTATTGTCATTCAGGATATCCAATAAAAGCAATGATTTCTTTAATTACATTATCTGAGGGATTATCGACTGAATTCTCTTCAATTGTAGTAGTTTTGTCTAATTTTCTATCCTTAAACTCAATGGATTTATTTTCTATAAATTGTTTTCCAATTATTATTTTGTATGGAATGCCGATTAGATCTGAATCAGAAAACATTATTCCGGGACTAACGTCTCTATCGTCCAATAAAACATCTATATTTTTTTCTTTTAATATTTTATAAAGCTTTTTTGAATATTTGTTTATAGTTTCATTTTTTGAAAAGCCAATAGATATAATTGATATGGAAAATGGTGCGATAGCCTTTGGCCATAAGATACCTTTTTCATCGTTTGATTGCTCTATAGCAGCAGCAGCAATTCTTGAAACACCAATACCATAGCAACCCATTATCATTTTACTATTAGTATTTTTTTAATTTGAAACATTTGCATTCATGGACTCTGTATAATTTTTTCCTAGTTTAAAAATATGACCAACTTCTATTCCCCTTTTAATCTTTACTTTACCTGAACCATCTGGTGATTTATCCCCTTCTTTTGGAGGCTTTGAAAAAAGCTCTGCATTTATTGCATAATCTGAAGTATCAGAAAAAATTAATTCATCTTCTCCATTTTCTGCAATTACGTGAAACTCGTGTGATTCACTTCCTCCAATTTGTCCGTTATCAGCATTAACTACTTTAAAATCAAATCCTATTTTATTAAAACAATTTTTATAAGATTGAAACATTTTTTCATAAGTTTCATTAAGGCATTCTTCATTTTCATGAAATGAATATGCATCTTTCATTAAAAATTCTCTTGCACGCATTATTCCATATCTAGGTCTTATTTCATCTCTAAACTTTGTTTGTATTTGATAATATATTATTGGTAACTGTTTATAGCTTTTTATATCTTTTCTTGCTATATCTGTAATTATTTCTTCATGAGTTGGACCAAAGCAAAATTCTCTTTCATGTCTGTCTGATAACCTTAAAAGTTCAGGCCCGTATTTTTCCCACCTTCCTGATTCAATCCATAACTCTGCTGGCTGAATGGCAGGCATTAGTATTTCTAGGGCTCCAATACTATCCATTTCTTTTCTAATGATATTTTCTATTTTTTTTAAAACTTTCAAACCAAGTGGCATCCAAGTGTATAGCCCTGAAGCTAATTTTTTTATCATTCCTGAGCGAATCATAAGTTTGTGGCTAATAACTTCAGCGTCGTTTGGTGTATTTTTAGTTGTAATAATGCCTGATTTAGAGTATTTCATTTTATTATTTAATTTTACCTTATAAAGATTACATAATATATGATATAACTTAATAATATAAGAGGAACGTGCCTTTAAACTGTGAGGAAATATGTCTGATAGGAGATTACAAGTATTTTATACTGTTGCAAAACTATTAAGTTTTACAAAAGCTGCGGAAACTCTGCATATGACTCAACCAGCCGTTACTTTTCAAGTTAGACAGTTAGAAGATCATTTTAATACTAGGCTATTTGATAGAACTCATAATAAAATATTACTCACAGATGCTGGGCAAAAAGTGTTTTTTTATGCAGAAAAAATTTTTGAGCTTAATACTGAAATGGAACATTCTTTGAGAGCCTTATCAGAAGATACTTCAGGCACTTTATCTATTGGTGGAAGTACTACTATTGCTCAATACACCCTACCTTCTCTTTTAAAAGGTTTTAGGGAAAAATATCCAGATTTAAGTATCAGAATATGTGAGGCTAATACAGAAGGTATAGTTGCAAAAGTTGAGAGCTCCATGATCGACCTTGGCATAGTTGAGGCGCCTGTTTCAAATCAGGATTTAGATGTTGATATTTTTAGATCTGATGAACTTGTATTAATAACTCATCCAGAGCACGAACTAGCCCAAGAAAAATCTGTCGATCCAACAGATATCTTAAAATTACCTTTTATAACTAGAGAGGAGGGCTCTGGAACGAAATCCGTAATATTCGATTACTTATCAAAACATAATATAGAAAAAAGCAATATGAATATATGTATGGAACTTGGAAATTCAGAATCGGTTAAAGGCGCTGTCGAGATTGGCATTGGTGTTTCGATTTTATCAAAAACTACAATCGAAAAAGAGTTAGATTTAAATAGACTATCATTTGTTCCACTAAATCCGAAGCTGACAAGGAATTTTTATTTTGTTAAGAAAAGACATAAGTTTAGATTGAAAGTCACAGACGAACTTATAAATTACGCTAAAAGCTACACTTAATATTATTTTATTGGCTTTTTAAAAATTCTAATACTTCTATCGCGTGACCATTCACTTTAACTTTTCTCCATTCTTTTATTAAAACACCTTTTTCATTGATAATAAAAGTGCTTCTTTCAATCCCCATATATTTTTTCCCATACATACTTTTTTCTTTAATAACGTCAAAAAGGTTGCAAATTTTTTCGTTCGGATCACTAATTAAATCAAATTTATATTTATATTTTTTTTTAAAATTCTCATGAGATTTAATACTGTCTTTTGATATACCAAATATTATTGTATTTAATCTTTTAAATTTTGCATAATTATCTGAAAAATCTATACCTTCTTGTGTGCAGCCAGGAGTATTATCTTTTGGATAAAAGAATAAAACCAAATTACTCCCAAGATGTTCTTTTAAAACAAATTTTTCTTTATTTGTTGATTCTGCGCCAAAATTATTAACTTTTTTATTGATTTCTATTTTTTTCATTAAATAAGTCTCTACAAATTTATTCTAAATAAGTTAGAATTAGATTATACATTAACCAAGGAAAAATATACTATGTTTATAGGAAGTATGGTTGCAATCGCCACTCCAATGCATGAAGATGGGGCAATAGACTATGAAAGCTTTGAGAAATTAATAGAGTTTCATATCACAAATAAAACAGATGCTTTAGTTCCAGTTGGGACTACAGGAGAGTCTGCAACTTTAAATCATAAAGAACATTGTGAAGCAATAAACTTTGTTGTAGAAAAAGTTAATAGAAGAATTCCTGTCATAGCTGGAACTGGTGCAAACTCAACCTCAGAAGCGATAGAATTAACAAAATATGCTTACGAAAGTGGGGTGGATGGATGTTTATCTGTAACTCCATATTATAATAAACCAACACAAGAGGGTTTATTTCAACACTTTAAAGCTATTGCAAATGCTGTGCCTGTTCCATTAATACCATATAATGTACCAGGCAGAACCTCGTGCGATATGCTTCCATCAACCGTTGAAAGATTTTTAAAAATTAAAAACATTGTTGCAATTAAAGAAGCTATTGGAGAATTAGACAGAATAAAAGAATTGGTAAGCATATGTGGAGATAAAATTAATATTTTAAGTGGGGATGACCTAAGTGCCATGGAAGCACTTTTACTTGGAGGCAAGGGCGTAATAACTGTTACAGGAAATGTAGCTCCAAAGTATATGCACCTAATGTGTAAAGCTGCACTTGAAGGAAATAGAAAATTAGCCGAAGAGTATGATAAAAAAATTGTTGGACTACATAAGAATTTATTTTTAGAATCAAATCCGATTCCTGTGAAATGGGCATTATATAAAATGGGGTTGATTAAAAAAGGTATAAGATTGCCCTTAACTTTTTTTTCAGAGAATCATCATAATGACTTATTAAAGTCAATGGAACTGGCAGAGGTTTAAATGCTATTGATCAAAAAAATTGTTTATTTATTTTTATTTGTTGTTTTCATATCAGGTTGCTCAGATAAACCAATTACACTAGATGACATAACAGGAATTGGAGACGATATATCCGAATTATTTGGTGGAGATGATTCTGAAAACTATGGAAAAAGTATAAGTATAGCAATGTTAGAAATACCTCCATCACTCGATAATCCTAATTATACAGACGCACTTAAAGTGCCAAAATCAATTGACGCTAGTGGTGAAATTTCAGATTTATCAGACGCTCCTGTGCTTCCAACGTATATGGACATGAAAATAATTAAACAGGGCGTAGCAAGATGGATTGAAATTGACTCTGACCCTGTTTCGATCTGGCCATATTTAAGCGAATTTTGGAAATCCCAAGGTTTTAAAATATTAATTAATGAACCAGTAAATGGTATCTTGGAAACTGATTGGAAAAAAAATGAAAATAATTTTGAAAGCGGTAGTGATTTACTAGATAGCAAAGAATTTAATTATAACGCTTCTAAAGAAAAATTTAGAGTTAGAGTAGAGAGACAACCAAACGGTTATATTAATATATATATATCAAATCAATTACTTGAAGCAGATGATGTAGTAGATAATGGAAAAATAATATGGAAAAAAAAACAATCAGATTTTCATAGAGAAGCAGAGATGCTTGTGAGAATGTTAGAGTATTTTGGAACAAATAGAGACACTGCTATAAAATTATTAAATGAAGGCGAGAGTGAAGATAAAGAAATATTTATTGATTTAATAGATTTTGGAGGAATTCCTGCTCTTATAATCGAAGATTCATTTAGCAAAATGTGGAGAGAAATTGGTTTATCACTAGATAGAAGTGGTCTGTTTGTAATAGATCAAAATAGAAACAAAGCGGTTTATATAATATCGTCAAATAGTATTGATGGTAAAGATAAAGAGTATGAAATTAAATTAACAAAAAGAAAGAATAGATATTTAGTTACCGCCCACAAACTAGATAAAAAACAAAAAATATCAAATAAAAGTGCAAGAAAAATCCTGAAGCATATTATGTCAGCTTATAATCCGAGAATAGCTAACAAATAGTTTACCCAGGAAAGTTTGAGTGTAGTTGCGAAAATTTTAGATATGAGATTTTACTTTTTTTATTATTATGAAAATCTTTTTTCTTATCTTTTTCAATGAATGCATATGCAGAATGATTATGTATAGACTCAAAGTTTTCTGATTCAATTCTATAAGCTGTAATTCTTTCGTCTTTGTTTAAAGTCACAGCAACGTCTCTTATGATATCTTCAGTAAATTTAGGATTATCATATGCTTGTTCTGTAACGTACTTTTCATCAGGTCTTTTTAGTAATCCGTAAATTTGGCAAGATGCCTGATCTTCTAGCATTTCTATGACATCATCTATCCAAACTGTTTCTTCTGTTTTAATGTGGGCTGTAATATGTGATCTTTGGTTATGAGCGCCATAATCAGATATATTTTTTGAACAAGGGCATAAGCTGGTTACCGGCACAACTACTTTTAAATATTTATTAACAATATTATTTTTTACTTCACAGGTAAAGTTAATAGTGTAATCAAGCAAGCTTTCAACTTTAGTGACAGGAGCACTTTTCTTTTTAAAATAGGTGAAGTCTACAGAAATGTAAGCAGATTCAGAATCTAAAACTTTAGTTGTGTTTTTTACAAGTTCATCAAAATTTTCTATACTTAAAGATGTTTTTTGATCCTCTAAAATTTTTACAAATCTAGACATATGAGTACCTTTAACATCTGGAGATAACCCAACAGACATTGTAAATTTTCCAATTGTTGATTGAGTTTCGTTATCTCTATCAGTAATTTTAAATGGATAGTTTATATTTTTTATACCTACTCTACTTATCGGGATATTACGAATGTCAACTTTGCTTTGAGTATCCTGGAGATCTTTAGAGGTATTTTTAGTTTTTTTCTTATTTTCTTCTTTTGTATTATCCATAAATGCAATATTAATATTTCTGTTAGTTACTATTCAATGTTACTAGAGTGATTAAAATCATACAAGTTAATATTTTTTATACATTTTTCAATCTTTTTAATGATATTTGATTTTGATATACCGCTTTCTATTAGCTGCTCTTCTCTAGTTGCGTGATTAAAAAACTTATCTGGAGCACCTATATTAATAGTAGGTATTTTAAAATTATTTTCATTTAGAACTTCATTTACTGCGCTCCCAGCGCCTCCAATTATACTATTATCTTCAATTGTAACGATTAGATTATGATTTTCTGCAGCATCTATTATTGCTTTTGTATCAATTGGTTTAATAAACCTCATATCGATTAATGTGCAATCTAATTCGTTAGCAACTTCTAATGACACATTAAAAACAGAACCAAAATTCATTATGGCAATTTTACTACCATCTCTCACTTTTATCGAACGACCTATCTTATAACTGTAAAATTCTTCTTTGACATTTATCCCAATACCCTCTCCTCGAGGATATCTAACAACTGCAGGACCGTTATGAAGGTGACCTGTATATAGCATATTTTTACACTCTTCTTCGTTACTTGGTGCCATAATCACCATATTTGGTATACATCTTAAATAGGATAGATCGTAGAGACCACAATGAGTTCCTCCATCAGCACCAACAAAACCGGCTCTGTCTACTGCAAATAATACATCTAAATTTTGAAGAGCGACGTCGTGTATTAATTGATCATAGGCTCTTTGGAGAAATGTTGAATATATACATACTATTGGTTTTTGTCCCTCACAAGCTAGGCCAGCAGCGAGAGTGACAGAATGTTGTTCAGCAATTCCTACATCAATATATCTTTCAGGAAATTCTTTTGAGAAATTAACTAATCCAGAACCTTCTCTCATAGCAGGAGTAATTGCAAATACTCTAGGATCTTTTTTGGCCATAGTGCATAGCCAATTATCAAAAACTTTCGTATATGTTGTTTTTGTATTAGATTTTTTTTCAACACCTTTATCTCTATCAAATACTGGAACCGCATGGTATTTAACTGGATCTGATTCAGCAGGAAGATAACCTTTACCTTTTTTTGTGATTACGTGAAGAAGTTTTGGTCCTTGAATTTTTTTTAGGTTTTTTAAAGTTTTTACAAGTAAGCGAGTATCGTGACCATCTATTGGGCCATAATAATTTATACCCATTTCTTCGAATAGCATGCCTGGAGCTAATAAACCTTTAATGTGTTTTTCAGTTTTTGTTAAAAACATACCAGAAGTTGGTACTTTACTAAGAATTGTTTTGCTTCCTTCCTTTACTGTCGAATACACTTTACTTGATAAAATTTTTGTTAAATAGTTCGTCATAGCACCAACGTTAGGTGATATAGACATTTCATTATCATTTAATATTACTAAAATATCTTCATTGATAGACCCCATATGGTTTAATGCCTCAAAAGCCATGCCTGCACTTAGACCGCCGTCACCAATAACAGCAACTATTTTTTTATCCTCATTTTTATATGATGAAGCTATTGCCATTCCAATAGCTGCACTAATAGATGTGCTTGAGTGTCCTACACCAAAAGCATCGTATTCACTTTCTTCTATTGATGGAAAAGGGTGTAATCCTTCTTTTTTACGAATTGTATTAAGTTCATTTTTTCTACCAGTCAGGACTTTGTGACCGTAGCATTGATGACCAACGTCCCAAATAATTTTATCTTGTGGAGTATTAAATGAGTAATGTATGGCGACAGTAAGTTCGACTGCACCTAGGCTTGCACCAAAATGTCCACCGCATTGTGAAACAGTTTCAATTAAAAAATATCTTAATTCTTCAGAAACGTCATCAAGATTATTTATTGATAATATTCTTAAATCTGAAGGATTATTTATCTTATCTAAAAATTCGTATTTCATATCACTTAAAAATTAATGATTTCTAGTAAAAATATAATTAGAAATCTCATATAACATTGTATTTCTTAAATTAATTTCGTTCAATAAAGATTCAACTTGTTCTTTATTTTTACTTAATTTTTGTTTTGTTTTTTCAACACCAAGGATGTTTACGTAATTTGGTTGATTTCTTAATTCATCCTGATTTTTTGTCTTTCCTATAATCTCTGTTGAGCTAGTATAACCTAATAAGTCGTCTTTTATCTGAAAAGATATACCAAGGAGGTTTCCTAATACCTCAAGCTTTTGTATAATTATTGAATCAGCTTGATTTGCTATCATCGCTGGCATTATTAAACAAGGCTTTATTAAACTAGATGTCTTTAGAGAATAAATCTCATCCAATTGCTTTATATCAATAATTTTATTATTGATTGATAGATCCAGAAATTGACCTTCGGCAATACCTTTGTAACCTATGCTTTTTGCTAAATAATTTATCCAACTTAGTTGAATTTTGTCAGGCAGGTCAATATTTTCTTTATCACTTAAGATCTCAAAAGCTATTGATTGCAAAGCATCGCCGGCAAGCACTGCAGAAGATTCTCCAAATTTAATGTGGCAGGAAGGCTTACCTCTTCTTATATCATCATCATCCATACAAGGCAGATCATCATGAATTAGAGAATAAGTATGAATAAGTTCAATAGCTAAAGCTGGTTTATCAAGAAGTTCGGGGTTAACATTAAAAGCATCTCCTGTTGAATAAACTAACAGTGATCTTATAAATTTACTGCCACTTACAGAAGAGTATTCCATTGGTTGAATAATTCCATTATTTCTTTCTTTTTTAGTAAAAATTGATTTAAGTTGAAGATTTATTCTTTCTGTAAATTTTTTTTGGAATTGAGAAAAATCCTTATTAGAGCTATTCATATTTTTTTATTATTATTTTTGCTTTCTTCAAATAAGATTCTATGTTGTATATTATTTCTAAGGCATCATCATAGTTAGCTTGGGCAGTTGCAATAGATATATCTTCGTCATTAAGATTCTCAATTATTTTTTCAATTTCTTCAAATGATTTTTCGATATTAATTTTGTTGTTAATATTTTTTTTTGCTTTTTTTTGTTTTTCAATATTTTTTTCTACATTAAGAAGTTCTTTATCAGCTTCATTAGATAGCTTTATACCTTCTTCATATAATTTTATTGAATTTTCTAAAGGAATTTCGGCTGAGTTAAGCTTTGAAATTATTATCTCAAGATCTTCTATAATATTTTCATATGTTCTTTTTTTATCTTTTTTCATAAAATTTTAATCAAAAATTATATTACTTTTATTATTATATATTATAAAAGATCTTTGCTTTGATCTAGCGATCATTGTTACATTAAGATCCTTAGCTAACTCAATACCCATATTTGTCACACCAGATCTGGATATTATTATAGGTATATTCATATTTTTTGTTTTCATAATAATTTCAGATGTTAGTCTTCCTGTAGTATAGAATATATATTCTTCGCCACATAAATTATTAAGCCACATAATACCTGATAATGTATCTGCCGCATTATGTCTTCCAACATCCTCAACAAATTCAACAACGTCACTTATGTTACACAAAGCACATCCGTGGACAGCTCCTGCTTCTTTATAAATATCATTATATTTTGTAATTTTAGCAAGTAAATTAAATATCTGTGATTTTTTAATTTTTATATTTGGTAAATTGCTATCATATAGTTTTTCAAGCGCACTTCCGTACATCGTTCCTTGACCACATCCTGTAGTTATGGTTTTTTTTGATAATTTTTTTGTAATTAATTCTTGATTAAAATTTTTAGCAATAACGTTTGATATTCCTATATCCCATCGAACATCTACACTTACAATATCGTTAATATTTTCAATAATAGATTGGTTTCTTAGATAACCTAAGGTCAGCTCCTCAGGCCTAGTTCCCAACGTCATTAGGGTAACTATTTCTAAATCATTAATTTTTATGGTTAATGGAAGTTCACCAGCAACTTTTGATTTTTTTTCTTCTCCTAAATGATTAAATGTAGTAACAGTATTTGTTGGCGATAAACCATTGTTAGATATTTGAACTTTCTTATTTTTATAATTCTTTTTCATTTTTAATTTCTAAATGAATTGTTTTTACAGCATTATCTAGGTTTTCAACTATTTTAAAGGTATGACCTTGTATTTTAATTATATCACCTATTTGAGGTAAATTTTCAGTGTGTTCTAGTATAAAACCATTGATTGTTTTAGCTTCTTTACTTTTTAAATTAATTTTAAGATTTTGATTTACTTCTCTTATATGCGCTCCACCATCAATGTAGAAAATATTTTCATTTTCTGTAGAAATAATTTCTTCATTACCACTTGGATCACTAGTAAAATCTCCAACAATTTCTTCAAGTATGTCTTCTAGTGCAACTAATCCTTGAATTCCACCATACTCATCGATCACAAAACCGATACGCCTTTTTTCTTTTTGAAAATTTAATAACTGTTTACTTAGTGATGTACCTGAAACTATATAATATGGTTTTCTAATTAGTTTTCTTATTTTGTTTTCATCTATACTTCTACTTGCAAGCATAGGTGCTATTTTTTTTACGTGAATTAATCCCAATAGGTTTTCGATATTATCCTCAAAAACTGGAATTCTAGTATAAGGGGTATTTTTAAAATTATTTACAACTGTTGCAATATCATCAGCTAGATCAATCCCGTATATATCGCTTCTAGGAATCATAATGTCTTCAACTGTTGCTTTTTCTAAATCTATAATACTTTCTAGCATCTTAAGTCGAGTTTTTGTCAATTTTAGAGAAGACTCTGTTAACACGGTTTTGAGTTCTTCTGCTGATAAGGTGCTTTTTGATACATTATTTTTGAGTCCAAGCATTTTAATAATAGTATTTGCAATAAGATTAATTAAAAAAACGAAAGGGTATAAAATTAATAGCATTGGCTTATAGAGAAGAGAAGAAGAATATGCAATTTTTTCAGAATGCATTTCGCCAATAGTTTTTGGTGTAAGTTCAGCAAAAATTAATATAAATATAGTTAATAGACCAGTAGCAATAGCTATTCCAATGTCTCCATAGAGTCTTAATGATATGATTGTTGCAATTTGAGTAATAACAATATTTGTAAGGTTGTTTCCCAAAAGTATTACGCCGATGATTTTATCGGGATTTTCCAAAAGTTTTTTTGCAGCTTTTGCCCCTTTATTATTTAATTTTGCCTGGTGTCTCATCTTATATTTATTTATGGACATAAGTGCAGTTTCAGAGCCCGAAAAGAACGCAGAAAGAAAAAAAAGAATTATTAAAATAATAATTAAAAATTCTGTAGATATGTCATTCAATATAATTTTCCATTGATTATTTAATCATAAATTTTCTTTTATAAAATCATTTCCAAAACTGTTTTTGTTCCAAAATAAGATAAAAACAAAATAAAAAATCCTACTAAAGTAATATTTGCTGCTTTTGTGCCTCTATATCCATATTTACTCCTTGAGAATATTAAATATATAAATATAAACCAAGCTATTATGGATAATATTGTTTTATGAGCCAAATGCTGAGCAAAAATATCTTCTAAAAATATTAAACCCGATAGAAGACTTAATGATAAAAAAATAACACCAAGCGCTAATAATTTAAATAGTAGTTTATCCATTATATCTAGTGATGGGAGTGAGCCAATAAAACCAATTGGCTTATTTTTTTGTAATTTTTTCTCTTGTAATTTTAAAATTAATGATTGTGCTGCAGACAAGCATAATATGCTGTAACTTATCAATGACAATATTACATGAGCGAATAAAAAATTATTTAAAGATATATTTACAGGTACATTTGTAAAGTTAAGCAAAAATACAAATGATACAATTGGAAGAATTATTATTCCCAAATATTGTGTATTACCAAGAATTGATGAAAAATATAAAAAAAATGAGATTATAAATGCAACTACTGATAATGCATAATACAGGGATAAATTAACACTATTGTCTTCAAAAATTGGAAATAATGAATATACATGCAAAATAATGGCTAAAACCCACAAAATAAAAATTGTAGTTTGAATTTTTTTACTTTCGTTAGATGATAAATACCACCATATAGAAAGAGCAGTTAACATATATAGTAAAAAAATTGAATAATTTAATATATTTTCCATCAGATTAATTAAGTATTAGCTAACTATATGTATTTTTATGAAATTTCATAGAATACATTATACATTTTTTTATAATATATGCATTTTCTATAAAAGTCGCATAAGATAAAAAATTGCATTATAGTCTAATCAACCATAACAAAATTATGATATAAATGAATTTTAAAATAATTTTATTAATATTTTCACTTTTTTTCACAATACAGACGCACGGTCAAGAGTATGATGTTGAAAGAAGTAAGTATTTAAAAGCATTAAAGTACTTTAAAAATAAAGATTATAAAAATTTTAAAATTTTAAAAAAGCAGCTTGTTAATTATCCTTTATATATAGAACTAGAGTACAAAGAATTACATAGAAAAAAAAATATAAATAATGATGATGTAATAGCATTTATAAAAAAATACAAAACAAGCTATTTATCACAAAAAGCTTATGTAAATTTAATTTATCGTTTATCAAAAAAAAATGATACTGAAAAACTAATAAAAAATTATCAAAAAACTGACTCGATAGACCTCCAATGTTTATACATAAGAGCTAGAATTAAAAGAAATATGTTGTACAAAATAGAAGAAGAAATAATACCAATTTGGTTAAGTGGTAAATCTCAGCCTAAATCCTGTGATTTTATTTTTAAATGGTTCTATAAAAATAAAAAAATGACAGATGAGCTAGTTTGGCAAAGAATTAATATAGCATTAGCATCTAATAACTATTCTTTAGCAAGATACCTAGTAAGATTTATATCAAATAAAAATAAAATTTGGGCAAATAAATTACTAAAAGTATATATTAGTCCTAGAAAAAATTTAATTTCTAAATCTTTTGAAAATAATAATAGGTACAGAGAAACAATTTTTAGTATTGGGCTTGATAGAATTTCAAAAAAAAATTATATTTCTGCGATAAAATATCTTAATAAAGTGAAATCTTTATATAAGACCTCTGATGAATTTTATAATAAAAAAATTATAGAAATATTCACTATAGCTTTAAAAACAAATCAAAAAAATATCTTTCAAAATAATGATTTTAATAATATAAAAACTAGTAATACTGACTTTTATTTAGCCCTTGGAAACTACGCAATTTTTAATTCTAATTGGGCTAAAATTATCGAAACAATAAGCTTTTTCCCAGAATCTATTGCAAAAGAAGAAAAGTGGAGTTATTGGTACGGAAAATCATTATATAAACTCAAGGATGAAAACTATAAGATTGCCCTAGATAATTTGAGTAAAAAAAGATCATATTATGGCTTTTTATCTGCACTAATATTAAATAGAAAAATAAATGTAGTAAATATTCCATATAAAGTACAAAAAGAAGATTTAGAAAAAGTAGCCTCTATTAACGAAGTTAAAAGAATGCGTGAATTATATATCTTAGGAAAAAGAAGATCGGCAAGAGAGGAATTACAATATTTTTTTAGAAATTCGAATGAGAAAAACCTAAATACTATTAATGTTTTATTTAAAAAATGGGGTTGGAGTATAGGAAGTATTTTAGGGTATGGCAATACGAAGTATTTTGATGACTTAGAAAGTAGATTTCCAGTTTTATATGAAAATTATTTTGATAAATACTCAAAATCAAATATTGAAAAAAGCTTGTTATTAGGCATTGCTAGAAAAGAAAGTATTTTTATACAATATGCAAAATCTTCTGCTGGAGCTGTAGGTATAATGCAAGTTCTTCCAAAAACTGCTTATTGGGTTTTAAAGAAAAATAAAAAGAAAAAAGTTTCAATTAATTATCTATATAACAAAAAATTAAATATATTTGTTGGTTCTTACTATTTTAAATATTTATTATCAAAAAAGAAAAGTTACGTTGAAGCAATAGCTTCATATAATGCTGGTTTGTACAACGTAAGTAAATGGAGGAAAAATAATTATTCTGCAGAAGATAGCTGGATCGAGTCTATACCATTTAATGAAACTAGGAAGTATGTAAAGCTAGTTATAGAGTATTCATTGGTCTACGACTGGATTCTCAATAACAAGAGTACAATTAGAGTTTCACAATTAATTAACATCAAATAAATTTACTTCAAAGCCTGAGATAAATCTTCAATAATGTCATCTATATGCTCAATTCCGATTGACAATCTAACCATATCTTCGGGAACTCCTGCAGCTTCTAATTCTTGTTTATTTAATTGTCTATGCGTTGTTGATGCAGGATGGCAAGCTAGTGATTTTGCATCTCCAATATTTACCAATCTAACAATTAGTTTAAGTTTATCAATAAATTTACCACCAGCAGTAATTCCGCCTTTTATTCCAAAACTCATTACGGCAGAAGCTTTTCCATTCATGTATTTTTTTACAAGATGATTATCAGGATGTGATTTTAAACCAGGATAATTTACCCAATTAACAGATTCGTGCTTTTCTAAAAATTCTGCTACGGCTTGAGCATTGGAGCAGTGTCTGTCCATTCTGACAGCAAGACTTTCAATGCCTTGTAAAATTTGAAAACTATTCATTGGTGATAATGCTCCACCCATATTTCTTAAAGGCACCACTCTAGCTCTTGTTATAAATGCAGCTGGTCCGCAAGCATCTGTAAAAACAATACCATGATAGGCTGGATCAGGTGTAGTCAATTGTGGAAACTTATCTTCATTTGACTTCCAATCAAATTTCCCTGAGTCAACAATAATTCCTCCAATTGTAGTTCCATGGCCACATAAATACTTAGTTAATGAATGAATTACAACATCAGCTCCATACTCAATAGGCCTACAAACATATGGGCTTGGAACCGTATTATCTATAAATAGAGGTATATTGTGAGAATGAGCAAGTTTTGAAATTTCTTCGATATCGGTAACATTTGCTGCTGGATTTCCAATTGATTCACAAAAAATTAGTTTAGTGTTCTTATCAATTTTTTTCTCTAATTCATTAAGTTTTTTTACATCACCAAATCTTGTTTCAATACCCATTTTTGGCAATGTATCTTTGAATAAGCTAACAGTTCCACCGTACAAAGAACTTGTAGAAACAATATTATCTCCGTTAGAAGTTATATTTAAAACTGCAGCTGTTATAGCAGCCATACCAGATGAAAAAGCTAAACCACCAACTCCTTTTTCCATTGCAGCAACTCTATTTTCTAAAACCTCTGTAGTTGGGTTCATTATTCTTGTGTATATATTACCTTTTACCTTTAAATCGAAAAGATCTGCCCCATGTTGAGTATTATCAAATGCATACGAGGCTGTCTGATATATTGGTACAGCAACAGATTTTGTTGTTTCCTCTGGTTTATATCCACCATGAACTGCAATTGTTTCTATTTTCATATGATCCTCAAGTTTTGGTTTAATTATATTATATAATTATTAAAATAATATCGTATAGTTAAGTAAATTATAATCTTTTTTTAAATTGTATGTGTAATTTTTAATAAATACCGTTATAATGCATTCAAATTTTTCGAAATCAAAACTAAACTACATTATAAGTGAGTGAATAAGAATGAAATTTTTTATTTATATATTTTGTTTTTCTATGCTTAATATCTACAATGCCTATGCACAAAAAAGTCCTGAAGAGCTTTCATCTACTTGCTTAGGTTGTCATGGTGTTGAAAGTTATAATAATATTTATCCAACATATAAAGTCCCAAAATTAGGAAATCAACATAAAGAATATATTATTTCAGCACTAAATGCTTATAAGTCTGGCGAGAGATCTCACCCGACGATGAAAGCCCATGCGGCAAATTTGAGTGATTTAGATATTGAAAAAATTGCAGATTATTTCTCATCTTATAAATCAGATGAAAAACTTATTAAAAATTCTAGTATTAAAATGATTGATGAAGCAAATTCTTGTGTCGGTTGTCATGGGGTTGATGGAAACAGTATGGCTCCAACATTTCCAAAAATTGGTGGGCAATATGAAGATTATCTTTATTATTCTTTAAAATCTTATAAAAACGGAAATAGAGATAATGCTATTATGAAGGGCATAGCTTCAACGTTAACTGATGATCAGATGAAAATATTATCGAAATATTTTTCATCACACAATGGCGTTAAAAAAATTGATCAAATGATTACTGCTACTGAATAGTTTATAACTAAACCTCACCATTTGTGTAAGTTTTTAGGCTTATGGCGTGAAGCTCCCCGGATTTTATGTAAGTATCTAATACTGCGTAGATTTTCTTATGTCTTTCTATAGTATTCATACCTTCAAAGCCATCGTATATAATTTTTGCATTGTATTTTCCCTCGCTACCATCAACTTCTACAGATGATTTATCAAATGATGATTCGAGTATTTCCTTTATATTTTCTTTGTTCATTTTTTTACCTTTATCATTAACTTAGAAAATTGTATATTAATAATTAATATTATAACTTTTCTAAAGTATATTATGTTATTTAAACAGTTATTTGAAAATGAATCATCAACATATACTTATTTGATATCTTGTCAAGAGAAACAGGAGGCAATTTTAATAGATCCTGTAATTGAGACAGTTAATAGAGACCTAAAAATTTTAGATTCGTTAGGCTTACAATTAAAATATGCTATCGATACACATATTCATGCAGATCACATTACTAGCGCAGCAGCTTTAAGGGAAATTACCGGATGTAAAATTGCTGGACCAGGACGCGATAATTTACGGTGTAGAGACATAAATTTTAGCCACAATGATGAATTAATAATTGGAAATACATTAAAATTAAAAGCGATTTATACGCCAGGACATACAGATACTCATTTTTCGTATATGTTAAAAAAAAATGGTGAGGAGTTATTATTCTCTGGCGATGCTCTTTTAATAGATTCTTGCGGAAGAACTGATTTTCAATCAGGGTCTGCAAAACAATTATATAGAACAATAAAAGATATCTTTTATAAAATGTCTGATAATACAAAAGTATACCCTGCACACGATTATAATAATAAGTCTTATTCAACAATATTTGATCAAAAAAGAGACAATATGTTAATAAATGAAGAAATTGAAGTAGGTGATTTTATTTCGAAGATGGATAATTTAAATCTAGATAATCCAAAAAAGATAGATATTTCAGTTCCAAAAAATAATAATTGCGGAAGTTAAAATTAATCCGATAATGACTTTGTAATAAGTGATATTTTTTTTGTATCAATAAGTTTTTTTCGCCATCCATTGATTAGCTTTGATTCTTTATTGGGATTTTTGACATAATTTAAAATCATTTTTTTCGGAGAGAATATTTGATAAGAAATTTTATTTTTTATTGAGATATTTTTATAATATTCATACAGCTCATCTACTACTTTTTTATACTCACCTTGGGGTTTATTCTTTTTATTTTTTTTTGTATCAGATTTTTTATCTAATGAGAAATTTTTAATTTCATCTTCTATTTCAATAGAAAATTTTTCAATGTTTAAAGAGTTTTTTTTAATTGGTAGATTTATAACATTATCTTCATTAAACTTTTTTGAAACTTCAATTATATCTTTTTCAAGGAGCACCCAGTTTCTTGGTAAGTTTAATTCAATTGCTTTTTTCTCTCTCCATACAGAAATTATTTTTGCAATACTTCTAACTTTTGGATCAAGTTTATTGATAGATTTTAGCCTCTTCCAGGCAAACTCACTACTTGGATCCCATTCTATATCTTCAATATAATTCTTAAACTCTTCAAAGAAATATTCTAATTTATTTGTTTTTTTTAGTTCATTATAAAGATTATTATGAAGCTTATTTAAATATATTACGTCATTTAATGCATATAATATTTGTTCAGATGACAGAGGTCTTTTTTTCCAATTTGTCATCTTTTCAGTTTTATCGATATCAACATCAAAAATTAACTTTATAATTTCAGCATATCCTATTTGATACTTGTATCCTAAAAATGAGGCTGCGAATTGTGTATCAAAAATATTTTTTGGAATATATCCTAATATTAAGTTTAAGATTTCTAAATCTTGCCTGCAAGAATGCATTATTATTATTTTATTTTCACTAAAAATCTCTTGAAATATTTTTTTGTAGTTTAAATCAAGTGTTAAATCTATACATGCATGATTTTTTCCATCAGATATTTGAATTACACAAGGTTCTGGAAAAAATGTATTTCTTCTCATAAATTCAATATCAACTGCTATTTGATCTGATTTTAATTTAGATTGAAGAAAATTTTCTATTTCCTTTTTTTCTGTAAGTAGTTTATTAATTTGCATTTTATACTGTATATTTTAGGCGAATAAATCTTAACACGCTAAATAATAACGGCCAAATTAAAATAGATACGATCATTGAAACGAATACTTCTAATATGTCATAACTAATGTTAAGCATGTTGTTGGCAAATGTAGACATTATAAAATATGGTAATAATATTATTAAAAGAGAAAACATTTTATTCCAGTATGAATGTAATCTAATTTGTGGATAATAAATTATTATTAAATAAATTGTGACTGTGTATAAAAATGCATTATATCCAAGAGGCATTAATAATAATACATCCATAATAATCCCAAATACAAATGCATAAGTTAAATTAATTTGGTTTGGAAAAGCTAAAGACCAATATATTAACACAAGCATTAGCAGTGGCGGTTTATAAGGAGTAATGATTTCCGGTAAAGGAAATAGATTTATTATCATAGAAATTAATAAAATTAAGATAACAACAAAATGAATTTTATTTACCATAATAGCATCACCTCTCTATTTGATGACAATGAAGAACTTGGCGTTACAAACACACTTAAAAAATCATCACTTTCTTTTCTATTAATTTTTGATATTTGACCAATTAAATAACCTTCAGGGAAAACATTATCAAGACCTGAAGTTATGATTATATCGCCTTCTTGAATATCTTCATTAAGTGGTATGTATTTTGCGATAAGCTTTCTATTATCTCCAATTCCAGAAATAATGATTCTTTTATTTGTTCTAGCATTTACACCAAGAAGAGCATGTGCAGGATCTGTTATTAATGTAACAACTGAAAAGTCATTATTGATTTCTGAAACTTGACCTAAGACTCCCACACTATCAATTACAGTTTGACCAATAAAAATATTTTTATTCGCACCTTCATTTATAATAATCTTATTATGAAAAGGGTTTAAGTTAACTTTAATAAGTTCTGCCATCTGAATTTTCGAGGAGCTTGAAGTATTTGATGAGTAAAGTAATTTCTTTAATCTTTTATTTTCTTCTTGCAAAGAGGGTATCTTTTGAATAATGCCAGACTGTATCAGTATTTTTTTTTCTAGTTCTTTTTTTTCTAAGATTAAGTTATTTTTATATATTACGTAAGTTGATATGCTGTTATATATATCTATTGGTAAGGCGGCTAAGGAATATATAGGTTGAATTACATGTGAGAATTTTTTCCTAATTTCGTTACTATATTTTAAATTTATATCAGCAAATAAAAAAGTAATTGAAAGAAGTAAAAAAATTAACAATTTGATAATTATAAATCTTTCGCCTCTAAAATGTAGTTCACTTTTCACTTTTTTTGTATTTATTCAAGTGCAATAAAATCTTGCCCTTTCTTATCAATTAATTCTAGAACCATACCACCACCACGTGCAACACATGTTAAAGGATCATCAGCTATTATTACTGGAATTCCTGTTTCTTCTTGTATTAGTTTATTTAATCCCGTTAATAAAGCACCACCACCAGTTAAAACAATTCCATTTTCAGCTATATCTGTACTGAGTTCAGGAGGAGTTGCTTCAAGAGCAGTTTTTGCAGCATTCGTTATACCTTTTAAAGGTTCTTGCAAAGCTTCAAGTATTTCGTTGCTATTAATTCTAAAGCTTCTAGGTATGCCTTCTGACAGGTTTCTTCCTTTTACCTCCATTTCTTTAAGCTCTTTACCTGGGTAAGCGGTTCCAATAGTATGTTTGATTCTTTCAACCGTAGCTTCACCTATCAAAATTCCATAATTCCATTTTATATAATTTAAGATTGCTTCATTAAATTTATCTCCACCAATTCTTACAGATTTAGAGTAAACAATACCACCTAAAGATAATACTGCAATTTCTGTTGTTCCACCTCCAATATCAAAAACCATTGACCCAATAGCCTCTTTTATTGGCAGGCCAGCGCCTAGAGCTGCTGCAACTGGCTCTTCTATTAAATAAACTTTTCTTGCCCCTGCACCTTCAGCAGATTCTTTAATTGCTCTTCTTTCAACTTGAGTTGCTCCAGATGGGACACAAATTAAGACTCTTGGTCCTAATAAAAAATTTTGTTTACTTACTTTTTTAATGAAGTGTTGAAGCATCTTTTCTGTTGTAGTGAAGTCAGCAATAACACCATCTTTTAAAGGTCTAATTGTCTCTATATTAGTCGGAGTTCTCCCAAGCATTGTTTTTGCTTCTATACCAACTGCTTTTACTCTTTTTTTACCACCTTCATCTGAAACTGAAACAACAGACGGTTCGTCCAAAACTAAGCCTTTATTTTTTACAAAAATAATAGTATTTGCGGTACCTAAATCTATAGATAAATCATTAGAAAATAAATCTAAAAACATAAAAACCCCCGAGTTTTCTGATATGCTTATAATATAATTAGAGTTTAACTGAGGATAGATCAACCATCAAGATATCTTATATACTATATAAATATATTGTTGCACCCAATTATTAGGAAAGAAATTATGTTTGATAAAAATAAAGTAAAAGATGTAGCTAAACTAGCAATGATTGAGTTAAATGATGATGATATTTTATTTTACTCAAACGAAATTGAGGATTTTTTAAAACTTGTCAAAGAATCGGAAAAAATTGATTTAGAAAATATAAAGCCATTATATCACTCTCCTGAAATGGCATTAAAAGCAAGAACAGATGAAGTTGATATTGATCCTAAAAATGACGGTATTAATTCGGCCCCTGAGCATGATGGTAGACATTTTATAGTGCCGAAGGTTATCGATTAAAATTATTATGGAAATTTATAAAAAATCAATCACTGAACTGTCAGATTTATTAAATAAAAAAACTATATCATCTGTAGAAATGACAAATTACTTTTTGGAAAGAATAAAAACGCATGACTCTAAACTAAATTCTTTTATAACTATTAATGATAAATTTGCTTTAAAAAGAGCCGCTGAGGCAGATAAAAAAATATCAAATAATGAACATCACTTACTTACTGGAATTCCTATAGCTCATAAGGATTTATTTTCAACAAAAAATATTTTAACTACGTGTGGTTCTAAAATGCTTAAAAATTACAAACCTCCATTTGATGCAACAGTTGTCAAAAAACTTGATGACATCGGTATGGTTAATATTGGGAAAACAAATATGGATGAATTTGCAATGGGCTCATCAAATGAATCTAGTTATTTTGGAGTAGTAAAGAATCCTTGGAATTTAGATAAGGTGCCAGGCGGGTCCTCAGGTGGCTCAGCTGCAGCAGTTGCTGCTTGTTTATCTCCTGTAGCAACTGGCTCGGATACTGGAGGCTCAATAAGGCAGCCTGCATCATTCTGTGGGCTTACAGGTCTAAAGCCTACTTACAGCTCCGTTTCAAGATATGGAATGATTGCTTATGCTTCAAGTCTTGATCAAGGTGGGCCAATAGGCAAAAGCGCAGAAGATTGTGCAATCTTATATAATGAAATTAATGGTTATGATCCAAATGATTCTACTAGTAATCACGAACAAAAAATTGAAAAAATTAAACTAAACCTTACAAAAGAAAATGCTTCAAAAATTCGTATTGGCATACCTTTGGAATATTTTTCAAAAAACTTAGATCAAAGTATTTCTGATGAAATTTTTAAATCAATTGATGTTTTTAAAAAGCTTGGTTTTAAAATTAAAGAAATAAGCTTGCCAAATCATAATTTTACTATTCCAGCATATTATATTATTGCTTCAGCAGAGGCATCATCAAATTTATCAAGATATGATGGAGTTAAATTTGGGTATAGGTGTAAAGATCCAAAAAATCTTGAAGAATTATATTTCAAAACTAGGAAGGAAGGGTTTGGAAAAGAAGTTAAAAAAAGAGTAATGATTGGAGCCTATGCATTATCGTCTGGATACTATGATGAATATTATATTAGAGCTTTAAAAATTAGACGAATAATAAGGGATAGTTTTCTAGCTGCATTTAAAGATGTTGATTTTATATTCGCTCCAACTAGTCCTACTACCGCATTTAATATTGGAGAGAAGACATCTAATGCAGTTGATATGTATCTGTCTGATATTTATACAACGCCTGTTAATTTAGCTGGTCTCCCAGCTTTATCAATTCCTGTTGGTTATAGTAATAATTTACCAGTAGGTCTTCAAATTATAGGAAATTACTTTTCCGAGAGTGGTATTTTAAATATTGCGCATTTTTATCAAAAAAATACAGAATGGCATTTGAAAGTTCCTAAGGAGTTCGATAATGAGTGACTGGGAAAGTGTAATTGGTCTTGAGATACACGTACAACTTTTAACAAAGAGTAAGATTTTTTCAGCTTCCTCCACTTCATATGGAAGTAATCCAAATAGGCAAGCTTCTTATATTGATTTAGGTATGCCTGGCACGTTACCAATATTGAATAAATCTGTTATAAAAAAAGCGGTTGAATTTGGTTTAGCTATTAATGCTAAAATTGCAAAACAATCAATTTTTGCTAGGAAAAATTATTTTTATCCTGACTTACCTAAAAATTACCAAATAAGTCAATTAGATCATCCAATAGTAGAAGGAGGTTTTGTCTCAATATCTGACAAAGGGAATGAAAAAATAATTAACATTACTAGAGCACACTTGGAAGAAGATGCAGGAAAATCAATTCATAGTAATGAAAATAATTGTACTTATATTGATCTAAATAGAGCAGGCACTCCACTCTTGGAAATAGTATCGGAACCAGAAATTTCTTCAGCACATGAAGCGGTTTTATATATGAAAAAGATTCATAAAATCGTAACTTTTTTAAAAATATGTGATGGCAATATGCAAGAAGGATCTTTTAGATGTGATGCAAATGTATCTGTACGAAAGAAAGGAGAGAATAGGCTGGGAACAAGAACGGAACTAAAAAATATAAACTCATTTAGGTTTGTTGAAAAGGCAATTAATTATGAAATTGATAGGCAAATTGAAATTCTTGAAGAAGGGAAAGAAATTATTCAAGAAACACGACTTTATGATGAAAATAAAAATATTACTAAATCTATGAGAACTAAAGAAGAGGCAAATGACTATAGATATTTTCCTGACCCTGATCTTCTACCAATTGATATTGATGAAGAATATATTCAGGATATTAAAAGAACTTTACCAGATATGCCTGATGTAAAAATGAAATTTTATAAAGATGAATATAAATTAAACGATGAGCAAATTAATATTATTTTAAGTAGTTTTGATATTATGCAGTTTTTAGAGAAGGTGATTAGTACTACAAAAATTGAACCAAAAAAAATAGTTAATTATTTTATTTCGTCTTTATATATAAAAATTAATAAAGAGAATTATGATCTAAATGATAAAAATATAGAACCTCAAGAATTTTGTCATATTATTGAAGCATTAGAGAGTAATAAGATTTCAAAAAATAACTTAAAAAAAATAATTGATGAATTATTTCTCAAAAAAGATTCAGTAGATAAAATTATTGATAATTTATCAGTAAAGAATGGAAATGATGATAAATTCATAGATGATCTGATTGAAGAAATTATCATTAATAACAAAAAACAAGTTGATGATTATAAGAACGGTAAAACAAAAATTTTAGGGTTTTTTGTTGGACAAGTTTTAAAAAAAGCAAAAAATTATGATCCGAGCTTAATTAAAGAAAAAATAATCAAGGCCCTAGAAGATATTTGAAAAAATTGAAATTCTATTGAATCCTAAGTCATCCTTTATGGATTCAATATATTTCAAATTATTGTTATATGCATATTCTTTAATTAGAAGAGTTTGATAGTGAGAGTGTTCAATAATTAAATAAGAATTATCTTTTAAATAGTGTACGCTTTTCTTTATAATTTTTTGAATATCGGCGAGTCCATCATTATCAGAGTAGAGGCTATTATCAGGATCAATAAGTTCCGAGTAATAAATCTTATTCTTTTTTGAAAGGTAGGGTGGGTTTGTTATTATAAAGTCGAACTTTTCTTTTTTTGCATCAATTTTAGAAAACCAGTTTGAGTTTATAAATTTTATTTTATCAGAAACCTTATTCATCTCAGCATTATATTTAGCAATTGTAAGTGCTGTTTGATTTATATCGGTTGCTATAATATCAATATTTTCAAAATTCTTTGCTATAGAAATACTTATTGCACCAGTTCCTGTACCAAGCTCAATAATTTTATTATAACTTTTTAATAGTTTTTTTATTGCTTTCGGAAATATTTCTATATCCACACGTGGGCTAAAAACGTCTTTTGATGTCTTTAATTTATACTTACCAAATTCTATTAAATTAGATTTCATTATTTGCTAGAAGATCAGCCTGATACTCGTTAATAAGTGGTGTTATTATAGTTAATATATTTCCATCCAAAAATTCTTCTAAATTATAAACTGTGTGATTTATTCTATGATCAGTTATTCGTCCTTGAGGAAAATTGTACGTTCTAATTCTATCTGATCTATCTCCAGAACCTACAAGCTTTTTTCTCATTTGAGATTGTTCGTCCATTTGCTTTGATCTTTCTGCATCAAGCAGTTTTGCATGAAGCAAAGACATTGCTTTAGCTTTATTTTTATGTTGCGATCGTCCATCTTGGCACTCAACTACAACACCCGTTGGTAAATGAGTAATTCTAATAGCTGAATCAGTTTTATTAACATGTTGACCACCAGCGCCAGATGCTCTGAAGGTATCAATTCTAAGATCATCAGAGTTAATATCGTAATCCTCAATTTCTTCTACTTCTGGCATAACTGCTACAGTTGCAGCAGAAGTATGAACTCTTCCTTGTGATTCTGTCTCTGGAACTCTTTGAACTCTGTGAGCGCCAGATTCGAACTTAAGTTTTGAGAATGCTCTATCCCCAGTAATTTTAATAATTACTAATTTATACCCACCTTTATCACCTTCATTTTCAGATAAAAGTTCTACTTGCCAATTTTGTCGTTCAGCAAAGCGGCAGTACATTTTATATAAATTACCTGCGAAAATTGCAGCTTCAAGGCCGCCTGTTCCTGCTCTAATTTCTAAAAAAACATTACTTTTATCATTAGGGTCTTCAGGTAATAAGGATATTTCTAGATTTTTTTCTAAAATAGATATTTCTTCTTTAGCTATCTTGATTTCTTCATCTGCAAGTTTTTTTAAATCTCCAGTTTCATTTTTTGATATCTCCTCAGATTCGTGTAACGAATCTTCATAAGATATATACTTTTTATATTCTTTAACTATTTGTTCTAATTTAGAATACTCTACAGATAGTTGTTTATATTTTTCAACATTATTAGTAATTGTTTGGTCAGACAAAGACTTCTCAATCTCTTGATGCTTTTTATTAATTTCATCGAGCTTTTTTCTTAAAGATGCTTTCATTTTTTCTTGTTGATCAAGAAAATATCACAGACAAGGTTGATTAGCTTTCTATTATTTGTTTGACCTGCTTTATTTAATGCAAGAGTTGGTTTATGTGAAAGTTTGGAGGTTAAGTTTAAACTTAGTTGTTCAATAATTGTTTTTGGATCTTTTCCAGATTTTAACTGACTTATAGATTTCTCAAGGCATTCTGTCCTTATGATTTCACAGTCATCTCTATATAATTTAATAACAGAAAAAGCAGATTGGGCATTTCTCCAATTCATATACTCCTCGACTTTAGTATCTACAATATAATTTGCATCGGCAACACTTTCTTTCCTGGCTTTATAATTTTGATTAACAAGTTCTTGGATATTATCAAGGGTATATAAGAATACGTCTGATAGATGTTTTACTTCTGTTTCAATATTTCTTGGCACACCAAGATCAACCATATAGATAGGTTGATGTTTTCTATATTTAAGTGCAGTTTCAATTGCACCTTTACCTATTAAAGGAACATTTGTTGAAACTGCGCTTATAATTATATCTGAATCTTTAAGTTTGCTAGGCATATCTTTTAAAGATATAGGTGTAGCTGAAATGTCTTTTGCTACAATTTCAGCATTTTCAATTGTTCTATTTGCAATAAATATATTTTTAATATTTTTTTTCTTAAGATTTTTTGCGGCTATATAAATAGTTTCGCCAGCTCCAATCAATAAAGCATTTTTGTCTGATAGGTCATCATAGAATTGATCAGTTAAAGAAACTGCAACATTTGCAATAGAAAGCGAGTTTGTGCCAATTTTTGTATCGGTTCTTACTTCTTTTGCAGCAGAAAAAGCATATTGGAATAATCTATCTAAATTTTTACCAATAGTCCCAGCTTCCGTTGCTTCATTAAAAGCATCTTTAAGCTGACCCAATATTTGTGGCTCACCAATTACCATTGAGTCTAGTCCCGAAGCGACATTTAAAGCGTGTTTAACCACTGTGCTTTCAGAAAAGCTGTATAAGTTTTTTTTAAAATCTTTTACTGATAAGCCTTTTTGTTTTAATAACCATTCTGAAATATTGTTTATATATTCAATATTATCCATTTCACAATAAAGTTCTGTTCTATTACAAGTTGATAATAAAAACACTTCATTAATTAAAGGCATACTATGAAGTTTTTTTAATATTCTATGCGACTCATCTTTATCAACAGCGAATTTTTCCCTAATATCTAGAGATGCTGTATTATGGTTCATTCCAATAGTTACAAGACTCATTTTAATTGATTAAATATTTCATTTTTGTAGATTGATTAACTTTCAAAGTATATTATAACTAATTATGCGATTACTTTTAAGACTATATAATAACAAATTTAGTAGAATAACGGTGATTTTTAAACATACCGTTATTATAAATATTTTATTCATTGGATTAGCATATCCATTAAGTAATACATATGAAAATAATTTTATTAAGATAGAAGAAAATTCTAGCATATTAATGCAAAAAGCGTTCGAAGCAGAGATGCTTTTTAAGAATAGAGATTTTCAATCTTCAGCTGAAATATATTATGAACTATCATTAAAATCAGATGATCCAGAAGTATCAAGAAGAGCAACACAAGTAGCAGGATATGCAAACAATTATGACTTAATGTTAAAAATTTCAGATAGATGGTTAGAGTTATCTGAAAACAAAGATATAGTTTTACACGTAAGGGTGTCAATATTACTAACACTTAACAAAGTAAAACAAGCAACTAAAGAGATATTTTTATTAATTAAAAATTCTAAAGATAAAGATAAGTACGCTTTAGTTTATGACACAATTAAAGTTTTTGATGATAAAGTTATTAAGGAAATTTTTGATAAAATTTATGCAAAATATAAAAACGACTATTTAGCAAACTTTTATTATGTTCAAGTTCTGTTAAATAATGAAGACTATAATACTGCAATTGATGTTGTTAAGCACTCATACAAATTTAGTGAATTTTCAAAAAAAGAAAGTAGATGGGGAATATTTTTAGCAGATGCATACTTCGGGCTTGGTGAGGATGAGTTATGTATAGATACTTTAAAAGATTACTTATTTTTTTCACCCAAAGATTTATATTTAAATCAGTATTATGTCAGAATATTAACATTTCAAAAAAAATATAAAGATGCAATTAAACATTATAGGTTTATGTCTGCGAATAAACTTATTGATTTTAGCGAGAAGTCAACAGCAAAAAAAATGGCTTTATTAAATATTGAAGCAGGAAACTTTATTGACGCAAAAACATTTATCGATTCTCTTCAAGAAAAAGACATTAATATTTATCATTACTTAAATGGTATTTATTATTTGAAAAAAAATGATCTACAAAAAGCCGAAAGATCTTTTATTATGGTAGATACTGAGGATGATAATTATATAAATTCAGTGCATGAAATAGCCAATATTAAATTCAAAAATAAACAAATTACTGCTTTAAAAGATTTCTTTCAAGCGCAATATAAGAGGATAAAAAATAATAGTGATTTAGAAAAACGATTAATATTAACTGAAACGGAAGTTTTCTTTAACGAAAAAAAATTCAATTATTCTATGAAAAGAATAAATTATGGATTAAAGAAGTATAAAGATAATGGTGCTTTTCTTTATACAAGAGCACTTGTGGCTGAAAAAATTAACAGATTAGATATTTTAGAAGAAGATTTGAAAAAATTAATTAACCTTGAGCCTAATAATGCCCAAGCATTAAATGCTCTAGGATACACTTGGGCAAATAATAATATTAATTTAAACGAAGCAAACCAATATATTGACGAGGCTTTATTATTGGAGCCTAATGATGCCGCTATTTTAGATAGCAAAGGCTGGGTGTTGTATAAAATGGCTAAATATAAAGAGGCAGAAATATATTTTGTAAAAGCATTAAAATTTAGCCAAGATACTGAAATAGTAAGTCATTTTATCCAGTTATTAATAAAGCTTGGCAAATTTGAAAAAGCTAAGAAGTTATATTCAAAACATATATCAAACTATCCAAATGATGAGAAGTTAATTAAACTTAAAAAAATCTTTAATGAAATATAAAATATCTTTATTATTTTTTTTATGCATAACCTTAACAGGTTGTGCTACTTTAAATATTTTTCATAACGAAAGTCTTAATAATAAAGTTGAGCAAAAAGAAAATAAATTTTATGAAAATTTTAGAGCAAATGGAGTTATAAAATTTTATGTTGAAGGAAATAATATCTCATCAAGATTTAATTTAGTTAAAAATAGCAATTTAAATACCATAGAATTTCTTGATATTTTTAATGATGTAATCGTTTCTTTTCAAATAAAACCTGAAAGTATTGATTTGATTAATCACAAAAAAAATATTGATGGAGAATCATTATATAAAATAATAAATAGACCTATATTTAAAAATATAATTTCAAATCTTCCATTAATATTGTCAGGAAATATTAATAATTCTTTAGAAGCCGAAAGATATAGCAATGGCTTATATAAAATTCTTAAAACTGATCAGTATTCAGTATATTATAAAAAATACAGTAAAGATAATATGCCGGTTATTATGAAAATAAAATTTTTAAATATAATCTTTGATTTAAAGATAATGAATTGGAAGCAGATAAAATAATGATTTTAAAATCACCAGCTAAGTTAAATTTATTCTTAAATATTGTAAGTAAGCGAGATGATGGTTATCATAATATTGAAACATATTTTCAATTTGTAAATTTATATGACCAAATTACTATTCAAGAGATTGGTGGCAAGGAAATAAAATTTAATACAAATTCGAGGACTTTGCTTGGCAGTGATAATTTATGTTTAAAAGCTGCCCTAATTTTAAAAGATTATATAAAAAAAAAATCTTTGCCCGCCGTATCAATAAATCTTGAAAAAAAAATACCTATTGGTGGTGGATTAGGCGGTGGTAGCTCTAATGCAGCATCTGTGCTTTTAGGTTTAAACAAAATGTGGGATTGCAATCTAGAAAAAGATGAGCTAATAAAATTGGGAAGTAAACTGGGTTCAGATGTTCCGGTTTTTGTAAATGGGTTTTCAGCCTATGCTGAAGGAACTGGTAATAAATTAATAAAGTATGATTTTGAAAAAAAGTATTTTTTAATAATTGACCCAGGTATTCAAGTCTCTTCAAAAATTATGTATGAAAAATTTAAAATAAAAGATTGTATTAAACGTATAAATTTAGATAATATGCACCAGAATATAGGTTTTAATAGCTTTGAAAGTTTATTGTGTGAAAATTATTCTGAAATTAGAAAAATTTTAGATATTCTTAGAAATCATGATAATGGCTATGTGTCTGGATCAGGTGGATGCATATTTTCAATTTTTGATACTGAAAGCCAAGCTATTAATGCGCTTAAGAATATTCCTAATAAATATCAAACTTATATTGTGCATAGCTTAAAAAAAATATAAATTTGATAATATTAAAGATATTGGGCCGTCGCCAAGCGGTTAAGGCATCGGGTTTTGATCCCGACATACGTAGGTTCGAATCCTACCGGCCCAGCCATTAATTGATTTTTTTTACTTCTTTTTTGTTCAATTTGTATTATCATTGCATCAATAATTTAACTTTATTATTTTTCTAAGGCCTATAATGTCAGATTACGATAACTTAAAGGTTTTTTCAGGCAATTCTAATATTGAGCTATCTGAAAAGATTGTTAAGAAAATAGGTCTTCCTCTGGGAAAGGCTTTTGTTGGGAGATTCAGCGACGGGGAAGTTCAAGTTGAAATACACGAAGATGTCAGAGGGAAAGATATTTTTGTTATTCAATCAACATGCAATCCAACAGATCAAAATTTAATGGAATTATTAATTATGGTTGATGCATTTAAAAGATCATCAGCAGCAAGAATTACTGCCGTTATTCCATACTTTGGTTATTCGAGACAAGATAGACGTGTGCGTTCTATGCGTGTACCCATTTCGGCAAAAGTTGTTGCAAATTTAATTAGTACTGTTGGAACAAATAGACTATTGACAGTTGACCTTCACTCAGATCAAGAACAAGGTTTTTTTGATATACCTGTAGATAACATATATGGGTCTCCAATTTTAGTATCAGACATGTGGAAGAGAAAATACTCAGATATAGTTGTTGTATCTCCAGATACGGGTGGTGTTGTTAGAGCAAGAGCAGTTGCTAAACAACTTGGTATTGATGATCTAGCAATTGTTGACAAAAGAAGAGAAAAAGCTAATGAATCAGAAGTAATGAATATAATTGGAGACGTGGAATCAAAAACTTGTTTGATTGTAGACGATATGGTTGATACGGCAGGAACTTTAGCTAAAGCATCGATTGCATTAAAAAAAGTTGGTGCAAAAGCAGTTATGGCATACGCAACTCACCCAGTATTATCTGGAGATGCTATAAAAAATATTGAATCTTCTGAGCTAGATGAATTAGTTGTTACTGATACAATACCATTTGTAGATATTGCGAAGAATTGCAAAACTATAAGACAACTGTCGGTTTCTCACTTGCTAGCTGAGTCTATAATTAGAGTACATACAGAAGAATCCCTAAGTTCGTTATTTACTGAGTAAAAAAACTTGTTCTTGAAACAAATTTAATTGATAATACGCCCTCTAATTTATTTTATAAATATTATGGATTTACTAATAAACGCAGAAAAAAGAGATAATAAAGGAACTTCTTCATCTAGAAATATAAGGAGAAGTGGTTCAGTGCCTGGCATTATATATGGTGCAGGAAAACAAGAAGAAACAATCTCAATTAATAAATATGAAATTGCTAAAAGTTTAGAAAATGAAGCATTTTATAGTCAAGTAATTGATATTTCATTGGCGGGGGAAAAACAACAAGTAATACTAAGAGATATTCAGAGACATCCTGCAAAAAGAGAGATACTACATTTAGATTTTCAAAGAATTAAAGCTGACCAAAAAATAAATGTCACAATTCCTATACATTTTGAAAATGAAGATATTGCACCTGGAGTAAAAATTGATGGAGGTATTATAAGTCACTTAATGACGGAGATTGAAATATCTTGCCTGCCTGGAGATATTCCTGAATATATTTCTGTAGATCTAATTGAGTTAGAAATTGATCATCCAATTCATGTTTCAGAATTAAAACTTCCAAAAGGAGTTGAGCTTACATCATTGCAGCACGGGGATGATGATTCAGCAGACGCAGCGGTTGTAGTAATCCATAAAGCTAAAGCTGTAGTTGAAGAAGAGCCTACAGAAGCTCCTGAAGCATCTGAAGTTGCATCTGATCAGAAGAACGATGAAAATAATGATACAACAAGCGACTCAGAAAAAGATTCTAAAGAATAGCCTTAATTTCATGCATTATGCTTAATAATGATCAAGGAAGCTTACCAAATATAAAACTCGTTGTAGGTCTTGGAAACCCACAAAAGAATTTATTATTAACTCGACATAATGTCGGATATTGGTATCTAGATAAGTTACTTGAGAAATTTGATTCAAAATTAGTAGAAGATAAAAAACTCAATAGCTTTTGGTGTAAAGTTGAATATAAAGGTGACAGTATCTATTTAGTGAAGCCCTCTTTATTCATAAATGATAGCGGAAAATCAATATCAAGTTTTATAAAATACTATAAAATTTCACCGGAAAATATTTTAGTAATTCACGATGATATTGATTTGAACGTAGGAGATACGAGACTAAAATTTGGTGGTGGACACGGTGGTCATAATGGTCTTAGAGATATTATAAATCACATCGGAAAGAACTATTGGAGATTGAGAGTAGGTGTCGGGCATCCAGGTGAAAAATCTTTGGTTCACAATTATGTGCTAAATAATCCTTCAAAAAAAGATAATCTTGAAATTACTATATCTATTAATGAATCATTTGAAAATATTGATATTTTGTTAGATGGTCAATTTGACAAATACACTAAAATTTTACATACGAGGAAATAATGGGATTTAAATGTGGAATTGTAGGATTACCCAACGTAGGTAAATCAACTTTATTTAATGCGTTGACAAAAAATAAAGTTGCCGCTGAAAATTACCCTTTTTGTACAATTGATCCTAACATTGGAGTTGTTGAAGTTAATGACCAAAGATTAAATAAGCTTGCGGAAATTGACAACCCTAAAAAAATTATTCCAGCAGTTATAGAATTTGTTGATATAGCTGGATTAGTTGCAGGCGCATCTGAAGGAGAAGGCTTAGGAAACAAGTTTTTAGCAAATATTCGTGAGACAGATGCAATCGCACATGTAATTAGATGTTTTGAAAATAATGATATTACTCACGTATCTGGAAAAATAGATCCAATATCAGATATTCAAACGATTAATACTGAGTTGCTTTTATCTGATTTGGCAATAGTTGAAAAAAGTTTAACGAGATTAAAAAAACTTTCGAAGACAGGTAACAAAAATGTTATATCTGAAATTGCAGTTCTAGAAGAGATCGAAAAAGAACTCAATCTAGGAAATTTTATACAAGAGATATTTAAAAAAAATAAAGAAACGTTAAAACAATATAATTTTTTAACATCAAAACCATTTTTTTTAATATTAAATGTTTTAGATGATGAAATTAATGGGAATGATCATACAAAAAAAGTTATAGATTATTGTAAAAATAATAATCTTTCTTTCATAATTATTTCTGCAAATGTTGAATATGAAATTTCAATGATGTCTGAAAATGAAAAACATGAATATTTTGAACTTTATAATATAAAAGAGTCAGGAATAGATAGAGTAGCAAAACACGGGTATGATATTTTAAATTTAGGAACATTCTTTACTTCGGGGCCAACAGAAACTAGAGCATGGACAATTAAGAAAAATGCACTTGCTCCAGAAGCAGCAGGAAAAATTCATACAGACTTTCAAAAAGGATTTATTAGAGCAGAAGTAATAGCTTTTAATGATTACATTCAGTTAAAAGGCTCAATAAATGCTAAAAACGAGGGTAAAATGAGACTGGAAGGAAAAGATTACAAAGTTTCTGAGGGAGATATTGTTGTATTTAGGTATAACGTTTAAGTATAATGTCCGTTTTCTAATGGCTATGTAGCTCAGATGGTTAGAGCACAGCACTCATAACGCTGGGGTCGGTGGTTCAATTCCACCCATAGCCACCAGGATTTTTTCATCACAATTTAACTCATTGATTTAATTCATTTCGTTTTTTAAGATATTCTAAAAATACTATTTAAATTTCTCATTTCGTGGGAATATAGGATTAAAAAAAATGAAAACCAAACTTTTCACAATCTGTTTACTCTTAGTCACCTCGCAGGGTTTTGCAGAAGATTTATTTTTACCACAACGTAGTAGCGGTTCAGGTGGTGCTGTCGGTATTATATTTTTGATACTTCTTGCCTTTATCTTTATCGCAGGAGGTTCAGATAGTAGAAAAGTTATATTAGATTTTATTATAAAAATTGGTTCAATTCTTGCCCCATTAGTGATACTTATTTTAATAGTGGACAAGATTAAAGATAACTATGGAATTGGGACTGGTCTTTTATTTTTCGTGGTCGTCTGGTTTGGAGGAATTTATCTATGGTTAGAAAGTAAAAAAAAGTAGAATACTCATGAGTGCAGTAAATAAATAATAAAAAAAATTTGAAATTATGCCTATGCAACCATGCCCAAAATGCGGGTCAGAACTTATTTTAGATATTACTTATGGTTTACCTGGTCCAGACGCCTATGAAAATAAATCTTTTTTTAGTGGAGGGTGTTGTTTAGAGTCCGATTCTCCTGCCTATCATTGTAAAAGTTGTGGACATGAATTTGGATACGCAATACCCGATGACGAGAATAATATTCGACACCGTGAACTGCGAAAATTATTTGAAAATAATATCGAAGAGTGGGATAAAATT
>Ga0181564_10000396_pt1 | contig 38045 bp, 34 predicted proteins | sample 011ome_24_FD_134512 | JGI IMG/M metagenome (GOLD analysis project Ga0181564, IMG submission 134512) | Coastal salt marsh microbial communities from the Groves Creek Marsh, Skidaway Island, Georgia - 011513CT metaG (megahit assembly) | ecosystem: Environmental > Aquatic > Marine > Intertidal... | reverse complement strand
ATTCATTGACTTTGCGGGTGATAAAATAAATTTCATAGCGCTAATTTGATTGAATCAAAAGTACAAAAAAACTAACGCTTTGTAAAGAAGGTTTTTACTCCGGAGGATTGTAATTATATTCTTGGTTGGATTTTTCGTTTTTCATGAGAGAATCAGATTCAAATATCCATTTCCCATTAGTAAGTACAAACTTATCGAAACTCAAATCGGGATAATAGTACTGATAAAATCCGGTCATTTGGGGAGTTGAGGGCGATAAATGCGAGAACACTATTTCTTCCGTTTTTTTTGTTTTGTAATGTTTCACACTCACAATTGCCTCATCTGAATAGGTAAGGATAACTCTTTTTTTTGTTTTTCGCTCCGAAGGATACTCAAACAAATTGAAACCAAATTTTGCTCCTTTTCGCGAAAGACTCATCGTTTCTATCACTTTTTGGGTAGTCATTCCATCTTTTCCATTCCATCCCAACAACGTATATCGTCCTTTTTTTGTTACTATAATTTTATAATAGAGCGCACCATACCAGTTGGTGTGAGTGAGAGATTTGCTTTCGGCCCTTTCAATGATTCGGTGGTTATCTCGCAACTTAATTATGGTCCCATTTTTCTTCAAAATGTAACAGTAAAAGGAATGCACACCACTTTGAGATTCTACATTCCAGTTAAACAGCCTAAACTCTCCATCTGGTGAAACGAGCTTCGACATTTTTACCAAATTCTTAAAAGGGTAACTAAAAGATTCTTTCAACTCAAGTGTTTTTTCTAGTTGCTCGGTAAACTCCTGGTTGTACCTTTGAAATTCGCTATCGAGAGTACTACTCCTTAACAAATCAAACAAAGAATCCAGAATAATTTCATGATTCTTAATCTCCACAGAGTATTCTCCCTTATTCATCGAGAAAGAAAGGGTAGAATAAACACAAATTAAAAAAACTAACAATAATCTCATACTTTGGGTAACGATAACGAAGTAAAATTATTTAACACTAATCAAAAACAAAGCCAATTATCCTCTCATTTGAGTTTTATCATATACTTTGGAAGGATACATTTCCTCATAAGTTTTAATAATGTTACTCTCTACTCTGTGGTTAATGTGAGAGCGGGTCAGTTGATCTTTGTCTGTAAGTCCTGCTGCCAGCACAATTTCTTTAAAGCTATCGATCGTTTTTTTATGAAAACTCGCTACTCGTTGCTTTTTATCTGTCACATCTAATCCTTTAATCAATGATTTTTTTTGAGTAGCGATTCCTACGGGACACTTATTTGAATTGCATTGTAACGCTTGAATACATCCTAGAGACATCATCATTCCTCTTGCACTTTGGCAAAAGTCTGCTCCCATAGCTAGCGCACGAACAATATGAAAACCAGAAACGATTTTACCAGAAGCTGACAGCTTTATTTTATTTCTCAATTCATAGTTGACCAGCGTATCATGCACAAAAGCCAGCCCATCCAGAAAAGGAGTACCTACCGAATCGGCAAACTCAACTGGTGCAGCTCCCGTGCCTCCTTCTCCTCCATCTACAGCTATATAGTCTGGAGTTATTCCCGTATTTACCATGGCTTCGCACAGCTCTTCAAATTCTTTTTTTACCCCAATGCACAGTTTAAACCCAACCGGCTTTCCACCTGATAATTCTCTTAACTCACGGATAAAGTTCATGAATTCAATAGGATTGCTGAAAGCGGAGTGTCCCGGAGGTGACAAAACAGCTACGCCAGGTTCTACCCCTCTAATTTTGGCAATTTCTGGGGTATTTTTTACGGCAGGTAATATTCCACCATGGCCAGGCTTGGCTCCCTGAGATAATTTAATTTCAATCATTTTGATTGAGTCTTGGATGGCGGTCTTTTGAAAATTTTCTTTCGAAAATGTACCATCTAAGTTTCTACAACCAAAATATCCTGTACCTATCTGCCAAATTAAGTCTCCACCGTACTTCAAATGATAAGGACTAACCCCTCCCTCGCCTGTATTGTGAGCAAAATTACCAAGTTTGGCACCTCCGTTTAGTGCTTCTATGGCACGGTCGCTGAGTGAACCAAAACTCATAGCAGATATATTGTAAATACTAGCCGAATAGGGTTTTGTGCAATTTTGTTCACCTATAAGTACCCTTGAATCTATAGTGTAGTCGTGGTGAGATTTTGCGTACATCGAATGATTTATCCATTCATACCCATCTTTGTAAGGGTCCTCTTGGGTTCCAAAAGGAGAAGTATCCGATACGTTCTTCGCTCTTCGGTATATAAGTGAACGATCAATTCTATCAAATGGTCTTCCTTCGGTGTCTGTTTCAACAAAATATTGCATTATTTCAGGTCTTACACCTTCAAGAAGATACCGTAAATTTCCAATGACAGGAAAATTCCTACGGATTGCATGTTTTGTTTGGGTCATGTCGTAGATTCCTAGCATAATTAGAGGTGCCAGAATGACAAAAACCCACCAAATAGGTTGCACGAATAGTGAAAAAGAAGTTACTGAAATTACAAGAATCACAGAGATGAAGACGAAGGCTTTTCTTACCATGGTATTTGAATAGTTAGATAGTTTGTTTGTTTCGGTTTTGAATACTTATAGCTTTTCACCACAAAACTTACAATGAATCGCATCGTCCGCATGACCTTCTTTAGAACAAGAATTACAGCTTTTTGTATTCGTAAAATTATTTTTTTTAATTACCCCAGCAGTAACCATTCCTGTGGGAACGGCAATGATGCCATATCCCAAAATCATTATGATAGAAGAAACAAATTGGCCTAACGGAGTAACTGGCGAAATATCTCCAAAACCCACCGTGGTGAGTGTAACGATTGCCCAATAAATACTCCTCGGTATGCTTGAAAAACCATTTTCTTTTCCTTCAATTACATACATCAGGGAACCTAAAATCATTGCCATACAGAGAACAGCAACCAAAAACACAATAATCTTTTCTCGACTATCTCTCATCGCTTGCCCCAAAAATTTAGCTTCTTTCGTAAAGTTTCCCAGTTTAAATATCTTAAAAAGCCTCAAAAATCTTAACACACGAAAGACTTGAAATACATGACCTCCTCCCGGAATAGCTAAAGAAATGTATGTAGGTATGGTAGAAACAAAATCAATTACTCCGTAAAAGCTAAAAATATATCTCCAAGGCTTTTTTACTGAAATGATACGCAAAATGTATTCTAAAGAAAATATTATCGTAAAAAACCATTCGATGCTATACAGAACTTCCTCATATTCGTTGTGAATATGCACAACACTATCTAGCATAACAACGAATAAACTGACAAGAATAAAAACCAGTAAACCTATATCAAATGCTTTTCCTGCATTTGTGTCTGCTTCAAAAATTATTTCGTGTAGTTTCTCTCTCCATCCTTGCATACAACAAATATAAGAGTTTTATTCCAATGATAAATGTGGGATGAAAGAGGATTTTAATCCATCTTGCGTTCTATGAGACCTTTTCTAGCATTATCATAATCAGGCCGTTTGTACAATTTTTCTAAATATTGTCTCTCTTCTCCAGTTAGTTTCATCTTGGAAAAAGTATACCAAAATGATTCTTTACTCATGGAATCCCAATGCAGTTCATGATTTGTTTTTTTGTGCATTCCCAAAATATTGTAAAAACAGGTAGAAAAAAATAGAAAAACCATCAGGACTTTGATCATTTTCTTGCTGGAAAAAAACTGTATTCCAGCGGCAAGTGGAAAAATCAACAAGGCATAAAACTCTATCATAGGTCTGGATCCATAGCTACCTCCAAACCACCAACACCACCAAGAAGACAAAATGTACACAGCGCTTGGAACTATAAAAAAAATAGCCCATTTCATTGGTTTCATTTTTTTTGGTAGAATAAAAACAGCTAAAAGAGCAAACACCATAATAGGAGTGTATAAAAGCCATCCATTTCGATAACCGAACAAAAACTCTAAGAAATGTGGATTATCAAAAAAGAATCCTTCATTTCGGTAACTCCATCGAATCCAACCACTTCCGTGTATTTTCCAAAAAAGCATTTGCAAAAAAATTGGGGCAAAAAATGAAATCAAAGAAAATAAAAGTATCCCTCTGTTTTTTTTTATCCAGTTTCGATTTTCCTTCGAATAAAAAAAATGTACCAGCGGTAAAAAGGCAAACAAAATACTAGTAGGACGGATTAAAACACTTAATCCCATAGCAAGACCAATAAGAATTATGGAATAATTGTTTTTTAATTCATTCCACTGAAGAGTGCTGTAAATAACAACAGAATACAAAAAAAACAAGTAGGAATGACTCATTTCACCTTCGCCCATGGTGTAATAAAACAAATTGGTGCTTGCAAAAATGAGAAAAACTGAAAGGGAAGAAACCCATGGTTTAAAAAATCGAAGCAAAGAGAGATACAACAAGAATAAGCCAATCGAGACATAAATATAAGTCCCTATGCGAATGGAAATACTATAAGGGAGTGAATATCCATCTGGAGGGTAATCACTGATCATTGCAACACCATGACCTATTAAAAAAAACGGACTATACATAAGAGACATACCCATGGTCATTTTGGGTAAGGCAATCCAATTTTCATCTTCCGTAAGCCAATACAATCTGTCGTTTTTAAACTTAAAGCTCAAATCTTTGTATACAAACAATGCAGGTAAATAACAGTAATATTGATTTACGTCATTCCGATAAGTAAATTGATAAGGATATTCTTGATGAATTTTCCATGACCTTGAGGTAAACCCAACAAGCAGTGTAATCGCCAGAAAAGCAACTAAAAACCAATTGTGATGAAAAATTCGCATTATTTTTTGTTAAAGATAAAAGAAATATAGCTCTCAACAATAAAAAATGGAAGTAGCTAAAATTTCCCAACGAAGGATATGAAATTACGCGAAATGAACGGTGAACGTTTAAGGTAAAATGGAGTATGTTGTTGGACTCGATTTACAAGAATATAATAATATAGAAATAGTGGATGTTCCAGAGATAAATCTTCATGGGAAGTTATGTCTAAGTATTGTTGGTAAGTCCCAAAAAGGGAATTGAATATTATTGAACAAACAATAACAAAAATGATTTTTTTTTCAAACTAAAATTTAATCTCCTATTTGCAAGGTGTTGTTAGTTTGTTTCTATTTTTTTACTTGTTGGTGTTTAGCTCTTTCTATAAAGCATTCAATTGTATCAACTTACACATGTCAAAATACACTTTCAGAGTTGGTCTTTGCTTTTAATGTAAAAAAAACGGTTTAAAGAATAGATTTGAGTCTGAATTAATATCTTTGCATGAATTATAACCCTGAAATCTACGATCAAAATGATTGAACTAAATGCCCTTAGAGCCAACCCAGACGAGATTGTTAAGAGATTGCTAATTAAAAATTTTAATGCAAAAAACTTAGTTTCCGACTTGCTTAATTTGGACAAGCACAAAAGAGAAATTCAAGTTGAAAATGACGCGCTTTTAAATAAACGAAATGTGCTTTCTAAGGAGATTGGAAAGTTATTTAAAACAGGAAAAGCGAATGAAGCGAATGAAAAAAAGCGAGAGACTACTGAATTAAATGATAAAATTCATAGTTTGAAAGAACAATTTAATGAATTGGACTCAAAAATTGAAGAAATCCTTTATCAATTGCCAAATGTACCTCATGAGGATGTACCAACTGGCAAAACTCCTGAAGATAATGTCACTGTGTTTGAATTTGGGGATCCAAAAAAAATGGACTCAAAAGCAAAACCACACTGGCAGCTGGCCAAAGAGCTTGACCTAATCGACTTTGACTTAGGAGTAAAAATTACTGGAGCAGGATTTCCTGTGTACAAAGGAAAGGGCGCTAAACTTCAAAGGGCTTTGATTAATTTTTTCTTGGATGAGGCCGAAAAAGCTGGATACAAAGAAGTAATTCCTCCTTTATTGGTAAACGAAGCCTCAGGGTATGGAACCGGTCAACTTCCTGACAAAGAAGGACAAATGTACCATGCAACCGAAGATAATTTTTATCTAATTCCGACAGCCGAAGTGCCTGTTACTAATATTTTTAGAGATGTAATTGTAAAAAAGGAAGATTTTCCTCACAAACTAACCGCCTACACTCCTTGTTTTAGAAGAGAAGCAGGAAGCTATGGAAAAGATGTGAGAGGACTAAACAGATTGCACCAGTTTGACAAAGTTGAAATCGTGCAAGTTCAACATCCTTCCAATTCTTATGCAGCTCTTGAAGAAATGATTGACCACGTAAAAAATCTGATAGAAAAACTGGAATTACCGTATCGAATTCTTAAACTTTGTGGAGGCGACTTAGGATTCACGGCTGCCATTACTTATGATTTTGAAGTATATTCGGCAGCACAAGAAAAATGGTTAGAAGTAAGTTCTGTGTCGAACTTTGAAACCTACCAAGCAAACAGATTGAAATTAAGATTTAAAAATGAAGATGGGAAAACACAGCTTGCCCATACCCTTAACGGAAGCGCACTGGCGCTACCAAGAATTGTAGCGGCCCTACTCGAAAACAATCAAACAACAGATGGAATCCAAATTCCAAAGGCTTTGGTTCCTTACACAAGATTTGAAACAATTTAACTATGAAATCACTTTTCTATTTTTTTCTCGCCCTTACATTATTTAGTTGCTCTCAACCAACTGCTTCAAATTCTTTGTACAAAAAAGAGATTGTAGATTTAGATCAAACTTTTGCTACGATGGACTCCAATTATCGGCTATTCGAATCTGCCAAAGTAGATACTTTGAAACTAATTCGCGATTCTGCCAACAAAAAATACAACAGAATAAAGTCAGTCTATCAGTCAGATTTTATAGATACTAAGTTCGAAGAAATAATGTTGATTGCTAGAGGTCAGTTGGTAAAAAAACTGGCGAAAATCGAGGGAAACAGTTCGAAAATTGAAAACGAATATTCATACTCCACAAAGCAGTATAGAAATTTGAGAGAAAATCTCATACATGAGACGTTAGAAAAAGAGGAGTCACTTATTTTTTTTAGTGAAGAAAAAAATGCATTGATACTACTTAATGCCGAAATTGTTAACTTTAATGAATCTATTCAAAACACAATGTCAATTGCTACTACAATTTTGCCGCAGTTAGATTCAATTATAGACGTTCATGAGCCAAAACCTGAGTAAAAAATTCGTTCACTCGTTATTTTTAATAGCGCTCCTCACCTTTTTTGGGAGCACCGAGACATTTGGACAAAACTCAGATTTGCAAATGGCTCAATACTATTTTGAAAACTCAGATTTTGAGAAAGCAAAACTCTATTACGAAAAGTTGTACTCCCACTCCTCTACCCAAGAGGTGTACACTCAATATGTAAACACACTAGTGAAGTTAGGTGAATTGGATGAGGCGATAAAAATCACAAAGAAGAAAATTAAAACCGAAAAATTTGGTACTTTTTACGCAATTAAACTCGGCTCCCTGTACGAACAGCAAGGAAATAATAAAAAAGCAAAAAGCTATTACGAAGACTTAATAAACGAGTTGACTAAAAAAAATACCGTTAACGAATTTGTGATTTTTGCCAATGAATTTGTTCGGGTACAAAAGTATGAGTATGCCATACAGGTATTTGAGAGATGCGACAATGTTCACTCAAATTCCAATCATAAAACTTCTATTGCCAATCTTCATGGAATGCTTGGGAACTACGAACAAATGATTGATACATATCTCGATCAGCTAGCCCTTTCTTCGGCTGAACTTGTTCGTATAAAAATGCTCTTGCCTCGCTCCATTAATTTTACTGAAGATAAAGCGGTGGTAGATATTCTTAAAAAACAAACACTTAGAAAAATACAGAAGCAACCAGAAAATGAATCTCTCTACGATTTATTAATTTGGATATATCAACAATCCAACGATTTTGAAACGGCATTTATCCATGTAAAAGCCTTGGACAAGAGAACGAAACAACAAGGAGAAAAGATTTACGAATTTGGACAGATGTGCGCTTCGAACAAAAAATATGAGTTGGCAATTGCGTCATTTGACTATTGCATAAAACAATATGATTCTTACCTTTTTTCTCATATTGCCTCAAAGCAAGCAATTCTTGAAGCTCTTCAAAGTAAAATTTTTGCCAATGCAACCTACAAAGAAGAAGATATTATCAACCTAAAAAACAGATATCTATCTACACTTAATAGCACAAATGACTTGGAAGACAAGTTCCCCTTAATAAAGGGACTCGCCTATCTCGAAGGATTTTATATCCACAACATCGATACGGCCGAAATTCTCTACAAGCAATTGCTTTCTTTTCCGTCTATTTCTCCCTCTCAACTTGGTGAAGTGAAGATAGACCTTGCCGATATTTACATGCTCAAAAATGAAATCTGGGATGCCTCTTTGCTCTACATGCAAGTAGAAAAAAAATTCAAACATGACATTCTTGGTTCAAAAGCTAAATATAAGAACGCAAAACTTTACTACTACACAGGTGATTTTGAATGGTCTCAAAATCAATTGGATGGACTAAAAGCTTCTACTTCCAAACTGATATCCAATGATGCAATTGATTTATCTTTATTGATTACAGATAACTACAATATGGATACAACGCCAGTAAATATGAAACAATTTGCCCGTGGAGATTTGTTCATTTTTCAAAATCAATTCCAAAAAGCTCTTTTGGTATTTGACTCAATACTTAGTAGAAATCCTTCGCATAGCTTGGCAGACGAAATTGAATTTAAAAAATATGAAATTGCTTTTAAAAAGCAAGATTTTTTATCTGCAAAGAAACACCTTGAACACATTATAAATGAATACAAAGAAGGGATTCTGGGTGACAACGCTCTCTTTAAATTAGCTGAGCTTCAAGAAAACCAGTTAAACCAACCAGAAGAGGCTATGAAAAACTACGAAAAACTTTTGTTTGACTGCCCAGGTAGTTTGTTTGTTGTAGAGGCCAGAAAACGTTTTAGAGATTACCAAACGAAGTACCCTGACAAAGCCAATACGATAAAAACTATTGTAAAATAAAAAACCGAGCAATATAAGGTTAATAATTGGATTAATCCACTCTCCATACATCACTGCATTCACTAGAGTTACAACAGTTCCTCCAGCATCTACTAATTCCTCTGACAAAACATACATTAAATCAGAGAAATCTACACCTCCGGTAAAGTGCCCAACGATTGGCATAATTACTTTGGTAGAAAATACCGAAATTACTTCTTTATTGCTCCCGCAATAATTACATCAACTGCAAATTAATTATCATTTCCGTTTATGATAAAGGCTTTAAATCCTATTAACATATTTGATAGTTTTTATGTTAATATAAATAAGTATTTTGGAAGAATTCAAATTCAAAGAGTTACCTGGTGCAAACAATTGTGTCAAAATAAGGACTGTATCCAGCCCATAGCCCTAGTGCACCATTTGACAGGTTAGAGGGAACATTCACCGGGGTAGCAAATGGGCTTCCTGTGGACAGTATTTGTTCTTCGGCAATACTAATGAACGAAAACACTCCTTTGTCGATGGAGCAAAACTTGACCACGACAGTATCCCCGACTTTGTAAAATCCTCTCTCAGGCGCTTGATCGTCAAACTTATCGGAATTTACTGGCTTTCCATACCCAAACTCAAAGGTTGTTCCATTTACAAATTCATCATCAAAAACAGAACTCGAAGGAAGCAAAAATCTCTCGTCTTTTTGTTGTCCTTTCAACCTTCCATAACGGTAAGAGTTTATTCTTTGGGCGAACCATCTATAAAAATTCTTTTCGGAAGCCGGCTCGGTCATTTGGGCATATAAAAACCCCAAAGAATCTCGATCTCCAAATACTTCAAACCAAGTAGAGTCTAAAGCAACTGGCCGCAAAAGATGGGTGGTTCCTTGGTAATTATTTCCTTTCCAATCTATCGATATTGTATAGGATTTTCCTATTTCACCGATCATAGATGGATCAATAAATCCACAAATATCGTAACTGCTCAAAAGGGCAACAGGAATTCCCACTAACTTACTTAGTTGCTCTTGTTGGGTGGCAGAAAGTGTACTTGAACATATTTTGGTCATTTGGTTAGTTATTGTACCGTCTGAGATTGAAATGACAGCATCGGACACATAACTATTAGCCACAGACTGAATATCTGTTGGATCAAAATACCCTGATGATTTACTCAGAATTACGTAAGGAATTTGACCGAGTTCTATTACTCCTTCTACGATTAGTTTTTCTTCGGGTCGAGGCAAATCTACATCAATCTCTTTCTCGCAAGAGCCAATGAAAAGCAAAAGAATGAAAACTGCTTGTATGTAAAAAATTGATTTCATAGCTACTGTTTTTTTTAAAAACTAAAATTCCAAGTTACAGAGGGCAATATTGGAAACAACGAAACCTGAATTGCCGATACATCCAGAGTGCCTTGAGTAAACCCTCCAGAGCTATCAAAATAAATAAAATATGGATTTCTACGGTTGTACAGATTAAATACTGAAAAATTCCAACTTGATGTGAATTTCTTTTTAACCTTTTTTATTTCCCCGGTCGCCACATCTTTGTATTCTTTGTGTTTCTTTCCCTGGTAAGTTGCCGAAATATCTGCTCGGTGATAGGGAGCCATTCGGTAACTGTTTCTATCTGCATATTCTACTAGTAATTCACCTTCGATAAAATACTTAGAGGCAGGCAGCGTAATTGAATTCCCTGTGGCGTAAACAAAAATTGCCCCAAAAGTCCATTTTTCTCCTAGGTTATAACTTGCAGTAATTGAAAGGTCATGACGTCTGTCAAATTTTGCAGGGTACTCCCTTCCTTGGTTTAATTCATCAAACTGCCTCATAGTTCTTGACCATGTGTACCCAACCCAACCAGTTAACTTGCCAAGTGATTTTTTTACGAATAGTTCTGCTCCGTAGGAATATCCTTTTCCAAAGGTAAGTTGATTATCGATGTTGTCATTTACTCCATCACTGGGGTCGGCTCCATCCTTGAACTCCACAAGATTCCGTAAATCTTTGTAATACAACTCTACTGAAGCTTCGTAAGTGTTTTTTTTGAAGTTTTTAAAATACCCTAAATTAACTTGAGAAGCCTGTTGTGGTTTCACTATGTCTGTTGAGGGAATCCACAGGTCTGTTGGCAAAGAGTTTCCTCCAACAGAAACCAAATGCATGTATTGATAATTTAGAGTTGCTCCAAATTTCATAGAACTAGATTCATTCAAGGTATATCTTCCTGTGAGACGAGGCTCCGGCCTTACATACGTTTTTAATGATTGAAAATCATCATAATCTATTTCTTCCAGAACATTCCCTTCGTTGTCTTTTATATATCTTTTGAAAGGTCCAACGTGCTGAAAACTAGACAACCGTATCCCTGCATTTATTTTTAACAACGGTGATAGTTCAATGTCATCCAAAAAGTAAATGGCGCCCTCATTGGCATAGAGTCTTACTGCTCCTCCTAGGTCAAATTCGGTATCGCCCTGCGTAGCAGTTACATTATTGGGAATGAATGTGTGGTAGGTATAATTTAACCCAAACTTAATGGTATTCTTTGGATTTGGGTAATAACTAAAATCTGCTTTTAGGTTCCAATCCCTTATTCCTGAGTACAATCCAAAACTAAAATCCTCTTGTCTTCCTTCAAAAGTAAAATCATAGGAGCTATAAATGGCTGTGGTATTCAAAAAGAGTTTGTCCGAAAAAATATGATTCCATCTCAAAGCTGCTGTTGCATTTCCCCACGGTATGTTGATGGTAAATCCAGATTCTGCCTGAGAATAGGTAAATACATCTTTCCCAAAATAACCGCTTAAAAATAGTTTGTCTTTGTCAGAAACCTGGTAATTTATTTTAGCATTAAAATCATAAAAATAATACCCAGAACCTTTTATTGGTGCATCTTCTTTGATAAATGGTTGCGCTAATTCCGAAATATAAGTTCGCCTTCCAGAAACGATGAAAGAGCTTTTGTTTTTTTGAACAGGTCCTTCGAGAGTCAATCTAGAGGCTATCAAACCTATTCCTCCAGCTCCATGAAAATTTCTATCATTCCCATCTTTCATTGAAATATCCAATACCGAAGAAAGTCTTCCTCCGTAGTTCGCAGGCATTCCTCCCTTAATCAAATTCACATTCTTGATAGCATCTGCATTAAACACAGAAAAGAAACCAAACAAATGAGCCGCATTATAAACCACTGCTTCATCGAGCATAATGAGATTTTGATCTGGTCCACCACCACGCACATAAAACCCCGTATTTCCTTCACCTGAGGACTGGACACCAGGCAATAGCTGGATAGTTTTGAGCACATCCACTTCTCCCATAAAAGCGGGTAAATTCTTTATTTGCTCCACATCTAACTCCACAGTTCCCATCTGAGTACTTTTGGTATTTTCGTCTCCCTTTTCTGCTTCTACTTTAAATTCGTTTATTACCACATCTGAACTAGTTAGCTCTTGATTAAGCGTAACACTTTCGGCTAGCGTTCTGGTAGAACTAACCTCTTTGTATCCTACATAAGAATAGGTAACGGAATAAGTTCCGGCCGGAATCGTTAATGAATAAAACCCATACACATTCGTGGAAGCACCAATTTTTAGCTCATTCACAAAAACTGTTGCACCGATTAATGTCTCACCTGATTGAGAGTCTTTTATGGTTCCGCTTATCGTAATATTTTGTGTGCAACCCCATAAAGAAATAAACAGAAAGAATAAAAGTGAAAGGAAGTTGCGCATTAGAATAAGTACGTTCATTAGTTAGGAAGTAAATGTATAAAAAAAGGAGGTAACTTGTCAAAAGTACCTCCTTACCATTTTGTTAAAAATAGTTTTATTTTGTGAACAGTAATTCTCTTAATTTTGGCATCGGCCACAATGAGTCATCTATGAGGATTTCTAGCTTATTTACGTGATACGCTATCTGATCAAAATGAACTTTTACCGTATCGCAATACGCTACCGCCTTTTTGAAAGGATCTTCAATTTTGTTGGCTTTCTTTCTCATATCCAACATCGTTTCTAAATTCTTTTTGAGGGCAGTAAGATGAGTCGATACTTCTCCCAAGATGCTCAACTGAGTATAGCAATTGGTTTTAAACTCTTTCTCACTGAAAATAGATTTCATACCTGTTACATTTTCTAAAAGTAAGTTTTGATACTTCACTGCTGCAGGAATTATGTGGTTTTGAGCCAAGTCACCCAGCATTCTTCCTTCAATTTGAATCTGCAATTGATACATTTCCAATTGAATTTCTTGGCGTGCATGATATTCAACTTCTGTAAATATTCCCATTTCTGAAAATAAATCCACATACTTTTTCTCTGATACTTTTTGTACTGCTCTTGGTGTATCTTTTAGGTTTGATAATCCTCTCTTTGCTGCCTCTTTCACCCATTCTTCGCCATATCCATTTCCTTCAAAACGGATAATCTTAGATTCTTTTATCAGTTTTTGAATCTCCTTGAGCAAGGCCATGTCCTTCTTCTCCCCTTTTTTTATTCGAGCATCTGTTGATTTTTTGAACTCTTGCAATTGCTTTGCAATAATTGTGTTGAGCGCGATCATTGGAGTAGCACAATTGGCTGTTGATCCTACGGCTCTAAACTCAAATTTGTTGCCAGTAAAAGCAAAGGGCGAAGTTCTGTTTCTATCGGTATTATCAAGCATGAGTTCTGGTATCTTACCAATATTCAACTTTAGAGCAGTTTTTTCATCAGGAGTCATAGTTCCAGACTTAACGTTCTTTTCCAAATCATCCAACATTTTGGTTAATTGCTGACCAATGAATACCGAAATAATAGCTGGAGGTGCTTCATGTCCACCTAAACGATGATCATTACTGGCTGTAGCAATACTCGACCTCAAAATATCTGAATAATCATGAATCGCTTTTATCGTATTTACAAAGAAGGTTAAAAATCGGATGTTTTCTTTCGGGTTCTTTCCTGGTTGTAATAAATTTACTCCAGTATTTGTGGAGAGCGACCAATTGTTATGTTTTCCTGATCCATTCAAACCAGCAAATGGTTTTTCGTGCAGTAATACCTTAAAATTGTGCTCATCAGCTACTTTTTCCATCACATCCATCAACAACAAATTGTGATCTACTGCCAAGTTGGTTTCTTCAAAAATTGGGGCACACTCAAATTGATTTGGGGCTACCTCATTGTGTCTTGTCTTTACCGGAATACCCAACCTGAGAGATTGCTTTTCGAAATCTCTCATAAATGCCGTAACTCTATCTGAAATTGTTCCAAAATAATGATCATCCAATTGCTGACCCTTAGCAGGCTTGTGACCAAACAAAGCTCTTCCCGTCATCATAATATCCGGACGAGCGTTGTACAACGCTGAATCAATCAAAAAATATTCTTGCTCCCATCCTAAAGTTGCTTGCACTCGATTGATGTTCTTATCAAAGTATTGACAAACTGCAGTAGCAGCTTCATCTACTTTGTGCAACGCTTTTAGTAAAGGCATTTTGTTGTCTAATGCTTCTCCGGTATACGCAATGAATATTGTTGGAATGCACAATGTTGTTCCCATGATAAATGCCGGAGATGAGGGATCCCAAGCTGTATATCCTCTCGCCTCAAACGTGTTTCTAATTCCTCCGTTCGGAAAACTTGAAGCATCTGGTTCTTGTTGAACCAATAATTCTCCTCTAAATTTTTCTATGGCTCCATTTTCAGAGGTTTCAAAGAAAGCATCGTGTTTTTCGGCAGTAGATCCAGTTAACGGCTGAAACCAATGTGTGTAGTGAGTTACACCTCGCTGAACAGCCCACTCTTTCATGGCATTTGCTACTTGGTTCGCTACTTCCCTATCTATTCTTGTACCGTCATTAATTGATTTTTGGACACTTTTAAAAACTTCACCCGACACGTGATTTCTCATTTTATCGTCAGTAAAAACATCCTTTGCAAAAATTTCAGAAATCTTCTGCGGAGTAATTTTAATTTCTTTTGCCTTTCTACTATTGATAGTTTCAAGAGCACTAAACCTTGTTTGAGCCATGATGAATTTGTTTTTTTATAAAATAATAGACAAATGTAATTCATTTTAGGGGGTCTGAATTGAAATTTATGTGAAAATTTATTAACACCCCCTAATTTATACATGTTCAAAAAACATTTTTAAACTTTTCATTCGATTCACCCCCTGTATCTACTTTCAGATCAGCAGTAATTTTCAATCTACTTTTTTTTCTTTTACAAAAGTATTCGGTTACATTTGGGTGTGAAATTAGCAGTCATCATAGTCAACTACAACGTCAAGTATTTTTTGAAGCAATGCTTAGAGTCTGTTTATAATTCAACTAACCTTTCGGATATTGAAGTGTATGTCGTCGACAACGACTCTAAAGATGGCTCGGTAGAAATGGTTGCACGGTCTTTTCCGGAAGTTAAGCTGATTGCGAATAAGGTAAACATTGGGTTTTCTACAGCCAATAATCAAGCGATAAAACAAACCAACGCGGAGTATGTCGTATTGCTAAACCCTGACACCCTCGTTCAGTCAACGTCTTTTGAAAGAGTTATTCAATTCATGGACACTCACCCTGATGCGGGAGGTTTAGGAGTAAAAATGATTGATGGAAATGGAAAGTTTTTGCCAGAATCTAAGCGAGGACTTCCAACCCCCGAAGTTGCTTTTTACAAAATCTTTGGATTCTCAAAGCTATTTCCCAAGTCAAGGAATTACGGGAAATATCATTTGGGATATTTGGATAACGATTCTACCCACCAAATTGATGTACTTTCAGGAGCCTTTATGGTGATGCGCAAAGAAACCTTGAATCAAGTAGGTTTATTGGATGAGGATTTCTTTATGTATGGAGAAGACATAGATTTGTCTTATCGAATCACTCAAGGAGGCTACAAAAACTACTATTATCCTGGCACTACAATTATTCACTACAAGGGTGAAAGCACAAAAAAAAGTAGTGTAAATTATGTGTATGTGTTTTACAAAGCCATGGCAATTTTTGCAAAAAAACACTTCGAACACAACAAAGCCAGTTTATTCTCAAAGCTAATTAAAATAGCCATATTTTTTAGTGCCAGCTTGGCCCTAATCAAAAGGTTTTTTTCTTTGTTTTTTCTTCCTGTAATCGATTTTTGCACAGTATTTTTTGGTTTACATATTGCCAAAACCATTTATCAAGACGACCACGGTCTCTTCCACCAGCCCGAAATAATCAATATTTCTTTCGCGATATATTCGATCCTCATTCTTTTATCGATATTTTTCGCTGGAGGATACGATAGACCAATCAAACTTCAAAAAGTCATCAAAGGAACAGTCATTGGTTCAATTCTCACTAGTTTGGTGTATTTCTTTGTCTCGAGTTTTTATTATTTTGGTATAGGAAGTGCCTTATTGGGAATTTTTCTGATTATGTTCGGATTGTCAGCAGTGCGTTGGGTATTGCATTTTTTTAAAATAAAGAAATACCGAATCAATTTTTTTAGAAAAAGAATTGCAATTATTGGGGACCAAAAAGAAAGTGACAAGGTAAAAAACCTTGTTGAACATACTCAATTGTATTCATCGGTGGTGGGAACAATCTCACCCAATTCTACAAACAATGAAGAATACCTGGGAGAACTAAAAAATCTGAGAAGCCTAAAAAAGCGATATCAAATCAATGAAGCTATTTTTTGCGCTAAAAATGTAAATTACGACTCCGTAATTCAGACACTCATTGAATTTCAAGAAACGGATATTCAGTTTAAACTGGCTCACACACAGGACATGTTTGTATTAGGAAGTACAGATATGAATACCTCGGGCGAATTACATACAATAAAAGTAATGGGAATAGAATCCACAGAAAACAAAAGACTCAAGCGGTTGTTCGATTTTGTGTTCTCTTTAAAATGTCTTTTGTTTGCCCCTATTCTTTTTCTATTTCAAAATAATAAAAAGAAATTCTTTACTAACACATTTACTGTATTGAAAGGGAACAAATCGTGGGTTGGTTATGCCCACCCTCAAAACTCAGCGGAACTACCACAGATAAAACCGGGTATATTATCATTTGCAATGAGTGTGGTTGATTACGAGTTATTTGATACGAGAAGGACCAATAGAATTAACAGAGTTTACGCCAAAGACTATTCCTTCTGGAAAGATTTTCGGGTAATATTTAAGAACATTGAAAAACTAGGTTCTTAATTGTTTAATTGAAATTTTAGATTTCCTGATTTAAAGTCTTTGTAGCGCACTGCCAAAATTGCCAATAACCTCGTAAAAGATTCAAAAGCCAACTCTGTTTCTTCAGAAATTTCCTTTTTCTGAATTTTAAGTGTCAGCTTTCCATACAATCCTGTTAAACATATTTCAATGTCGCTCATTCCTTCGGTTCCAGACTTATCTCGTAATTCTTGAATATATCCACCAGCCTCTGCATGAATTTCTTGATACTCCGTATCCTCTAATGAGGTTAGCAGCGTGTTGTGCAGAAAATTCATCTCATCCATTACCTCATGAACTCGAGCAATATGCCCTTTTTCTTTCAATCCTTTCTCCGACATCTCGGCAATAATCTCAAGGTACCATTTTTTTACATCTTCTCGAGCCTCCTCGATAGAAGTCATTAAACAAATGTAATGATCGAAAATATCGTCAATTTTAAAGTCAAAACTTCGGATAATTGTTTCTACCTGAAACAGGTAGATTACGTATTCGGCAATATTCTCCTTTTTTTTCTGATTCGCTATTAACATTATTTTGCTGAAATAGATTTGTTTTGAGCGTATTCCTTATTAATAGCATCCACAACATAATTAGAAATATCATAATTAGGATTGGAATACAAAATAGACCCTCCGCTCTGATAAATTAAAATAAAATCAAATCCAAGCGTTTTGGCAAATGACTGACAGAAGCTTTGAACCTTGAGGTAATAGTTTTCCATTTCTTCTGATTTCATCATTAAATAGTCTTGCTCTTGCTCCTGTGAAAACTGATACATCTTTTGCTGCAAGGTTTGCTCCATTTGCATGATTTCTTGTTGCATTTCCATCAACTTTCCTTGTTCTGCCTCCAATTGTTTATCTGTTAAGGTAGGAGCTTTTATTGTATATTGATTTTTTTTAGACTCAAATTCAGAGATTTTACTCTTGTAATTTCTTTCGTACGTACGTTTCTTAGCCTCAATATTTCCTTGTAATTCCTTCTCTTTTTTGGCGATTCTGTTTTCTACATCTCTCAACATAGACAATTTCTTATTCAGTGAGTCATTGTTTACGTAAGCAATTTTTATTGGCTTAGCTGCAATGTTGGAATCTAAACTCATGAATTTGGTCAATGAATCTTCCATCATAACCACCGGCTCTTTCTGTGTTGTCTCAGGAGGTAAAACCTCCGCTGTGTTAGTAGAAAAATGAAGATAAAATAGTACCGCTACCGCAATGAGCAATACAATGTTTAAAGCTGTTCCTGCCTGTTTCATAGTTATAGTTGATTATTTAGTCTTGCAAATTTAACACAATCTAACACTCTACCAATTTGGCAAGAACTAAAAAACGACTTATTCCGAATGATTATCTATTTTTAACGAAAGTTGGCATCTGCTAATTTTTAGTAAGTTTGACTTAACTATTGTATCATTGTAACAAAAAAACAACCACAAAGTATGAAACGAGCAATATTTCCTGGATCTTTTGATCCTCTCACCAAAGGGCACGAAGAATTAGTAAAACGAGGACTTGAATTGTTTGATGAAATTATTGTAGCAATTGGTACCAATGCAAATAAAAAGTATCTTTTTTCGCTCGAAGAAAGAATCGACTTTATTCAAAAGACTTTTCACAATGAACCCAGAGTAAAGGTTGAATCGTACGATGGACTTACGATAGAGTATTGCAAACAAAGGGAAGCTCAATTCATGCTCAGAGGACTACGCACCTCTGCCGATTTTGAATTTGAAAGAGCAATAGCTCAAATTAACAAAGAAATGATGCCTTCTGTAGAAACCGTTTTTCTTATTACCTCTGCAGAACTCTCTGCCATAAGTTCTTCTATAGTTCGCGATATTATAAAAAATAAAGGGGATGCTTCTCCGTTTCTACCAAGCGGGATTCAATTAAAAAGCTAAACATGAAACATTCTGTCACACTTCTTTTATTTATTTTCGGTTTTACATTTTCGGGTTTTGCCACACAGATTTACGGAAACACGTTTCAGCCCTTTGAGGGAAAAACGGTGAATTTAATTGAATATACTGATTATGTTACCCTAAACTACCGAATCATTCAGTCTACCACGATTGATAGCAACGGGAACTTTTTCTTTGACTATGAGATTACCGAAACCCAAAAAGCTATTATCCAAATAGAATACCTAATAGGAATTATCTATTTAGATCCAAATCAAGTTTATTCCATCAAGTTCCCACCAAAATCAGAGGATGGGACCTACAAATTGACTCGAAATAACGTGAACCTAATTTTTGACTCCATACCATTGGGTGATATTAATGGACTTGTGCTGGAGTTCGATAGGTTGTATGATCAATTTCTTCAGGACAATAGATACAACGTTGGAAAAAAAATATTTCATAGCAAACTCGATACGTTCAAAATCAAAGTTCAACAACAATTTCAAGGAGTAAAAAATTCTTATTTCAAAAACTATGTTCGATTTAGTATTGCTGACCTCGAACTTGTGACTCCCTCTTCTCACCTGAAGGTAAACAAACTAGGACTTTACAATTCTCACATTATAAACAAACGAGTAAATACGAAGCACCATGCCCAAATGAGATTTTTACTCAACTTTTATGAAAAAACGTTAAATAATCAACTTGGTAAAGTAGGCGCCAAAATTGCCAAAGTTCTGAACGAAAATCCAAGCTATATTGCACTCGACACCTTGTTAAAAAAGGATTACTTTTTTAAAATGAATTCGATAAGAGAATTAGTTATTACAGAAAACTTGTATTCTTTGTACTACGACCCAAACTACTCGCCCATAGAGATACTGGGATTACTTCAGGAAGCTGAACGACTGGGTGAAGACGAGGAGGTAAGAAAAATTACCCGAGAGATAATCAAAAGCATTACTAAGTTAGTGCCAGGAGCCACACCTCCACCATTTACCCTGGTGAATCAACATAAAGAGCTCGTGAGTATTGAAGATTTTAAAGGTAAGTACGTGTATATCAATTTTTGGGCAAAATGGAACAAAGAGAGTCAGGCCGAAATGGATGTTTTTATGAGATTAAAAAAAGAATATGGAGACTTTGTAGAACTGGTAAGTATCAATATCGATGCGAGCTACAAAAAGTATGAATTATTCTGTGCGGCACACCCGCAATACGATTGGAACATGTTGTATTACGGTGGAAACTCAAATTTACTGGACCAATTTAACATCTTTGCAATTCCGCATTATATCCTTCTGGACAAAGCAGGAAAAATTTTACAAGCACCAGCAGCCAAACCCGTTCCTAATGGTCAAAACAAATCAATTGAACTTTTGTTTTTTGAGATAAAGAAAAAAGAAACTCAACCAAGAAGATTCAATATCGGAACTAAGTAAGCGAATAAAAAAAGTCCTTCACTCGGTGAAGGACTTTTTTATCTAATAATCTGCTTATACTCTTTAGCTTTTGGGAACTACTTCCGGACAAAATTCTTGCCTATATTGGTTAAACAATTCCTTCTGTTGTTTTTTTTGTTCCATTGTAAGTCCTTCTCTAAATAGTTTCTTCTCTCCTCTGGGATCAAAGCATGCCTCAAATTGAGCTTGTAATTGCTGATATTGCGCATAAATGGACGAATCCATTTGCGACACATCTACTGAGTTTACAAAATCATTCAACGGCACTGCACAGGAGCAATATTCCATCGTGTGCTGTTTTACTATTTCCTCAAAACTCAATGATTTTACCTCCTTCGTAGAGTTCTTGTTGCTTTCGCAAGAAAACAACACCACTGCACAAAGAACAAATAAACCAAGAGCTCTCATAGACTAATTACCTTTTGCTAAGTTCTACGTAGTTTCTAGCATTAGCACCAGTATAAATCTGACGAGGTCTTCCGATTGGTTGCTTGGTTTCTATCATTTCTTTCCATTGTGCAATCCATCCTGGTAATCTTCCAATTGCGAACATCACCGTAAACATTTCAGTTGGAATTCCTATGGCTCTATAAATAATTCCAGAGTAAAAATCCACGTTAGGATATAATTTTCTATCTACGAAATAAGGATCTTCAAGTGCTGCGGCTTCCAATTTCTTAGCGATATCTAATACTGGGTCATTAATACCTAACTTATCCAATACATCATCACAAGCTTTCTTGATAATTTTTGCTCTAGGATCAAAGTTCTTGTAAACTCTATGACCAAATCCCATCAATCTAAACGGATCGTTTTTGTCTTTGGCTTTGTTCAAGTATTTTGTTACATCACCTCCATCATTTTTGATGTCTTCTAACATTTCTATAACCGCTTGGTTCGCTCCTCCGTGGAGTGGTCCCCACAATGCCGAAATCCCAGCAGAAATTGAGGCATATAAATTTGCTTGAGAAGAACCAACAATTCTCACTGTAGAAGCCGAACAGTTTTGTTCGTGATCTGCATGAAGAATAAATAACAAGTCTAGTGCTTTCGCCACAACTGGGTCAATTTCATATTCTTCGGTAGGCAAAGAAAACATCATTTGCAAGAAGTTTTCGCTGTAGTTCAATTCATTGTTTGGATAAACCACCGGATGTCTCTGTGCATTTTTGTGTGACCAAGCTGCCAATGTTGGGATTTTGGCAATCAATCTGTAAATTGTTAAATCAATAGCGTCTTCACTTCTGTTAGGGTCTTGCGACTCTGGGTAAAAAGAAGATAATGAATTGATAAGAGAACCTAAAACTCCCATTGGGTGAGCGTGGTGAGGAAAGGCTTGGTAAAACTTTCTCATGTCCTCAGCTACCAAAGTATGCTTTCTTATGTTTTCATTGAAGTTTTCTAATTGCTCTTTGTTTGGCAACTCTCCTTCTATCAACAAATAGGCTACCTCCAAAAAGGTAGATTTCTCAGCTAATTCCTCTATCGAATAACCTCTGTAACTCAGGATTCCATTTTCTCCATCCAAAAAGGTAATTCCACTCTCAGTGGACCCTGTATTCTTGTATCCTGGATCAAGAGTAACGTACCCTGATTGCCCTCTTAGTTTTGAAATATCAATTCCTTTTTCATTCTCAGATCCAGTAATTACAGGAAACTCATAGGTTTCTCCGTCTAAAATGAATTTAGCTGTTTCGCTCATAGTTTATTATAAAAAATTTGAAGTTATAGATTTGAATGTAAAATTCTTGATCACATTGTACTGCGAAGATAAAAAATATTAGGGGTTAAATGCAATTTTGAATTGCAAAATTTACCCTAAAAAAGGTAAAATCATTTTTTAAAATAATTCGTTTCATTTTTCTTCGTAAGAACTGCTTACCGAAACAACTCGTTTTGAGCTAAGACCAGCGCTTTAAACTCTGCAAGAATTGCCGCAGTAGCTCCCCAAACTACTTGATTATTGAGCTCCAAGTAAGGAGTTTTTAGTTTCAATCCTCCCTGAACAGTCACTTGTGTTTCTTTTACTATCTCCGGCTTTAATAAATCACTCACGCGAACCTCAATAATCTCTTTTACTTCCTTTTCTTCTTTCACAAAAAAAGGTTCCTCCTTACAACATCCTACAAAAGCTGAAACCAGAAAATTACTCGGGGGAATATATATTTCGCTCAACTCTCCTATCCATTCAATTTTATGCGGCTCTACTCCTATTTCTTCTTTCGTTTCGCGCAAGGCCGTTTGGTATTTCGAGTTATCTTCATTTTCTATTTTTCCTCCTGGAAAACTTATTTGATTGGCATGAACTCCCTCATAATCGTGTCTTTGTATCAATGGAAAATACCATTCTCCATTCCGCTGGAAAAGCAACAAAAGAATAGAACCTTCTCTTCTCTCAGCAGGAACAGCTATAGAAAGTGCTCGGTAGGGAGTCATTTTGAGATGCTCTCGCATTCCTGGTAAATCTCCTGTAAATAACTGTTGTAGTTTGGCTCTGTCGGATTCTGGCATTGTTTATTTCGTTTCTATAAAATAAAGCGATTTTGAATTAATGCAATATCTTAGACCAGTAGGTTCAGGACCATCCACAAATACATGCCCCTGATGTCCTTTACACACAGCACAAATAACCTCCGTTCGTTGCATACCGTAGGAATTATCTGGAACCATTTGCACATTGTTCTCAATTTTGTCATAAAATGAAGGCCAGCCAGTCCCAGATTTAAATTTTGTTGTTGATTCAAACAAAGGAGTTGCGCATCCTTTACACACATAAACACCTGATTTTTTGTTGCCCACATAATCTCCGGTAAAAGCTCTTTCGGTTCCTTTCTCTCTCAAAATATGGTATTCCATCGAGGTAAGAATCTCTTTCCATTGCTCGTTTGTAAAAGTGGAGTAATCAACCGTAGAATCTCTCTGAAAAGATTCAGCTTCTACAACTTCCGATGACTCTACTTCATTTCCCTCGGTTTTCTGCTCCATAGAAATTGAAGGATTTACCGTTTGGGAACAGCTCGCCAAAACGAATAGTGCTAAAATTGTGTGATATAAATTCATAAAAAATATTTGATCAAAGTTAGTACAATCTTTTACAGGATTCAAGAACGTGCATTGCACTCAGTAATTACAAAAATCCTTATCTTTATCTCAAATTCCACAGCTATGAAAATATACCCAATTAACACAGGAAACTTCAAACTAGACGGAGGAGCAATGTTTGGTGTAGTTCCCAAATCATTATGGACAAGAACCATTACTCCCGACTCCAACAATATGTGCGATTGGGCCATGAGATGTATGTTAATTGAAAACGAAGACCGATTAATTTTAATTGACACAGGAATTGGAGACAAACAATCAGAGAAGTTCTTCAGTCACTTCTATCTTTTTGGCGATGACTCTCTAAAAAAATCGATAGAATCTCTCGGTTTTGGTGTAGATGAGATTACAGATGTGATTCTTACTCATTTACATTTTGATCATTGTGGTGGAGCTATTATACACAACCATGCGAAAGAACGTTACGAAACTTACTTCCCTAAGGCCACCTACTGGAGCAATGAACATCATTGGCAGTGGGCTATTGAACCAAATGCACGAGAAAAAGCTTCTTTTTTAAAAGAAAACATCCTTCCCATTCAAGAATCTGGACAGTTAAAGTTTGTGGAAAGAATAGGGAATCTATCTGCTGGAATAATTCCTAACATGGAGTTTTTCTTTGCGGATGGTCACACCGAAAGTCAGATGATTCCTATTATGAATTATAAAGGGAAAAAAATCGCTTTCATGGCGGACCTTTTGCCTTCTGTAAGTCATATCCCTCTCCCTTATGTAATGGGATACGATACACGACCACTTCTTACTTTAGATGAAAAAGAATTTTTCTTGACTAAATGTGTAGAGGAAGAAATCGTGTTGTTTCTAGAGCATGATTTTCAGAATGAATGTTGTACTCTCCAACAAACAGAAAAAGGAGTGAGATTGAAAGAGGCTTTTAGCTTTAACTCGCTGTTTCATTAATTGGAATAATTTTTGATATCAATCTAAACAAAACTCATCAATGAAGCATTTTGTCACTCTTCTTATTCTCTTCTTCTCAGTTTTTGGATTTTCACAAGAAAACGCCCAAGAAAGAGCCGAAAAAGTCGTTAAAACCCACCTTAAAAGTGTTTTTGGAGAAGAATATAAGTCCTACGGATTCTCGGAACTTTACAAGACGAGTACACCGAGAATAATGGAAGTAGAAGAATTAAAAAAGAAAATAGACGTACTGAGGAAAAATAACCTCTTGACAGATAGCTCCCTGAAATCGTACGATGAGTTAATTCAAAGAAAAATTGACACCATCAAGATGAATAAGGAGTTTCCTATCTACGATATCAAACATTACTTCGTTGTGAATGAAGATGGTGTTGACTATTTGTATCAAACCCATTTTTTTCTTTTCCCTGATGGAAAAATCAAAGAGTTAACTCAATTGATGAAGTACGAATTTACAGGAAAAGAATACGATTGGTTCTATGGTTACTACCGAAGAAACCCAGCTCTGCCTCAGGATTTATTGGAAAACAAAAAAGTATACAACTACCTGGATGGACTCCTTGAAAACCCAGAAGATCCAGCTTCGGCAATGGCTACGGTTATTACTACCTATTCCGTTATTTCAACAAAAGGATACTTAGATACGGTAAATTTACCTCGAATACTTGCCATGAAATGGATGAAAAAGAATAGTGAAGAGGAAATAATAATTACCGAATTTTCGCCTGTTCGATTATTGAGACAAGAAGAAGAAAAAATCGGTTACACCTTATTTATGAAACTAGAAATAAAAGGAGTGGAAACTGTTCAATATTTTGAATTCGATAATCAATTCGTATTAACGGGAAGTCTGCCGGTTGAAAAACCTTATGATAGTTATTTTTCTAAAGAATGAAGACGCTAATTTTTGTTTACAATGCGAAGTCAGACTTGTTGAATTCTGCTTTTGATTTTGCTCATAAAATTTTACATCCTTCTTCGTATTCTTGTTCTTTATGCAAATTGACGCACGGCAATTTGAGAGAAAAAACTGAATGGAAAGAATTTAAAAAATCTCACTCCATAGAGTTTGTTTTTTACCACATTGATGAATTTGAAGAAGTATATCCCAGCTACTTCTCCTATCCCATAGTTTTTGAGCAACAGGGAGAAGAATTAGTGGAATTAGTTTCTACTGAAGTTCTCAATAATATTGAGTCAACGCAAGAATTAATTAACTTGCTCAACAAGGAATTAACAAAATAGCAACACTAAGAATAATCATTCATAATTTTCATTTAAACCTGCAGTAATGTCCATGATTTACTTTTGAGTAAACTCAAAAAAAATCAAAAAACATGAAAAAACTGCTACATTCTGCTACCCTACTTTCTTCAGTATTGGGCTATTCTCAATCCTTTACAATAACAGAAATAGGTCGCCACAATGACTCAAGAGATGGAGCTTGTGAAATTTCCACTTACGATTTTGGTTCCAAAAAAATATTTGTAACCAATGAAGCAATTGACTCCATTGACGTCATCGATGTTTCCGGTACAACTACGATTTATGAAATAGAGGTAGCAACAAATGTATCTCTCACAGAAACAAAAGAGGTTGATTTCTCTGTGTTTCCAAACCCCACAAACGGACATATTTCGTATGAAGGAAGTTTTGTTCCCTCACTTATCAAGGTAATGGATACTAAGGACTATATTATTCATATCGAGAGAAATTCGGAGAATACGATTTCGTAGGAGGGATTAAAAAGCGGAATCTACTTCCTGCAATTTATTGGAAAGAAAAATGAACTAGTTACCAAAAGAACTATCAAGCAGTAACTGCAGCACAATCAAGAAAAAAAAGAGCGATAAGAAAATATCTTATCGCTCTTTTTGTTTTCCTATTAATTTATTAGGCTGATTCCAGGGCTTTCATGACATCTACAAGCACTTGCACAGAGGAAACTGGCAGCGCATTGTACATGGATGCTCTATATCCACCTACACTTCTGTGTCCTTTTATTCCACTAATGTTAGCAGCTTTCCAGAGCTCATCAAACTTAGCTTGCTTGCTTTCATCTGTAAGTACAAATGTCACATTCATTGTACTTCTGTCTTCTGTTGCTGCTACTCCTTTAAATAAAGGATTTCTATCTATTTCGGCATAGAGCAGAGAAGCTTTTTCTTCGTTAATTTTTTGCTGAGCTTCTACTCCACCAATACTTTTAAGATGTCTCAAATTCAACATCGATACATAGATAGAAAAAACAGGTGGCGTGTTGAACATAGACTCTTTTTTCACGTGCGTCTCAATATTCAACATTGTAGGGATTTTGATTCTGTTTCTTTTGAAAACTTCGTCTTTTACAATGTACAAGGTTGCTCCTGCCGGCCCCATATTTTTTTGAGCGCCAGCATAAATTAAATCAAATTTTGAAATGTCAACCTTCTTACTAAAAATATCTGAACTCATATCGCAAACCAACGGTACCGAAGTGGATGGAATCTCCTTGAATTGGGTTCCAAAAATGGTATTATTTGATGTGTAGTGTAAGTAATCTACATCAGTGGGAATATCAAAGCCTTTTGGGATATGGTTGAAATTACTTTCTTTGGAAGAAGCAACTACCTCTACGTCACCCACAAAATGAGCTTCTTTTATTGCCTTATCGCTCCAAGTTCCTGTGTTGATATAAGCCGATTTTTTGTGATCACCAATCATGTTGAACGCAGAAATTAAAAATCCTAAACTCGCTCCCCCTTGCATAAAACAAACTGAGTAACCTTCAGGAACCTCTAATAATTCTTTCACTAAAAAAGTTGCCTCCTCTACAACCGAAACGAAATTTGAACTTCTGTGAGAAATCTCCAAAAGAGATAAATCTAATCCATCAAAATTTAAGACCGCGTCTGCTGCTTCTTTGATTACTTCTTGAGGTAAAATACAAGGTCCTGCACTGTAATTGTGAACTTTTGCCATAAGGTTTATAGGGTTAAAATTTGTTTGATAAAGGTAAGGAATATTTGACGATTTTCAAATTGAGAATCGTCAGTTTTAACGGTTGATTTCAACTTTTTCTGACTCTTCGGTTTCTACTTTCAATTTTGTCAAGTATTCTCTTAACTATGTCTCTAGAAAAAATTCCTTTTGGTAGAAGAGTAACAGTAAAATTAACCCTCAGTCACATCCACAACTTCCATTACCACATTTTTTTTCTTTTTTAAAAAAAGTAGAAAAAAAGCGAAAACCAACGTAAGCGATAGCGCCCAAAAATGATATATAAACCAAGATCTCTTGCATTTAACTAATTATTTGATAAGCTATTAACGAAACTAGATAAGCCAATCCCGTCATGTACATGAATTGAATACTTGTCCATTTCAGAGATTTGGTTTCTTTGTAAGTTACGGCAATTGTACTCATACACTGCAACGAAAAGGCATAAAACAAAAGTAAGGAAATACACGTAGCAAAATTAAACGTAGGTTTGCCAGTATTGCTATTTGTTTCTTTTTCTAGTTTCTGCATAATCGATAAATCTTCCTCCGAATCTATGCTGTAAATAATAGACATAGTACCAACAAACACTTCTCTAGCGGCAATTGAACTTATTAATGCAATACCAATCTTCCAGTCATATCCTAATGGAATAATTGCAGGTTCAATAGATTTTCCCATCATTCCTAAATAAGAGTGTTCCAGTTCGTAAGAAGAAATTTTTGGAGCCAATTCGGCTTGAGTCAATCCAGGATATTTAGCCTGAACGTACCGCTCTGTATTCTTAAACTTTTCTCCTCCATTGGTACCTAAAACGTACAAAATAATAGATGCTGCCACAATAATTTTTCCTGCATTCCAGATAAATGCTTTGGTGTTTTCCCAAATTGTAAAAATTACATTTTTCAGACTCGGTAATAAATACCTTGGCATTTCGGTGATAAAAAAACTTCGGTATTGATTTTTTATGAGATACTTAAAGGTAATGGCAGCAAGCGCAGAGGTGACTACTCCCAGTAAATACATACCTAACAACACAAGTGCCTGGACACTAACGAACCCAAAAAGCAAGTGGTTAGGGAGGAGTAACCCAATAAGGATGGTGTACACAGGCAGCCTTGCCGAACAGGTAAGAATCGGAGCCACAAGAATAGTAATAAGTCTTTCTCGCTTATTTTCAATGGTGCGAGTTGCCATAATTGCCGGAACTGCACAGGCAAAACTAGAGATAAGCGGCACCACACTTTTTCCGCTCATTCCTACTTTTTGCATCACCCGATCCATCAAATAAATAATTCGGTTCATGTATCCACTTTCGTCCAACAAAGCAAAAAAGAAGAACAAAATGACAATTTGAGGAACAAAAATTACCACTCCCTCTATTCCCGGGATTAATCCTTCGGTTATAAAACTCGTAAATGCCCCTGGCGCAAGTCCCGATTGCATCGTATCATGAAGCCAACTAAAAAACGATTCTATCCAGCCCATTGGGTAAGCGGCCAACGAAAACACCGATTGAAAAATAACCAATAAAACCATCAAGAATATCAAGTACCCTCCTACTTTGTGCATGAGAATAAAATCAAGTTTTGAGGTTAAGTCTGTTGCCAGCGACTTGTCGATATAAACTGCTTTGTCAAGTATTTTTCGTACAAATTGATACCGCAGAATTGCCTCTTCAGTCTTCCATTTCTTACTGTTCACATCTGGTAAAGTATTCTCTTGAGTGATACTCAAGAAAGATTTGTACACGTTTTGCAAGTTATTTTTCTCCGTGAAATTCTTTAGAATTCCGTGATTTTCTGGACGGAGATATTTTAAATCGTCTGCTTTATATTCCGGGGAATCAAGAAGTAATGCAGATTTAAGCTCATCCACTCCCTCTCCTTTTCTTGCCGAAATTTGAACAACATGTATTCCAAATTCTTGCGACAAATAATTCGTGTCAATTTGAATTCCCTTTCGCTTTGCGATGTCTATCAAATTTATCGCCAACACTATGTCGTATCCCAAATCTTTAACCTGAGAAAGCAAATACAAATTTTTCTTGATGTTGGTGCCATCCGCCACAAAGATAACTTTGTCTATCAAGTTTTTACCCGAATTGTTTTTCAGGTACTTCACTACTAGCTCTTCGTCAACGGATTTTGGATAAATACTATCAAAACCCGGAAGATCCGTAATCTCAATGGAATGAGTTAGGTGTTTAAATTTTCCTTGCTTTTTATCGACCGTTACTCCTGGGTAATTTCCGGTTTTTTGATTGACTCCACACAACCTATTAAAAAGGGTAGTTTTACCAACATTAGGATTTCCTATAAGGGCAACGTGCAATTTCTTCATTTTACGGTAATAAAAGAGGCTTCTTCTTTGCGAATAGCAATTTTTTGTGAACCAATGGAAATAAAAATAGGTCCGTGGAAAGGAGCTTTGTTTATCACTCGAATGTTCGCCCCAGGAATTAATCCATACTCCATAAGTTTACTGTCAAAATCTGACTCCAAAACTTCCTGAATCATTCCAACAAACGATGTATGACATTCTGATAATTTCACTCTTTGTTTTTATTTAGAACAAATATAAATAAAAACTTAACGATTTATTCATGATAAAAATCATTTTAATGAGATTAGTAACGATCAATTTTCAGAAGCGCTTGATGGGGTTTCCTTTAAGAATTGATTATATTCGTTTTTTATAAAATCTCCATCATGAAAAACACAGCATTAATTTCTTTATTTTTCACTGCAAGCGTACTTAGCTGCAGCACAACAAAAATAGAAACGAGCGCGGCTCACCCCCAAGAACATACTAAAAATTCTCTTACCACTCCTACTCATTCGTTGTCGAATGAATTGATTTGGTACTCAGGTGAATTTTATGGAAAAACTGTCAGAGGAGTTCGTTCAATGAATGATGGACAGCATTTTACCACGCTAGACAATGGTGAGAACGGCCCAGAAGTAAACAAATATGCTTACGCAACTTACGAGAAAGTGGGTACTTTATTTACATTCATGGACCTAAAGGATGAAGAAGGCAATCCTATTCCTATTGATGAGTACCAATTTAATGCAGATGAAACAAAAGTATTAATTGCCACGGATCAAGAATCTATCTACCGCAGATCGAGCAAGTCGTATTATTACATTTATGATTTAAAAACAAAAAAAACCACTCCGCTTTCGGATAAAAAATTAGGAAAACAACGATTGGCAGAAATATCACCTGCTGGAACCCATGTGGCTTTTGTGCGAGACAACAATTTATTCTTCATAAATTTGGAGACAAAAAAGGAGTTTGCGGTAACTCAATCAGGTAAACTAAATGAGCTCATTCATGGCGCCACAGATTGGGTATATGAAGAGGAATTTGCAATTCACAAAGGTTTTGAGTGGAATCAGGATGGGACTAAAATTGCCTATTTAACTTTTGATGAAAGCGAAGTAAGAGAGTTTCATTTAGATTACTATGGACCACTGTACCCCATGGAATATACATTCAAGTATCCCAAAGCAGGAGAAGATAACTCGAAGATTAGTGTTTCTGTGTATGATATTTGGAAACAAGAATCGGTTCCTGTTGCGATAAACGATTCAGAAGAATACTACCTCCCACGAATCAACTGGACAAAAGATCCTAACGTGCTGTCCATTACCAAGCTAAATAGATTGCAGAACAAACTTCAGTTATTGGCAGTGAACTGTAACAACGACTTACCTCAAAAAAAATCGGCTTTTGAAGCAACTCCTTTCTTGACAGAAACTTCTGATACCTACATTGATATTCACGACAATCTCACTTTCTTGAAAGACAACAAAACGTTCTTGTGGATGAGTGAAAAAAATGGATTCAATCACATTTACCTAAATACCTTTGAGGGCAAAGAACAACAAATCACAAAAGGCAATTGGGATATAATAGAACTACAAGGAATAGACGAAGAGAACGAATTGATTTATTTCTTATCGGCAGAGAATGGTGCCACTCAGCAAGAATTGTATGTGATCAAGACTGACGGAAGTGGTAAAAAGAAATTATCCCAAAAATCGGGAAATAATTCAACCTCGTTTAGCAAAGGGATGAAATATTACCTCAATTACCATTCGGATGCCAACACTCCATCCTACATATCGCTGCATGAGGCCAACGGAAACCAAATAAAAGTATTGGAAGATAACCAAGCTCTGAAAGATAGGCTGGAAAAGTATGAGCTACCAAAGAAAGAATTTTTTCAGTTTGCAAATAACGTAGGAACCAAACTAAATGCTTGGATGATAAAACCTGCAGATTTTGACCCAAACAGACAATACCCAGTATTTATGACAGGATACAACGGACCAGGAAATAATGTGGTTACAGATTCTTGGGGAGGTAGCACAATGATGTGGCATCACTTGCTTGCAAAACAAGGTTTTTTGGTGGTATGTGTAGAAACTAGAGGAACAATGTATAGAGGAAGAGAGTTTAAACATGTAACCTACCAGCAACTAGGAAAACTTGAAACTCAAGACATGATAAGCGCGGCAAAATACATTGGAGGGTTACCTTATGCCGATGCCACTAATATAGGAATACAAGGATGGAGCTACGGTGGATACATGGCTTCGTTGTGTATGACAAAAGGTGCCGATTATTTTAAAGCAGGAATTGCCGTGGCGCCCGTTACAAACTGGAGGTATTACGACAACATATACACGGAGCGATTTATGCGTACGCCACAAGAAAATGCCAACGGTTATGACGACAATTCGCCTATCAACCACGTGGACAAACTAAAAGGTGCATTCCTACTCGTACACGGTGGAGGTGACGACAATGTACACCCCCAAAACACCTACGAAATGGTCAATGCCTTGGTGAAAAAAAACAAAGAGTTTGAGATGTTTATTTATCCAAACAGAAACCACGGTATTTATGGCGGAAAAACTAGGTTGCACCTCTTTACCAAAATGACTAAGTTTTTAGAAGATAATTTGATGGAAGAGTAACTAATTTGTTGATGGAGTTTCTTCTGGAGGCTATTGGCTATTTTTTAACCGAAATAATTATCGGAATGTTTTTACTTTATCCAGGAGCTTGTGTTTTGTGGTTACTTAATCGTGGAAACAAAAGTCTAAAACTCATTAAGGAAAAATAGAGGACAAAGTGTTTCAAGGTAAGTTTACTACTCCTTATTTTAGGATTGCTTGAATAATAAATCCAAGGTCCGAAGTAGCTGAGCAGTTTCGGTCGTATTATGAAAAGCTAAATCCAAATTGATTGGGACAAGCAGTAAATGAATCCATGAAAAGAAGTTGAAATTTATATTTATATTCGTTCCAAACGAATAAAGAGGGTGGGCACTCGTTGCAAACGAGCGCCAGCGGGATTAAGAAATGACAACTATGAATATAAGTCAGGTTCTCGTTTCAAACGAGAACCAACAAACGGAAGAAAATATAACCAGCGTGATGCCAGAAAGAATAATGGCACAAGCTCAACTGCTGCCGAACCGGTGACAAATACCTAACTTTTTTTGAGCCTTTGGTTAATGAGTAGATTCCTTACCATGCGCAATTCCACTCGAGAGACTTCGTCAGATTCGGTAAAAGAGGTTATTCCTTTTCCCACTTTTGCAGGAAGGTTTGGGATTGTTCTCACAATTTTGTTGATGCCCAGTTGCTCTTGGATAGTTTCTATTTTTAATCCTGCTACCAAACTTACTATTAACTGATTGGAATTCACCATTGGTTTCATCTTAGCAAATAACTCTTCACAATGGTATGGCTTTACAGCAATAATTACATTGTCTGCGGAAGACAAGCACTTTTTTATGTCTTTGAAAGCTTCAAATCTTGTATCAGACGAAATTTTTGCTAAAGTGTCCTCTCCTATATCTTGAATCATTAATTTTCTTCTATCCAGATACACAGAATCCGCCATTCCTTAGGAATAAGTTAATCCCATGTTCCCTCCTCCTATAACTAATACTTTCATATTGTTCTATTTTTTTTAGTATATGTACAAGTATTATTCTAATGAGAATGATTTACAAAAAATAGTCAAAACCCTATAAAAAAATTTCTTATGAGTTGATTTACAATCAGATGAAAAGATTGAAGATTTGTCAGACTAAGGTGACAAGTTGCCAAAAAAATTATTTCAGTAACGCTTTGTAATCAATTTTTTTCGCTTCCAAACTCGAAATCACCACATCTGCTTGTTCGTAATACTTTCTTCTGTTTTTCAACAATCGAGTTACTTTCTTTGTCTTCTTATCTAAAGACAACCCCTGCAACAGAGGTCGGTTATCTTTTGACTGACCTACTCTTTTTAAGATGCTTTTGACATCAATTTTTAGGTACACTACTTTTCCGTTTCGAAGCATTCGATTGAGTCGATATTGATGACACGGCATTCCTCCTCCAGTTGCTATTACGGTGTTTTCAGTAAAATCATCCAATTTCAAAAGCCACTCGTGTTCAAGTTTACGAAATCCTTTCTCACCAAGTTCACGGAATATCTCTGGAATGGACCTATTCATTTGTTGCGAGATAGAGCTATCAGTATCAACAAATTCATAACCGAGCTGTTTAGCCATCAACTTTCCTACGGTGGTCTTTCCACTTCCCATAAACCCTATTAAAAAAATCAAAACTGGTTTATTCCTCTTCATGGCCAAGTGTATTTGTTTTTGCATACAATTCGAAACCCATAATAAGAATAGTAGAAGAAATATTAATCCAAATCAAAAAAACAATGAGTGACCCAATTGACCCGTAAAGTTTGTTGTAAGAATTGAAATTATCGATATAAAAACTCATTCCCAAAGAGGCGAGAATAATGAAAACGGTTGCCCACATAGCTCCAGCGGAGAGCATCAACCAATTTTTTCTTCGAATAAGAGCAACGTTGTACAAGGTGGAAATTGACAGCACAAACAGCAAGAAAACTGCTACCCATTTGGCCAATCGGAGGGCGAAGGTAATCCACTCACTTTCCCAAACGTAAGTGGACAAAAAGTAACTTATTCCTGCTTCGCTAAACAATATAAGTGCAAAACCTACTAACATCATAACAGTAATAATAATCATAAGAACTAGAGAGATTGCTCTTTGCTTTAGTGGATTTCTTATGATTTCTATTTGATAGGATTTAGAAAATGTAGTGAGAATAGAATTGATGATACTGGAGGCGTAATAAATAGTCAAAATAAAACCTACTGAAAGAAACCCGGTGTGCTTTTTCAGGACTAAATCTTCAATTGTTTGAAAAATTATTGTTTCCACATTTTCGGGCATAATTGCCGCAATACTATTCAATAAATCTTGCTGAAAATTCTCTATAGGCACATACGGAATTAAGGTAAGTAAAAGAATAACTGCAGGAAAAAGAGCGATGAAGAGTTTAAAAGAAATTGCCGCACTTTTTGTCGCAATGTCACTACGGGTAAAAGCTTCTTTTACAAATTTTAGTGCATCGTACAACGACATGGTATCAAACCCCGGAAAACTTATTTTCTTAAGAATTCTTCTGACTGTGTTGACGGGGGTCGAGTATCTTACCCTCTCGATGAAAGCTTGTAGATTCATCTTTCCAACTTCATAAGATACTTGCTCATTCGCTTTGGGCTAGGGATTGTTTTTGTTCCCCATTTTCCCAGAATTGTTCCATTCTTGAGTACAATTACTCCGGGGTTGGAACGCACAATTGTCTTTAAGACTTTGTCATCCCCCGAAATAAAATTAAAAGTGAGTTCATTACGAGCAATTACCGAATCAACCTTAGACATAGTGGAAGTAGCTGCTATAAAATTGTAGCCATTTTCTGTGGCAAACTCGTTCAGTTTATTCAGTTTTTGTAGTCCTTTTTTACTTGTCAAATCTAGGTCCCAGCAAACAGCTAAAAAAGTATAAGTATCGCTTCGCTGAATTTTGTCATTGGCGGATTCGTCATTAAAATTAAATTCTGCAGGAATTTTTGCCTCGTACCCTTCTTTTTCTAGTACAGACTCAAAACTTTTTTTCTCAAAACCTTTCTCTGCCCACTCTTCTTCATTAAATTCTGATTTGGCTACTTCTTGTGTCTCTCCCGTTTTTGGATTTACCATTACGTAAACGTATTCCCACGTTTCCCACATTCTATTTGCCATGTAGTCCGTGCTTTTAAAGTAATCCCGTTCTTTTGTTTCTTTGTTTTGTAAATAGTACATCGAATAATACACAGGAGGCAATAGATTATTTCGTTCCATAGAATCTACAGCTAAGGAATCGGCTTTTTCGTATGCCATGCCTTCGTACCCAAATTTTATCTCTTCAAAAATGGAGCGTTCGTATTCTATTTGTGCCGAATCTGACTCAAATCCTTTTCGGTAAATTGTATCTTGTTCCAAGTATTGTTTGAAATCCGCTTCCATATCGGATTGGTAACCTGCCATAATTTCATTCAGAAACACTTGCCTGTATTCTTCTCTATACTGATCGGAAGTTTTCATTAGTTCTGTCACATTATTTCCAACCGCATAAGGTCGGTAGTCCTTTACTGGAAGGTAGTTTAATGTGTACCAAGCAAAAGCGCTGGAAATAAATACGAGCATTCCGAGAATGATCCATTCGCGACCTTTCTTAACATAAAACCACTTGATGAGTAAATAAAGTAAAGCAGCAATGGCTAAAAAGCTTAATGGCATCCACCAACCAAAAACATATCCCGAAAATCCTGCGGTAAAGGCCAGTGATCCACCAATCAACAGCTTGTCTTTTCGTTCGTTGTTCAACGATTGTGACTTAAAACCAAAAAACAAGAATATGGTAAACACCAAGAGAACCATGTCTTTTTGAAAAGATTCCCATGGAGTGAGGGACCTACCCAGAGAACCTTTGAGTGCATCTCCAAAACATCCACAATCGAGAACGCACATGGGGGTGCCAGTAACTTCTTCTCCCGCACTATTGGTGTAAGTAATAATGGCGTGCGGATCACACTGAGCGGTGTAATAAGTTAAAAAACCAAAAAACACCAAAAATCCTGTGATAGCAATTATTGTTACTTTATATTTTGTACCAAAAATTAATGACAAGCCCAAAACCACTTCAGCAACACATACAATAATGGCCAACGGTAATGAATAGTCATAAAACATGGTCCAGAAAGACCCCAACGCATTAGGTAAAAAATACTCTTCCAATTTGTAGGAAAAACCTAAGGTATCATTTGCTTTAATCAATCCAGAAACAATAAAAACTGAACCTACCACAATTCGAGATAAATGAACAAGATGCTTCATAATATTAGGTTTAAATTTATGCTAAAATAATAAAATACTCTCTTCTATAAGAGTCGTTAACAAATAGATAATGGACTATTGAGATTCTTCACTCATTTGAATCAAGGCAAAGACTGAATAATTTATCATGTCGTAGTAGTTTGCGTCAATTCCCTCGCTCATGATTGTTTCGCCTTGATTGTCTTCAATTTGTTTTACTCTCAATAATTTCATTAAAATTAAATCGGTGAAAGAGGAAACTCTCATATCTCTCCATGCTTCGCCATAGTCGTGATTCTTTTTCTCCATGAGAGATTTTGCCTCTAAAAAATAATTTTTGTAGAGATTGTTGGCATATTCTGTAGCTAGTTCTAGTTCGGTGTTGTCTTTCAATTCTAATTGAATAATAGCCATCACACAATAATTAATTATTCCTACAAATTCATTTTCTATTCCCTCACCTACTTTGCTAATACCTTTTTCTTCCAAGGTTCTTATTCGTTGAGCTTTGATGAAAATTTGGTCGGTAAGTGAGCTAGTCCTAAGAATTCGCCAAGCAGTTCCGTAATCTTTCGTTTTTTTTGTAAAAATGTCTTCGCATTTACTTATTATTGTGTCGTATTGCTGGGAAGTATTACTCATGATAACTCTATAAATTTTGTATGACAATTAATTGTAAAGGTAAATTATTAAATTTTGATTCCCCAATTGTAATGGGAATTTTAAATGTAACACCCGATTCGTTTTACGATGGTGGAAACCTCGAAACAGAGTCGCAACTTATTGAACAAGCATTCAACATGATACAGTCGGGAGCAACTATATTGGATATTGGCGGATATTCGTCTAAGCCCGGAGCAAAAGAGGTAAGTGTGGAAGAAGAGTTAAACAGAGTGGTACCTGCAATCCAATTAATTAGCTCGAAATTTCCCGAAGTTATCCTATCCATTGATACATTTAGGAGTGAAGTGGCCAGAGCAGCCGTAAATGCTGGAGCAGCATTAATCAACGATATTTCTGCAGGAGATTTGGACTCCAATATGTTCATGACGGTAAAAGAGCTACAAGTTCCTTATTGCCTCATGCACATGCAAGGAACGCCCCAAACTATGCAAACAAAACCTAAATACAACAAAGTAGTGACCGAAGTGTTTTATTCACTGGCTAAAAAAGTAGAAGAACTAAAAAAAATGGGGATAAATGATTTGCT
>Ga0181564_10000394_pt1 | contig 38129 bp, 35 predicted proteins | sample 011ome_24_FD_134512 | JGI IMG/M metagenome (GOLD analysis project Ga0181564, IMG submission 134512) | Coastal salt marsh microbial communities from the Groves Creek Marsh, Skidaway Island, Georgia - 011513CT metaG (megahit assembly) | ecosystem: Environmental > Aquatic > Marine > Intertidal... | reverse complement strand
TTCTAATGTGGGCTCTAAATGACAGTCTTTGACGCGGAGAGCGCCGAGGACGCTTCGTTCGTCGGACTCACCGATCGTTCGACGCTTCGACGCGGTGACCGTGGCGATTGACTCATCACGCGCGATAACGTCGGTGCCGCGGGCGGGCGCCACGGGGATTCCACGGCGTTCGCAACGATGCGTTTGATTGGAACGTTTTCGTCTTCGGCGTCGTCGTCAGCCAATGCGGATGTCGGCGTTCGAGCGTCCCAAGGCTTACCCGGAGGCGTTCGACTCGTGCGCGGGATCGCGGCCATTGGATTTGGCGGCGAGTCATCAATGTCTCTAATCCCTGGAGGGGTCTTTCCGGCTTCGAGCATTTCTAAAATGTCCATAAAGTTCTGCGGGTGTGGCGCTTCGGCGGCGGAGCCCTTCGGCGTCGCCGATCGACTCCCGCTTGCCTCTTCGCGGCGTAATAAATGACTCGTAAACTCGTCTTCACTGGGGCGAAGCATTTGAACTGGAGTATACACTGGGCTTTCTCCAGACTCGCTCCCTTGCGGGCTCGCCTCGAATGGCCAATCCCGCGCGGCGGATGATTTGCCGACGGTGGCCGTCGCGGGTGAGGCGCCTGCGCCGCGCGACGACGGTGTAGCCATCATGATTTCCTTCAACTGTGAAATCTCTGCACGTAATTCGTTCGCTAATCTGTCATCCACCGACGCCGACGTCGTCGCCATCGTCGGAGACTGAGCGACAATGCCTTGTAATTCGTCTCTCAACTCCTTCTTGACGTCGTCGATGGCGCGTTTAAACGACGCCTCAACCTCGACGCTCATCGTATTCACCTTTGTCTTCTCCTCCTCCGCAGCCTGCCGCGCTTCGGCCAAGAACGCCTTGACATCGCTCACGCTTTGCCTCAACGCATCGCTCACCTCGCTCGTGATTTCATCGCGTAACTGTTTCGTCTCTCTCGCGGCGCGCTCCGCCGCCTCCGCCGCGCTCGCCACTTTATTCGCCAACTCTCGCGCCTCTACCGCCTCCACCGCGCGAGACACGCTCACGCCACCTTCATTGCCATCATCACTTGCCCCAGCATTCGCTCTCGCGCGCGCATCCTCCGCACTCGCCCGCGCCAACGCCGCTCTCGCCCGCTCCGTCGCCTCGCGCGCCTTTGGCCACGCCAAATACGCCAACCCAACCATCGCCGCCGCGCGCGTCACCGTCCCCGTAAACGTCCGCGCCGGCACCAACGCCGTAGGCGTCACCTGCGAACCCGCAAACGCCCCCTCACCGACCGCGCTCGCCCCTCCACACCGCCGAAACGCCTCGTCGATCTCATCCTCGCGCAATCCTTTCGACGTTAAAAACGCGCGTTTCGCGCCCACATCCGAGCTCGCCGCGACGTTGGCGTGCGTGAGAAAGCTCACGGCGTTTGTAATCTCGCCTTCGCGCATCGCCTCGCGCATCGCCTCGCACTCGCGTCCTGCGTGCGTGCGCGTGAGTGCCGCCGCGACGTCACGGTCGCGCGCGCGTTGGTGTGACGCAGCCGCGGTGCTGATACATTGGTGGCGTCTAAACCCTAGGCATAGGGTTTAGACGATAGGGTTTCAGCGTCCCGCCCCGTCGCCGTCGCCGTCGCGTCGCCGTCGCCGTCGCCGCCGCACAGTGCGCCGCCGCGCGAGCTCGAACTCGCAGACGACACGACGCCCATGATGCCGTCCACCGTCGCCGCCTCCGCGCGATCGACGCACGCGCCGTCGACGTCGCGAAAGCGCGCGAACGGCGGCAGCGGCGCGGCGCACGGATCGCTCGCGCGAGCCACGGCGCGCGCGAGCGCGTGGTCTCGACCGCACGCGCGTCGCGTGGCGCGCGCCGCGCCCGGGGCGACGACGACGGTGATCGTGCGGTCGTCGTCTGCGGCGTCGGCGTCGGCGTTCGGGGCGGATGACGCGAGCGTGGTGCGCGCGCCGCGGCCGGCGTACGTGCCAGGGGTTATCTCGGACCCGAATTACGTGCGCGTGTTCGATACGACGTTGAGAGATGGCGAGCAAAGCCCAGGGGCGACGTTGACGTCGAAGGAAAAGCTTGATATTGCGACTTCTTTGGCGAAGCTTGGGGTGGATATCATCGAGGCGGGGTTTCCGATTGCGAGCCCGGATGATTTGGAGGCGGTGCGTAACATCGCGAAGAAGGTTGGCAACGAAGTGTATCCCGATGGATACGTGCCGGTGATTTGTGGGTTGTCTCGTGCGAATAAGAAGGATATTGATGCGGCGTGGGAAGGCGTGCGTCATGCGTTGAGACCGCGCATTCATACGTTTATTGCGACGTCGCCAATTCACATGGAGAGCAAGTTGCGTAAAACCCCAGACGAGGTTGTAGAAATCGCCGTCAACGCCGTCAAGTACGCACGCTCTTTAGGATGTGTCGATGTAGAGTTTTCGCCCGAAGACGCCGGTCGTTCCGAACCTGAATTTTTGTATCGCATCTTGAGCGCGGTCGTCGAAGCGGGTGCGACGACGTTGAATATCCCGGACACCGTGGGCTTTTGCTTGCCGGATGAGTTCGGGACGCTCATCGCCGGTATCAAGGCGAACGTCAAGGGTATCGAAGGCGCGGTTATTTCCACGCACTGCCAAAACGACTTAGGTTTGTCCACGGCGAACTCGTTGGCGGGTGTGGCGAACGGCGCGAGACAGGTTGAGTGTACCATTAACGGCATCGGTGAGCGCGCGGGTAACGCGTCGCTGGAAGAAGTCGCCATGGCTATTTATATGCGTGGCCAAGCGCGATTGATGGGCGCGTACACTGGCATTAACCCTGTTTACATCTACCCTAGCTCGCAAATGGTGAAGAACTTCAGTGGAATGGCGATCCAGCCTCACAAGGCTATCGTCGGCGCCAACGCCTTCGCGCACGAATCTGGCATTCACCAAGATGGCATGTTGAAGAACAAGCTCACGTACGAAATCATCGCTCCGGAAACTATTGGTTATTTCCGCGGCGACAACGACGTTGGTGTGGTTATGGGTAAGCATTCTGGCCGTCACGCGTTGTCGAGCAAATTGAAGCAACTCGGTGTGCCGATGGAGGGCGCCGAGCTCGACGCGATGTTCACTCGCTTCAAGCTCGTGGCGGAGACCAAGCTTGGTGGTGTGAACGACGACGAACTGTTAGCTATCGTTCGGGATGGCGAGTCCGTGTCTGATCCCGCGTGGGCATTAGAGTCCGTGCAAGTCGTGTGCGGCACGATGGGTTTACCCACCGCCACGGTGAAGATGATTGCCAAGGATGGCACCGCGCACATTTCTTGCGTCGTCGGCACTGGTCCTGTCGATGCCGTATTTAAGGCTATCGATGCCTTGGTTCGATTAGAAGTCGTCTTAACCGAGTATAGAGTCACTGCCGTGACGGCGGGCATCAACGCCTTAGCTGAAACCACAGTTGCGATCAAGCCCAAGGAGGGCACGGAGCAAAAGGTTGGCACGAGCGTGTTCAAGACCAATCTGCAAACGGGCGAAAAGGGCCTGCGCACGTTCACTGCGACTGGTGCCGATACCGACATCGTCGTTTCTTCCGCGCGCGCATACGTCATTGCGTTGAACCGCATGGTTGAATACGTCGCTAAGAGCGGCACGTACGTCGACGCTGAAGTCGTCAGCCGATAGAGAGAAGAGAGACCCGCTCGCGTCCGTCGCGTCGATCAAAGCCCTAGCCAGTCACGCCTCGATCACATTCATATTCACCCTTGTGTTATATTAAAACATCGCATGGATTGATGCGCACTTTTATACGCCGCTCGCATCCCCTGCGCGCACCTGTGAGCGTCGCGAAACCGTCATCGCGTTTGCGTTCAACCTAAATACCACGCTCGCGTCGCCCCATGAACACCTCAGACTTTGGCGCGCGCGATGTCCACGTACGTGTACGTCGACGCCGACGGCGCGAGTGGTGATCGTAAAGCCGTGCAACGTCGTACGGTGGATTACACCGCGACAACCGTGCGTTACGTCGAGGAGCGCGTGTACGCGAAAGATCCATGGAATTCCCCGCATCCGCGACCACTTCCGGGGGCGTTGCTCGATTTCATGCCCCCGGTGGCGTACCCACACTTGCCGGCGACGTCATTTGCGACCAAGTTCGTGCACGTGTCGAGCAATAAGATCCGAACGAGCGTGAACTGCGTGATGTTTATGCCGGACGGTCGACGGTTGCTGACGTGCTCGCAAAACGGCGAGTTTACGCTTTGGAATGGGATGACGTTTAACTTTGAGACAATCTTACAAGCACACAACGGACCTATTAAGTGTGCAACGTTTAGTAATAACGACAATTGGTTGCTCACCGGTGACGACGAAGGGAACATCAAGTATTTTCAGACGAATTTTAATAATTTGCGCTCGTTTCAGGCGCACAAAGAGCCGGTGACGGCCATTTCGTTTGCTAGATCAGATTTGAAGTTCGCCACTGGGAGCGATGACACATCTGTGAAAATTATTGATTTCGCTCGCGCCGAGGCCGAGCACACGCTGTCAGGGCACTCGGGTAATGTGCATTGCGTAGACTGGCACCCGTACCTCGGTCTCGTTGCGTCTGGAGGCAAGGACGCGGCGGTGAAGTTGTGGGATCCCAAATCCGGTCATTGCGCCACGACATTGCACTCGCACAAGAACGCGGTGACGTGCGCGAAGTGGAACCAAAACGGCAACTGGCTCGTCACTGGATCGAAGGATCAAACGCTCAAGGTGTGGGACTTGCGCATGTTGAAGGAAATGGGTACGTATCGCGGTCATGGCAAAGACGTCACCACAGTGGTGTGGCATCCGACGCACGAGGCCATGTTCACGTCGGGTGCATTCGATGGCTCTATCAATTACTGGCTCGTCGGCGCGGGTGAGGCGCCGCAGGCGGAAATCAAGGGTGGGCACGAAGGCTCTATTCTAAGCTTGGCGTGGCACCCGGCTGGGCACATTTTAGTGAGCGGTTCGTTGGACAACACCACAAAGTTCTGGTGTCGCAACCGCCCAGGAGAAGTCGCGCGCGACACAGCCGCAGGTCGCATGCCCGCTGGTGGGCAAGTCGAGGCGGTCATTCCCACGACGGTGCCCAAACCGATGGCGCCGCCCGGATTACCGCCTGGATTGGCCGCCAGCGCGCCGCGCCGCGCCGCCACGGGCGCGCGTCCACCACCCCCAGCGCCCCCAGCGGGCGCACCCAGTCGTAGCGCACCACCTCCAGGCCCGCCCCCTGGCCGTCCACGAAATGCCACGGGTCCTCCACCTCCGGCGCCTCCCGCGGGCGCGCCGCGCCGCGCCGCTCCTCCGCCCGGCGTCGGCCCGCCGCCCGCGCGAAAACCCCGCGCCCCGCCCCCCGGCCTTCCCCCGGGTCTCTAAACCACATCACCATAGCTTTTCTTTAGATTGCGTGACTAGCCGCGCATAGTTGTGTAACCGGTACAATCACACGGTGACATTTCAACCAACCGACGCGTCGCGCTCGGCGTCCATGTAGATAAGAGCCTCGCACCTTTTTCGCACATATATCCCCACTCTTCGACGCCCACCGTCGCCGTTCACGTCCACGCGCACGCGCACGTCTCGAACGAAACCCTTACGCACGCCATGTCCACGCAATTCGCCTCGGTGACCCTTCCCGCGCGCGCGACGACCGCGCAACTCCGCCGATCGGTGCGCAGCACCATTGCAGCCCCGCGCGCGGCGGTGTCCACCGGCCCGGGCACGGGCGGTCTCGATTCCGTCACGCTTTCCCGCGCCGACGGCACGTCCGCGCAAGTCTACTTGTTCGGTGGCGTCGTGACGTCGTTCAAGCCCAAGGGCGGGGACGATGTGTTGTACATCAGACCCGACGCGAAGTTTGACAAGTCCAAGCCGGTGAGCGTTTCGTTGGAGCGCCTTGGCGAAGCGGCGCCGCGTCTCGCGTCTCGTATCGCTCGTGTACTAACAATTTTAATTGTTCGATGATGCGTAGATTAGTGGGGGCTTGCCGCACTGCTGGCCGCAATTTGGCCCGGGTGCGATTCAAACGCACGGGTTCGCGAGAAACGTCGACTGGACGCTCGTCGGCACGCAAGATGGGGACGAACCGTCGATGACGATGGAATTGACCCCGAGCGAGTACTCCAAGGCTATGTGGGATAAAGAATTTAAGGTTACGGAAACGGTGACGTTGAAGGCGAACGGCGCTCTCGAGGCGACGCTCGTCGTTGAAAACAACGGCAAGGAGGCATTTGATTTCACCGGTTCTTTCCACACGTACTTGGCCGCGGACATCAACGCCGCCGCTGTCGGTGGCTTGAACGGCTGCAAGACGTTCGACCGATTGGCGGAGAAGGAGTCCACCGTCGCGGGCGAAGTCAAGTTCCAAGGTCCGATCGACAGCGTCTACTATGGCGTTCCGGAGACGCTCACGCTCGCCACCGGCAAGCGCACGGTGAAGATCAACTCGAGCAAGGCGTGGACCGAAGCCGTCGTCTGGACCCCGTGGACTGACATGGAAGCGTGCTACAAGGAGTTCGCGTGCGTTGAAAGCGCCGCGGTGACCCCGGTTGTTGTCCCGGCGGGTGGCAAGTGGACGGCGACGACCACGCTCTCTGTTTAAATTCAATATTTTCATCGTGAGATTTGCGCTGTTCATTTACTATTGCAACTTTCATTCGTTCATTTCGTCAAGTCAAAGTCATTCGTGAAAGCGCGCGTCATGACGCACAAAGCCGTCTTATTCTTGCAAAGAATACACCACATACTTCGACCGCGAACGGAACCGCTCATCCGCCTCGATATCACTCTCCCGCATACGAATCGCCTCGCGCATCGTCGGCCAATCGTGCAGCGTCCACGCGCCCGGAACGAGCGCATTTGTCCCCGTCCACATCGGTGAACTCCCATCCGCCGTCGCTTTAATCGGTACAATCTCCGTCACCGGCGACGGCGCACCACCCTCCCCCAAATGTCGTTGATTCATGCGCATACACTGACGAAGCAATCGCGCGCGTTCGTCGGCGTCGCGAATCGGCTGCACGCGCACCCATCCTTGGTTCGGCCACACCTCGCGCGCGTGCGTCGTCATCCGTCGCTCGACGTCATCGTGGAATTCGCGCGGACAGAACGCATCACGCACGTGCATGTCGTTGATGACATCCATGAGCGTGTTCGCCATGCGATGCGGCACGTTGCGGCACAGAATGTCTGGCTCGCCGTGGCGTTGCCATCGACACGAGGTGTAGACGATGCCCAAATCATCCGGGCGCGCGCGCTCGGGGTAGACGAGGTTGATGATGAACCGTGGGGTAGACGTACGCCGTTGACGGGCGTTGCGTCGCGATGCTTTAAGTGCTTTGAGTGTGCGCTTGGGCATGGCGTGGGGCGATGTGAGGCGTGACATGTGACATTGACATTGACAACGCGCGCGCGACGACATCGGCGAGAGACGGGTGCCGATGGATCAACTCTCGCGACGATGCGTGGTGGTGTGCACATGGAATGGTAGTGGTCATCATGAATCCTGTTTCTCTTCAGTGGTTGTGTACATGCCTTTGAGCTAAATAATGGTAATAATGCGAGTGGCGAATGCGAATAATCGGCTCGCGCGCGATTAAAAGTACTTGTTGCCAAACACCTTTGCGTCGTGTTCCTTTTTGAAATCATCGCGCGTTTGCGTACCAGCGACCGCACCCGAGTCCGTAAGCGTCGTTCGATCTAAACGCACGTGATGGGGAGGTTGTAGCACCGCCTTTTGTGCGTCCGTCATGCCTTCTTCGGTGCCCTCTGGCCACGTCGGGTAGTACGATCGACCGTACGCGTACGTCGACGGCGCGAATCGATACAACACCGCCCGACGCGTGTGTTTCGCCGTCCACGCCATCGTCCCGTGTGTTGCGGCTTCAGTGAATAACAACACGTCCCCAGCCTTGATTTCTGGATTCACCACGAGATCTTGATTAGACTTGTACTCTAAAATCGCTTGCGGGCATGCGAAATTGGACTTGTGCGAACCAGGCACGATGGCGAATCCCCCATCACCAGGTGCCGTGTCACTCAACGCCACGCTCACGGCGAGAAGCTGATTGTACATCTTGCCCTGTTCGTACGTATACGCAAGCTCTTGACACCAAGATCCATCAGGATTCATCTTGCCACCGTGAAACACGAAACCGTCGGCGCCCGTCTTTTGCTGAATCATCAACGGCAAGTGGTCCATGCGATACCCCACGCCCACGAGTTCGTGATAATACGGCACCAGCCTATCATGCGCCAACACTGATCGAAACACATCCGCATCACCGTTCGTGTTCCACGTCAGCATGCCACCCAAGTCGGCGCGTCCCGTGGACCCGTCGCCCGCCAACGGGTCGCCCGCCTCGCCTCCGAGACGCAACCGTCCCTTACGCTCAACAATCTCGCTCGCCCGCGCATCGATCGCGGCATTCATCGCCGCCACTTCGCTCGCGTCGAACACATTTTTCACCACGATGAACCCGCGCAGGTCGAACGCAAACTTTTCTTCAATCGTCATGCCTGACGATGACGTCGTCGCGTTGGTTGTCATGGCGACGCGGTGCGCCGTACGATGACGGTGCGCGACGGAGCGTCGCGACGGAGCGACCGACGCCGAGTGCAGCGAACGGGACAGCCGAGCGCGGGCGTCGACCGCGGGCGTGGACGTCGTCGCGGCGATGCGAGCGACTGCGAGAGGCATATTCTGACGTGCACTTTTTGTGGCGCTGCTTTCGTTATTTGGCGCCGCATTTCGTGTGCATCGACGGCGGCGGCGACGACGACGCGAGCGCGCCGGTGTGCGTGGGTCGTCGCATTTTCGATATTCGAAATGTCGACGCGTGGTCGATCGAACGCGGACTTGGACTATCGTGAAATAGCCATTCGGTTGGCTCAAAATAGAATGGAAAGCGAGGCGCTGCATGACGATGTGTACGCGGCGAAGAGTCAGTTGTGTGCGTTGATGCGCGAGGTAACGACGATTCGGGCGCAGGTGCGAAGCGCCAAGGCGCAGCGCGTTGAAGAGGAGGAGAAATTACGGCGAGCGGTGGTCGCCGCGTCGGCGGAACGCGAACCGTCGGGACGGCGAGATGCCGCGACCGCGATAAATAACGATCGTTCGCACGATGCGCAGTTCGATGTCGCGGCATACATGGATGTTCTGCGCCGCCATGCCGAGCTCGAGCGGCAGTGCGCGTGAATTCAAACGTTTCTGCTGTGACTAAAATACCAAGTTCTAAATGTGTTGCGGTGAAGCGCGCGAAAACCACACTAATCCATACGCCCCTTCAACGTGCGCGTGAACGACCCGTCCTTGTGAATCACCGTAACGACTCCACCCCAACCACTCAAGCAGTCGCGGTTTACCCCGGACATTAAACAGTTTGAAATAACCGTAAACAACTCCTCTGGTTCTAAATTGGCTCGGTAAAACGTCTCACACCCACCGAGTAAAGACTCTACGTTATCCCCCGCCACGACGAAATCATCCGTCGACGCATCGGCACCGATCAAATCCATACTCGTTATGTACGGTTTCCCATCCTTATCCAACCCCGCGATCACGGGCTCGGTGTAATACGGTGAAAATCTCTTCTCATACAACGCCGCGCTCACGACGGCGCCAAACACCTTGGGCGACATCACCCGGTTTTCTCTAAGTTCATACATCTCGTGCTTGAACCGCATCTTCTGTATGAACGTCAGCTGATCGGAAATCAACCCCGTCAACCCCAAGTACAGCTTATCGTGAATTTTATGCAGCTTGGAGTAATCCACCGCGGTGGTTTGGTTTTGGTTGATGCCGAGCCTGAGATCGGACGCGATCGCCACGCAATCCTTCCCCGTCATCGCTGTCGAGTCACACAAAAACGCGTCAGTACGGTGCAAAACGATGTGACGCACGCGTGCATGCGTCGAACGCGCGCATCCCGCGCCGTTCGCGCGCGCATCCGAGCACGTTCGATCGCGCCGGGAGTCGTTGCGCCATCGATCCTCGCGTCGCCGCCGACGCCGACCCCGACGCCGTGCGCGCGCGCGCGGGCGAATGCACGCACCGATGACGGCGGCGCCGTTGTAGCTCATGATGGACATCGCGCGTGAGGTTGAAGCGCGACGATTGCGGGCGCGCGAGCGGGCCAAAGCGACGCCGCGAGTCAACGTGTGACGCCACTCCGCGCATCCACGCCGGTATGTTTCGCGCGCTCGCGCCCGTGATCGCGCGCGCGGTCGACGCGAACGCGCGCGCGGTTGGGCTCGCAGCGTCAGCGTCGTCCGTGACCGCGATCGCGACGCGCACGCGCGAGGCGTCGTCGTCCACGACGTCATCTCGAGCGTCATCGACATCGCCATCGACGTCATCGTCATCGCCACCCGACGCCGCCGATCCGCGCGCGCCGACCCCACCGCGCCGCGCGCGCGTCGATGTTCGTGATATCATGCGCGCACGCGCGAGTGTCGGGCAAGACGACGACGTCGTCGGTCATTTAGACGACGATGAAGACGACGCGGAGGCGCTCGCGGAGTCTCTCTCTCGCGCGCGTTCCGACGCCGCGAAGCGCAAAGCCTTCCACGCCGCGCGCGGCATCGACGTAGACGAAATAGACGGCCCGAGGGGACTAGAACCCACGCGTTACGGCGATTGGGAACGCGCAGGTCGCGTGTCAGACTTTTAAAAACCACGCATTCATTCATTCATTCATTCACTCACGACACAGTCAGCATCGTCGATTCAATCACTCAATCGCGCGTCACACCTCGCCGCGCGAGCACCGCCGCGCGATCGCGCTCGTGAACACGGCCACGCGAACCATGCTCGTCGCACGCATCGCGCGAGCGCGCGCTGTCACGCGCGTACCGGCGACGCACGCGCTCGAATCCATAATCTCAACCACCAATCGTCGCGCGACGGTTACGCCGATTCCATCCTCGCTCGCGTGCGCGCATCGCGCCTTGAGCACGTCGGCCGATCGCGAGAACTTGTCATTCGCCCATCACGGCTTGCTCGCGGATACCACGGTGTTCGCGCCGATGGATGTGCCGAGCACGGGTGGAACGAATCGAGGAAGCCGCGGGGACGTCGACGGGGCGCGCTACGCGTATACGATTGATGAGTTACCGACGCCTAAGGAGATGGTGCGCGTATTGGATGAGTATATCGTCGGACAGGCGCATGCAAAGAAGGTGCTGTCAGTGGCGGTGTATAATCATTATAAGAGGATTGGAGCTGAACGTGAGCGTCGTGATATTTTAGCCGGCGCGTTTGACGAGGAGGAGGACGTCTCCGTCGCTGGAGCCGACGTCGGAGAGGACGAAGAGGAGGACGAGAACGAGGAGGATGAAGGAGATGGGAGACATCCGTCAACGATGCCGCGAGATGCGCCTAATGCGTGGGACGCCGTACGTGAGAAGATTCGATCGGGTCGTGAGACGAACGCCAGCGGCGACCGCGCCGCGCGGCTGCGCGACGTGCAGTTGGAAAAATCAAACATTTTGTTATGCGGACCGACGGGTTCTGGGAAGACCCTGCTCGCGAAAACGTTGGCGAAATTTGCAAATGTACCGTTTGCGATTGCGGATGCGACGACGCTCACGCAGGCCGGGTACGTAGGCGAGGACGTGGAATCGATTTTGTACAAGTTGTTACAAAACGCGAATTTCGACGTCGACGCCGCTCAACGCGGCGTCGTGTATATTGATGAAATCGACAAGTTGTCGCGAAAGAGCGACAACGTGAGCATCACGCGCGATGTTTCTGGCGAGGGTGTACAGCAAGCGTTGCTTAAAATGGTTGAAGGTACAGTCGTAAACGTTCCCGAGAAGGGTGGGCGCAAAAATCCTCGAGGCGAATACACGCCAGTGGATACAACAAACATCTTGTTCATCTGCGGCGGCGCATTTACTGGGCTTGAAAATGTTATTTCACAACGACTGTCGAAGAGTTCTATTGGGTTTGGCAAACCGGTCGCGTCTGGTGATGATGCGCACAGCGTCGCCGCGCGCGCAAAGGCTGATAAAGCCTTGCAAGAAGTCGAAACTGGCGACATCGTATCGTACGGGCTAATTCCCGAATTTGTCGGGCGCTTTCCGGTCTGCGTTCCGTTGAACGCTTTGGGCGAGAAAGAGTTGGTTGAAATTTTAATGGCCCCTCGCGATGCAGTCGGGCGACAGTATCAACGACTTCTCGACATGCACGGCACAAATTTAACGTTCACTGACGGCGCCTTGTCTCAAATCGCGCGCGCCGCTGTCAAGCGCGGCACCGGTGCGCGTGGGCTTCGCACGCTTTTAGAGCGTTTACTCATGGATGCGATGTACGAAGTTCCTGACGACCCTTCAGTAACGGACGTCGTCATCGACGAAGAAAGTGCCATAGCTGGATTGGCGCGTCGCGGCGTCCCTGGCGCGAAGCTTATTCGCTCGGGTAACGCAGCGCCTAAAGCGGGCAAGGCGAAATCTAACGCGGCGCGTGTCAAAATCGTTGATGAAGCCGTAGAGGCTTAAATCAGCCAGGCAGTCGTCCCTGACGTTATCTTTGCGAATATATTATTACATGTGACCGTTTGTTATTTTACTTTCTTGTTGTTGTTTTTGCTCGCTTTGCGTGCGATAGATCCAAAATTTCTTTTGGATCGCCAATCATATTAAGAGAGTCGTGCAATGAGCCCGTTATCCATTCGATCGTGCTGCATGTTCGGGGAAAATGACCGAATGAGTTTAATCATCGTACGGATGTTAACGCGACTTGCGACTTCTTGTCTTGCTGCCAACCGCCAGTCCTCCGTACACTCCGTAGCCCCAAGTCATGAGGAGCGCAAGCTTCATTGCGAGATGGTTTGCCCACTGCTGTTGAACAATCCCGTCTGCAAATAGCGTGAGTTTGTGTTCTTGCCAGACCATCACCGCCATGGCGAGAAATTCGACAACGATGTGCACGGCGCAATATTGCGCTTGAAGCTCGCGAGGAAAGCTCCCCATGGCGACCGCGCCGCTTATGATGCACTGCCAAACACCGTGTGCGAGCCAGTTCACGACCGCGTACTCCGCAGACGTACCCACTTTGAAATAGTACAACTGTATGGCATCCGTGTACGCAAACGTCAACCCATACACGAAGAGCAACAACCAGTGAAACAGCATCACCCAGTGCGGGATGCTTCGCGGCTTTAGAAAGTTTCTACCCCTTGGAATTCCCGCAGCAATCGTGTGCGAGTACATCCAAGCGAACGCAATCGCAATCGTCATGCCACTTCGCCGATGCGTGTTCACGAGCACCGAGTTTCTCCGCCCGTATCCATTTCCTTGGCTGCCTTCAAATAAAAACAAGCCCAATCGCATGTAATTCACCACCGAGCACCGATACACCCATCGCGCCTTCACAAGCGGCGTTCCGGATACGAGTACCAACAACGTCTCCAGCATCTCTTGAAAGTACATCACCATGCACCACATGGACATCGATAAGTACTCCCTCGTCGCCGGCTCCTTCGTGTTGAAGAAGCGTTGCGAGGCGTCCAATCCGCCCCACGCGAACGGCGCTCCGCACAGCATGCTCACGAACGCCAACGCCGCCGTCCACGCCAACGCCGCGTCGGTATTGGTAAAATATCTCTTCGTGATGCTCACCAGCCGCGACGCGCTGCGAACGTCATCGTTACGGCGGTACTGCGTCTCATCCACGCACGCGGAGTCCGCACCGAACGTTGCGCGCGACGACGTGTTGGACACGCTCATGGCGTCGACTCTCGCCCGCACCGGCGCTGCGACGGCGGCACGTCGCGGCGTGCAATCGCGCGTGCGTGCGGGGCGCCAACTCCCGTTCCCGTCCGCGCGCGCGCTCGGCGTGTCGCGGGCGCGTGCGGCGATGTGTGCCGTCGGCGTCGGATCCCATCTCCGCGACCCGACCGACGCGCGCGCCATGCGCGACCGACGCGCGCGCGACGCGCGACCGATGACGCGCGTACACACTTCATTCGCGTCCGCATCTCGTCGTTCGCGCGCGCGCGCTGGCGGCGCCTCGACGCGCCGCGGGCGCCGCTGGTGGCGCCACACCTCGACGCACGCATCGCCCTCGTCGACTGTACCGCGGGCACGCGCACACGGGCGCGACGACGACGCGCGCGCGGCGAGACGCAAGCGATGGTGTTGTACGACGCCATGGTGTTGCTCAGCGCCAAGGTGCCGAAGAGCGCGTGCGCGGACGTGCTTCGAAGACTCGGGACGCAGGTCATGGATCGCGGCGGCGTGGTGACGGATGTGGTGTCGTACGGCGCGCGTACGCTGGCGTATGAGTTTCGGAAGCCTGGTGAGAAGCATTTTGAGGTACGTGATGCGCGCGCGGGCGGTGGAGGGAGGCGGCGCGGGCGGCGGGCGGTGGAGGCGGCGCGGGTTTTAGGGTGATCGAGACGGGGGTTTTCGCGCGCGCGCGGGCGCGACCGCGGTTCTGGTATGCTATGCGCACATCAATGTGCGCGCGCGCATGTGACCGTGAAGTACGATGTGTGTCATGTTGTGCGCGTACTGACGCGCGTGGTGTGTGTTTTCGCGCGTGTTGCAGGCGCAGTTTGTGAAGATTTCGTTCAACGCGCCGCCGAGCCTGATCGCGGACGCGGAGCACCAGTTACGCATCGACGAACGCGTGTTGCGTTGGCTGATCACGAAGAAGCCTGCGTTGAGGCGTTTGAATGACTTTAAGGCGAGCGACCCGAGAAATCCGAACTCGATGCAGAGTTACGAAGGGCGGAAGAGGTCTTGAACGCGGCGCGGGCGTTTGTAACACAAGTAGAATGGATTGCGGTGATATAGGTGCGTATTCGAGCGACTCGCGCGCCAGTTATTTTTTCTTCTTCAAGCACTTTCGTTCAAACGGTTCAGCACATGTGGCATCAAGTGGCTTCGATTCGATGCGGATGACGATCAAACTTTAGTTATCCCTGTATGAAGTACTGTGGCCAGTGCATTCTGATTATAAAGTTATTAGCTCTAGCTGACGCATGGACGTCGTGACCGAGCCACATGCGTTGAACCAGTGAACCTTGGTGTTTTTTTCTTTTGCGATATCGTTGCCGATGAGGAACAAATCTTATCTTAGCGGATTTCTCTGATTTTTCGTGAGGAAATTCAAGACACTGTTACACCGCCAAGGCAACTTTCTTGGCTTGATGGCGTGTCAGGAGCGTGGAGGATGACACTCTACATATTCGGATTCCCTCAGAGCTTCGGCTGTGATCGAGCATGTAACGACCTGACACGTTTTCCTGTCGATGCTTTTCTTTTTTTTCTTCGTTCTTTGCGTCGGCGACGACGACGACGAGTCTCCAGTGATGAAGATAGCAAGGGCGTTTCTCAAAGAAACCATTCGCAGTGCCCGAACCCTAGAGTTTTCGCTACCGATTCGTCGGATGCCTAGCTTGAGAACTTGTGCAGGCCCTTCCTTCCTTGGATGTCTGAGGAGACACATACTCGTCGTCGTCAACCGAGTGCACTTTTTAGACATCAAACGCTGACGGCTATTTGTTTTGTACGCAACGCAGCACTCTCAATCACGCGCTTATTTTTTAGAAGCTCTAGCAGCAATACATGTAAATTATAAATGATGAATCGAATAATTAATATCTAGTAAAGGTATGGATTGGTTACCAAGAAATCTGTTCTCCAGCGTAGTCAAACAAGTTGCCCGAGGACTTCTCCATGGTGGCCGCGCCGATGACTTCGAGTAACTTTCTCGCCGCATATTCCGTCGTGAACAACTTATCCGCCGGAACATTCTTCTTAAATGGTTCTGAAAGTTTCGTGTCCACGGTCCCCGGATGCACGCACATCGCAATAATAGGTTGTTTCTTTCTCGCGAACTCGATAGCGGCATTTCTCGTCAATTGATTCAACGCCGTCTTGGACGCGCGATAAGAGTGCCATCCCCCCAAAGCATTATCTCCTATCGAGCTCACGCGCGCCGACCAATTCGCAATCACTGGTACGCCGCCGTTACCACCCTCGTTCGCGTTCGCCGTCGCAGTTTTCAACATTAACGGCGCGCAATACCGCATCATCATCGTCGGTCCGACGGCGTTGGTTTGGTACGCCAACATCATGTGCTCGGCTTCTGTTCTCAAAATCGACGTCTCTGGACGCATGCCGTTCGGGCCCGTGAGCACGGCGGAAACATTGGCCAAGAAATCAAGTCGTCCGATGTCATTTTCGACAACCTTGGCGGCGGCTTCGATGGAGGTGAGATCCGTGACGTCCACGCGGAGCACGCGCAGTCTGTCGCCGTGCGCCGCCCGCAACGCGTTGAGCTCAACGGCGTTTTCCGGATCTCTGCACGTTGCGATGACGACGCCGCCCGCGGCGCGGCCAGAAAATAATTTGTCGTCGCGCTCCAGGAGCTGCCGGGTGAGTTCGAGGCCGATACCGCGCGAGGCACCTTGAATGAGCGACGCGTGAGTGTGCGACGTCACCGATGCGCTCGCAGTGCTCATGGCGCGCGCAGCGTGCGTGACGTGTCGTGCGAGCGTGCGAGCGTGCGCGTGCGCGTTGTGCGCGACCACAGGAGCGCGCATGAGCGAGCGGAGGGCGATGGAGGCGGCGCACATCGCGACTGCGGCGTCGACGTGTGATGACGCGCGCGCGTGGGAGCCTCTTGTGCTTTGTGCTTTATTGGCATCCGCACGAAATACTGACAAGATATTGAAATTACACGACGTCGAGCGCACAAAGCGCGAGTTTACACCTCTTCGGGTGTTTTCGTCTTGAGCTGCAACGCGTGCACGCCGATGTGCAAGCCCGCGATGCCCTTCATCTCTTCGTCGATGATTTCGTACACCATGCGGTGCCTAGCGACTTGACGCATCCCCTTGAACGCGTCGCTGACGATCTCCACCTTGAAGTGCGTCTCGGCGCTCGGATCGCCCTTACCGGGATTTCCAACATGTCCAGCGTGCATGGCGCTTTCGTCGATGACGTTGAGCGTCACCGGCGCGAGTGCGGCCGTGAGCTTCTGGCTTATTCTATTGTAGATTGGTCGACCGACGTTCATGGCGGCACCGGCGGTTTCGGCGCACCCAGACCCGTCGGGTTGCACGCGCGTTCGCGTCGACGTTGTCGTTCGCGTGGTTCGGACGCGCGAGGGTGCGACGGTCGGGGTCGTTGCGAGGCGTGCGAGCATGTCCCGCCGAGGCGAAAAGTGAGGTTACCCAAGCGCCGCCGCGGGTTGCGGTTGGTATCGAGCGTCGCGAGCGCTGTCGTTCGCGTGCGGACATATGCTGTGGATCACATTTTATCTCGGGGGCGTTAGTGGGTCTGTGCAGAAAATATAAACGCTTTGAAGTTCTGGTATTAAAAGCGCCGACGTCTCGATGCGTCGAGTCATCCGTCGCGAGCGTTTTGACGCGTAGGCGCAACCACCAAAGTCGGACGGTCACATCTTTGCCGCAATCATTCAGTGCGGAAGGTACATTTTCGACATGTCATCCAACGCGTGGTCCATGTGGCAGCAGAAATCCGTGTCAATGTTCTGCTTGCACTTCATCGCCCATTGCATCACGGCGTGGTGAGCCTTGAGCGCTTGCACGTACTCCGTATCATTCGCGAACACTTCTGCCTTGACGCGTTGGCAAAGGCAGTACGACGCGATGGTTGAGATGATTTTATCGCAGTGCTCTTCCTTGGTCATCACCCATCGCGTCATTTGATTAATCTTCAACGCGTCGCCAGCCGCATCCTTGGAAAGTTCTTGAATCTGCGTCATCGCCTTTCGCACCGTCGCGCTCATCTCACGAAGCGACGCCACGGTGGCTGGATCATCGAAAATACCACACGGTACTTGGCAGTGCCCACCGATCAATCGCGCGCGCGCGATTAACGTGCCGTCGCGTCCGACGGTTTCAGCCGCCGTCGCGTCGTCGGACACTCGGCGTCCGCGCGACGTAGTCACGTACTCATGCGGCACAGACTTTTCGCGAAGCTTGGCGCGCACCGCGCGGATGGTATCGCGTTCACCGACATCCACGGTCACGGTGCGCCCGGAAACTGCGTGCGAAGCGAATAAAAAGACAAAACACGACAAAGGGTGAGTCAATGCGCGAATCATCATGAATCAATCGCGTCAAACAATCGACGCGCATCGCCGCGATCGCTCGCGCGTCGTCGTCGTCGCGCGCGCGCCATTCGATCCATCGTGCCGTTCGTCCCTGGCGTCGTTCGCGTCGCGCGATCAAAGCACGTACGGGTGCGAGCGAAGATTTGCATTCTGTTACGACAACGCGTCAGTGACTGACGCCATCATGCCCGGGCCGTGCGCCATCGCCCGCGCGCGCGACGCGCGGACGACGCCGACGACGGCGCGCGGACGCATCGCACGCGTTCATCGCCGCGACGCGCGCGTCGTCGCGCGACGCAGCGCGCGCGCGCGGGCGGCGGATGACGATGGCGAGGCCTCCTCGTCGACGTCTTCGACGCCGCACGACGCCGCGGCATCGGGCGCGCGCGACGATGCGCGACGCGCGCGGGCGCGGGATTTATTTACCAAGGTGTCCAAAGGCGCGATGACGCACGGGGACGACGACGGCGGCGGGGCGAGCGTGGGGAAGGTGTTGTACAAGTTGCAGCGCGCGAGAGACGCCGAGGCGGCGGAGGACGCGTGGGCGCTTTTAAATCGCGTTCGCGCCGACGGCGGCGCGGTGGCGTTGACTACGAAAGAGTGGAACTTTGCGTTGAGCGCGGTTGGGTATTCCAAGGCGGACGTGCGCGCGGGGCGTGTGTTGGAAATTTGGGAGCGCATGTGCGACGCGAAGGCGCGGCCGAACCGCGTGACGATGAGCGCGTTAGCGCGCGGGCTGTGTCGTGGTCACGCGGACGTGCGGTCGACTTTGGCGCGTTTGCGACAGGGCGTGATGCTCGGAGGGGATATGGATGCGTATGTGTTGAATATATTATTATTGGCGTGCGTGCGGGACGCAAAGGCGTTGCGGGACAAACGCGGCCGGCGAGGAGGCGAGAAGGATGGTATCGACGAGCGCGCCATCGTTGACGCCGCGCTCGAGGTGTGGACTGTCGGACAGAGTTATCATAACGCATACACGCTCACAAGCGTGATGCAGGTGTTGCGTGGTTGCGGGCAAGTGGGTAAGGCGCTTGAGATTTTTGACTCTGTGGTGTGGGAGGAATGCGACGCCGCAAAACGAGTCGCCATCGACGCGTCGGCGCTCGCCATCGGGCTATCGTGCTGCGCGGAAGTCAATGATGCGAAGAGCGCGAATAAAATGTATAATCGGGCAAAGAATGAAAACTTGCTAGAAGAGCTCTCGACGCCAGACGTTAACGTTGTTTTGACGGCGTGCAGTCGAGAAGGCAACGTGTCGCTCGCCACGCAATTATTCGACGCCATGCTCGAAGGGCGCGAGCCCAGGCCAGACAAAGCGTCGTTAACGGCGGTGATACTCACCTGCGGTCGAGCTGGCAAGGGTGCTATTGCGATGGAGTACTTCAAACGTGGTCGCGCCGCCGGCATCGATTGCGATACTATTATGATTAACACACTGCTCGATGCGTGTGCAAAGTCGACGCATACCGATGGACTTGGAGTATTCATGGATGCCATTGAAAAGCAAGTTCCAATCGACTCGTCAACAATTACTTTCCTGTTGGCGTCTTTTACCGAATCTGCGGCACAACCTGGCCAACTTCAGTCCGCCATCGAAGTGATGAACATGGGTGAATTTTTAAACCTCGAGCCCTCAACGGCGACGCTAAATGCACTATTGCGCATTTGCGTTGCCGCGGATGATCTAGATCGAGGCAGAGTCGAATTCATAAAAGCGCGTGAACGCGGAATACCCGCATCAAGTACGTCGGTAGCTATTTTGGCCCAGGCGTACGCCGTTCGCGGTGCAGTGAAAGAAGCTATGGAGCTGATTCGAACTGGAGCTGCACTCGGCGTCGAACTCAACGCTGGAATATTCATTCAATGCGTCTCTGCGTGTAAGGCGCTCGCCGATGGTCAAGGTGCGTTGATGTTTTACAAAGCAGCGCGCGACGAATACTCCATTCCGCCTGTCACGCGTCTCATCAATGAGCTCTTTGATGCTCTAGCCCGAGGCGGCATGTGGCAAGACGCCTTACGTGTACTTAGCGACGACGTGCTCGATAATGTCGGTATCGGCGAACGCTTGGCCGATGAAGATACCGTGGCTCGTCTCGTACGCGCGTTTATTGTCGGCGGCGAGGTCGACCAAGCCGCCGCCGCGCTTGAACTCGGCAAATTCTTGACCAACGCGCCGTGCGATCGCGCCTCCATAGCGCTCCGCAACGCCAAAAGAGTAGCCACGGCTAAACCAGCATAGCGGCGACGTCCCATCCTCTTCGTAAGTAGTTGATTTAAATGCACATTGTACAACCCGCAGCGCGAAACGGCGTCCCCATTGTCAGGCTCTCTCTCGCGTGCATCCAGTCGAGACGGGCGCGATGGCTGACGACGCGCGCGATGCCCCGCCGTCCAACGATAATGAGCGCGCCGCGCACACCGATGTTACCGCCGACGGTGACGCCGGTGTCGCTGACGGCGCGGCACCGGGCGACTGGCTTCTCGCGGCCGCCGCAGGAACGAAACCGACGAAAAAGCGCAAAACGCTCGCGCACGAGTCCGTGTACCTCGACGCCTTGCCGTCGGCGTCAATGTATGAGAAATCATTTATGCACCGCGATACGGTGACGCACGTGGCGTTCGCGCCCGTGCATGATTTCTTCATCACTGCGAGCGCGGATGGGCATTTGAAGTTTTGGAAGAAGAGACACGAAGGCGTGGAGTTCGTCAAGCATTTCCGCGCGCACGCATCGGCGATCGTTGGGCTGTGCGTGAGCGCCGATGGAGCGTTGTGTGCGACGATTGGTGAGGATAAAACGGCGAAGATTTACGATGTGGTGAACTTTGATATGATGGCGATGATGACGCTCGAGTACACGCCGACGGCGTGCGAATTTATTTATAAAAAAGGCGACGCTGTGCATGCGATTGCGATCGGTGACGGTGACGGTGTGATTCGTGTGTACGATGCAATGTCGTCGTCGGCGGCACCGGTGAAGACGATGGAGAAATTGCATCGTTCGGCGATTACGGCGATGCGATACAACGCGGCGAAAATGTGCGTGATTTCAGCAGAAGGCAAAGGCGCGCTCGAATACTGGTCTTCCAAGCAAGAAGATGAGTATACGGCGTTGACGAGCACAAATCATGCGCAAGTAGGTTTTAGTTATAAGTTAGATACGGATTTGTACGCCATGGCTAAGGCGAAGACCAAGGCGTTGACAATCGAGGTGAGCGCCGACGGCGAACAGTTTAGCACGACTGGCCCAGATAGACGTGTCCGGGTGTTTAGATGGTCCACGGGTAAATTAAGAAAAGACATCGACGAATCGTTGGAAGGCGCTGAGCATATACAACGCAGCGGTAACGAAAAGTATGTCATTGAGGATATTGATTTTGGGCGAAGACTCGCTGTCGATCGTGAAATGTCCAAGACGCTCGACGAATACGCTTGGCCCAACGCAATTTTTGACGAGAGCGGCAACTTTATCATCTATTCGACGCTGTTGGGTATCAAAGTTGTGAACCTCGTGACGAATCAGTGCTCGCGCATTATTGGTAAGGTTGAAAACACTGAACGTTTCACGCGCTTGGCGCTTTTCCAAGGCGTGCCGCACAAAGATAAGCGCGCGAGAGGCAGTGGTAAAGATGTGAAAGTCGCTGAAAAAGACCCTACGATTGTTGCGTGCGCATTTAATAAGGTTCGCATGTATGTGTTTTCGAGTCGCGAACCGATGGAAGGTGATGACGCCGCGAGTGGACGCGATGTGTTCAACGAAAAGCCTCGCGCCGAAGAAATCCTCGCTGCATCGTCGCTCCCGTCCGCAAGCACTGGCATTGCCAAGAGTGTGGTGATTCATACCACGCTTGGTGACATTCACATTCAATTGTTTCCAAATGAATGCCCGAAAACGTGCGAGAACTTTAGCACGCACGCCAGAAACGGTTACTATGACGGCATAGTCATTCACCGCGTGATTAAAAATTTCATGATTCAGACGGGCGACCCGCTTGGAGATGGTACGGGTGGTCAATCTATCTGGGGTGGGGAATTCGCAGATGAAATCGTGCGAGATTTGAGACACGACCGTCCTTTCACGGTGTCGATGGCGAACGCTGGTCCGAATACGAATGGCTCACAGTTTTTCATTACGACTGTAGCGACGCCGTGGCTTGATGGCAAACATACCGTGTTTGGCCGCGTCACGCGTGGCTCCGACGTCGTTCAAGCGATTGAAAACGCGAAAACGGACAAGCGGGATAGACCTTTAGAGGATATTACCATGCTGAGCATGAAGTTGAACTACTAGGACGTGCTGATATTGTCAAAAGAAATAGTCTACTTCTGCAATTCATCGTACAATGAACTCGCCATTGATTTGAACACAGATGCCCCGCGTGATGCTACGTCCCTGATAGCGCTTAAATCCTGCTTGGCTTGAAACGATACTTTTGCCATCAAATCGCTCGCACTCAAATCAAAATCGTCTTCGGCATCGACGTAATTATCATATCCGCCGTAGTCGTTACGTCCACCGTATTGGTTGGACGAGTTCGACGAATATGACGACGTGCTCATACCCGTAGCCCCACCCACGGAGTATCTACTGGCGTTCATCGAGGGTGGTGGCGCAGTTGCCGCACCATGGGCGTTGTGCAAGCCGTATCGCGGATCCGCATGGCCGCCGTACGACGCGCCTCGATATCCGCTACCCGTGCTCGCGCTCGCGTTCGTGCTCGATTTCGAGCTCGTGAGCTTCGGATTGACGAGCATAACATGACCATCCGTCGAACGAGTGATGTTTGTTGTATTCACTGGCAAAGTGGAGGGCACGGGAGGCGAAGGGGCGCTGCGAACCGCGACGGATGCGGCGGCTCTCGCGACGACGGGCGACGCCTTAGGCGACTCCACCTCTTCTTTTCCTTCAACTTCTGGCTCAGGCGCAGGTGCCGCAGGTGGTGCCATCACTGGTGACCTCATGTAGCCCGGAGAAATCGACGATGACGTTTGTGACGGCTTTGACTTTGGCAATGTCATCGTCGGTCTGCGTCCAAAAATCGCGCTTCGCGGCTTTGACGGCAAAGGCTTTTTCACCTCAATCACGGCCGGCTTGGCCACCGCCGCCGTCACAGGCTTGCTCGCGATCGGAGCCGCAGGAGTGGCAGCACGTGCGTTCAATTGCGGCGCATTATTCGCTGCCGTTCCGCGAGTTTCCAATGCGAAAAAGTCATCCCCCGTATCCGCTCCGCCTCTGGGCGAACGCGGACTCATAGCCCCATCGTCTTCTAAACCCTCCGCCGACGCCGCACGCAACACTTCAACCTCTCTCGCAATTTGCTTCGCATACATCGTCGCCGCCCTAGACGTATACTTTTGCCCGATCCTTCCCCGCTCGCTCGCGCTCCACCCGTGCTTACTAAAAAACGCCCTCGCCTTATCGTTCCCTTTCGTCGCCCGAAACACATCCAACTCGCGCTCCGTCCATCGATCCATATTCGCACTCTTCACCGCGGTGATGTGCACCCCGAGCGAGCGGTGCACGCCCGAGCAATCCAAGCACACGAACACCCCAAAGTTTTTCGACGTCCACTTGGGATTCGGGCTGTCGCAATCGAAACACGAGCGGTTGCCAGACTTGCGCAAGAGCGCTTGGAAGAGCGCATCGCGCGTGGACGTGTCCACGGCTTTTTGGTCGTCCGCGGACATCGATCGGGGCGCGCGTGCGGGGCGTCTCGGCGCGCGTCGCGCGGTGCCGAGCGCGCGCGCGCACCCGTAAGCGTGGTCATCCGAGTGTGCGATACATTGGTGGCGTTTCCGGCGTTTTTTTTTTGAATTTTTGAACTGTCGCTCGGATTCCATGCGTCAGTGCGCGACGACGACGACGACGACGACGATGTCGGACGCGGACGATGCGCGGATCATAGCGTTGGGCGAGCGCGTGACGAAGCTTGCGTCGGCGAAAGGGAAGTCTGGCGCGAGCGCGCAGAAAGGTGTGGAGGATGCGTTGGAGGTGCGTGGATGGATGGGATATGAGATTGTGATGCGTTCGTGTGTGTGTGTGCGTGTGTTCGTTCGTGTGCGCGCGCGGTGTTGACAATGGTGGTGTGAGACTGATTGCGTGCGGCGTGCGTGTGAATGTAGGAACTTGCGAGTGCGTTGAGTCGCGTCGGGCAAGGCGAAGGCGCGGCGTTGGGCGCGTTGGCGAAACGTCTCACCACTCGAGCGTTGATGACGCATGATAGTAAGAAGGTTCGCGCGCTCGTTGGGTTGTGTGTAAGTGATTTAATGCGTATTTTTGCGCCCGAGGCGCCGATTGAGGGTGATGCTGCAATGCGAGACGTGTACGAGTTGTTCTTGGATGCGTTGTCGAATTTGAAATCCATAGAGAGCGAGGAATTTGAGATTGCGAAGAGTTTGTTGTTGAATATTGCAAACATTGGATTGTGCGTACCGATGTTGGATTTAGACTGCGAAGGGGCGGACGACTTAGTTCGTGACTTGTTCAAGGTGTTGTTGGATGCTACAAACTCGGCAAACGCGACGACTGTCTCTGAAGAAGTCATCAAGGTGTTGTCGACGATGATTGAAGAGAGCGCGGATGAAGACGTGTCAGTACCGTCCGATGTCTTGTACGAAGTGTTGTCTCGTTTGATTGATCCGGTGCGGACATCGAACCCGGCCGCTTTCAAGATTTCGTGCGAACTCGTGCGCAAATGTGAACACCAGCTCCACGCGCCGATTCAAACTTTCTTGACGCGTGCGATGCACGGAACGGTTGATGAAGACGACGAACTGAGCCCGTTGAGTAAGCGACATGTCGATATCATTGAAGAGATTGCGGTGTGCGATCCCACGGCACTTGTGACGGTTTGGCCGTCGGTTACGGATGATTTACAAGCGGATGATTTGAGTATGCGCCTGCGCGCAGTCAAGCTTTTGGGCCGCGTTTTGGCGTTCGACGCGTCAGAGATTGCCGAAGACTACCCTCACTTGCTTCATGACTTTGTTCGTCGTTTCAACGATAAAGCCGTGGAAGTTCGCGTTGAAATGGTGAAGTGGAGTGCGTCATTCTTGAAGACGCGCGTGTCGCCCGACGCTGCGTTATCTTCTGTGCCAGCGGCGACTGTCATCAAGCAAGTGCGCGAACGTTTGCATGATTTCGACGATCACGTGCGTAGTGCGGCTATTCACACTTTGTGCGATATTGTTGACAAACCGAGCTCATCCGAGTTGCTCAGCATTGAAGTCATGCGTGAAATTGGCGAACGTATCAAGGACAAGAAGTCGGGCGTGCGCAAGACTGCGCTGAAGCGTCTGTGCATCGCTTACCGTGCTTATGCCCAACGATGCGCCGAGGATGCTCCAACATGGGAGGCAAAGCGATTCGATTGGATTCCGTGCGCGTTCTTACGTGCGATTACGATTCCCGACGTTCGTTTGCACACTGTCGAACCCGTATTGGCTGAAATTTTCCCGTCAAAAATGTCTGCGGAACTGAGAAGCACGTTTTGGTTGCGTGCGTTAATATTAGCTGATGACTTCACTATTCGGTGCCTGAAGCATTTGCTTCACGCCAAGTCGCGAATTCAGGCTGACATTCGCGAGTATTTTTTGTTCCGCGCAAAGTCAAGCAAGATGAACAAGAAGGAGGCCGAAGCGCAGTTGGCGAAAATCGTTGACTCTATTGCGGTGCACTTCGCAGAACCGGCGAAGGCGAGAAAGTCGATGATGGCGTTGCACGAACAAAAGGATGGTAACATTTTCAGATGCATTCAGCATGTTTTGAACCCTGAGACGTCGTTTAGCGACGCCATGAAGGCTGAGGAAGACTGCTTGAAGCGCACGAAATCCAGCTCGCAAGCCGTGGATCACGACTTTGTTAAGCTATTGCTTTTGAAGATCCAGTCTGCGCCTTTCGGACGTGAGCACGTGCGCGGAACACTGAAAGCGGCGTGTAAGGCAACTCGCGCGTCTTCGAAAAATGCGAACCCAGAGTCGACGCTCAACAGCGTTGTAGTTGCTCTCGAACACCTGTGCATTCTTGCGGAGACGTTTCCCAAACTTTTTTCTGGATGTGGTGATGAAATCGATGAATTGTTAGACTCTACTGATGAACGAACTGTGACGCGTACGTGCAAAATCGTCTCTGAAGCGGCGATGGCGCTCAAGCTCACGCCGCGTCGTGGTTCCATATGGGAAAAGCTCAAGGAGAAGTGCTCTACTGGAGACCGCAAGCAAGCAAAGTTGGCGACCAAGGCGCTTGGATTATTGCAAATGGACCTTGAAGAGCACGTCGACGCGGTCGATGCGCTGGCTGGTGCCACCGCTGGTCAGCTCAGTGCGGTGTACTTGCATCTCGCAGAATTGCTCGCGGAGGATGCGTGCTTGGATTCCGATTTGCCGGCAGTGCTCGGATCTGTGTCGACAATCGGTGCTCGGTACCGCGACACGTTCGATTTACAACTCGATGAAGTAGAACAGTACGTGACACATACGTTATTGACGCGCGTCCCATCCAAGGGTCGCATCGCCGTCGGTGTCGTGAGCGATGTTGCGTTGTTACAAGCGTATGGTTTGAAGACACTCGCCAAGGCCGCGGCGCACAAATCTGCCGCCGACACTCCGGCGCGCGCGTTCACCGCTCGAGTCATCGAGTTGTTGCACACATATGCCGACCTGCAAAACTATAAGCGAGGCGGTTTGTTCGAAGAATATTCTCCCGCTGATGGCATGCACTTGTGCTTCACCGCTTGCAAGTCGATTGTTATCATCGCACGTAACACGCCACTCGGAATGATCAAGCCAAGCGCTTGGATTACGGCGTCCATGTTTTTACACCATTGCGATTCTCCGGCGATGAAGCGCGAATTTGTTGGAAAGTTAAAGAAAGGACTCGTTGTGCGCTCGAGCGAACAAGGGTTGCCGATGATGTGGGCCGCCACGCTCGCAATGTCTCTCGTTGACAAGGACAAAGCCGTCCGCGACGCCGCAAATGACGCATTTACCAACTGGGTAATCACGCAGCGTAGCCGTTCGCAATCTTTCGCCGCGCAAGAGGCAGCTAAAACGAATAGCGATGGGTCGTCTGCAAAGTTCTTGCTCGTGCACATGCCCGAGTACGTATTGGTGTACATGGTTTTCTTGCTCATTCGTCATCCACTCGCGCCGAAAACAGCAGAGGAAGGGATGGCTGATCGAGGGTCGTTGTGGCGACAAATTCAGTTGATTTTTTCCACTGCCGTGTCCACGTTGACGCACGGCACGAACGGCGATGGTATTCCGGCCACGTGTAAGATTCTCCGTCGCTTGAAGACAACTATGGACAAAGTAAACCCGGACATGTCGGATTTGATTTACTCCTTGAGTGACTTGGCGTTGTTTGTCGTCGTCGATCACGCTGGAGCAAAGGGCTGGGATACGAGCAAATTTCCAGGTCATGTCGTGTATCCGACACAACTCTTCAAAACGACGCAGTTTATGGCGAGTGGCCCGCCGGTGAAGGAAGGCGCACAACCAGGACTTGGAGATTACAGTCACTTGCCCCGCGGGTACGTCATTGTGCGTTCAGTGCCAATCGCCTCGACAAACTCTGCTGCGGCGGCGAAGCCGGCGAAGCGCGCGCGAGCCAAGGCGTCCACATCAGACAAGTCAACTGCAAAGAATGGCAAAAATCTCAAGCAAACCAAGCTCTCGTTCGAAGCGCGCCCGCGTGGGCGTGAGATGCCCGACCGCGCCGCTCGTCGCGACGCAATCGTCGACGTTAACAACATGGACATTGAAGAAGAATTTGATGATTACGAAAGTGAAGAGGATTATGATACGGTGGATGAACCAAGCGGGGCGCTCGTTGTTGTTTCGTCGCCGCAGCGTTCTCCTTCGCCTATGACGGAGAACAACGATGTGGGGAGCCCGAAGCGCAAGCAACGCAAAACTGAAAAACCTGCCATGTCAGACGTCGACATGAACGCTGAAGTCGACGTCGGCGTCGATCCAGATGAAGGCGCGCGACGACGACGTCGTCGATGATGGTACTTTAAAACAAATGTATGTACGATACGCAACGAACTAGAATAGGAACATAACGCTTAACGCTCTTTTTTCAATACTTTACAAATGAAACACTCAAAAACCGCTGAGCCCATACATACTTCCTATCCTACAGTTGTCTGCTCCGGACGTCGGCGACGAGCTATGGACATGAACACGCATATCACTGACCATGCCGCGCATACGACGCCGATAAACAAGTACAGCGCTGGAAGAAAGTAATTCTTCCCACCCATAAACGAATTCTCCGACAGCACGATTGACTTACGACCGTCAAACATGTACGTGTTATATCGGTTGGTGATCGTAAACTTTACTTCTGTATTGGCTGGAATATCGACATCAATACGCCCCCACAATTTACGAAAGTTGCTCTTCGCCGCCATGCGCATCCATGTGATGAAGTGCTCGTCGTCATCCACGTTGCCTTGTATGGCCGACCCACCACGCGTGGCCGCATCCGTGTTCATATTCTCCGGTGCAAAGTCGCCAAATTTAAACTTCTTATCGCTCGGCCATGCAATGTTTGTCTCATCAATCGCCGTCGCGACGTTATCGACCTGCAATGCGAACGTGTCATTAAAGTAACTCCACGCTTGCACGCCGCACGGAGAAATTGTATCCCCAGCCGCAGTCTGCTTATGCGTCGTACACAAATCCCAACCGGCATTAAAGTTGCCCATCATCTTGAAGTAATCCAAATCCCGCGCGTACGCGCGATGGTTTTGGAAAAAGTTGCTCAGCTCGTAGTGCACGTACACCGGCGCCTTTAACGCCCGCTTTGTCCTCGCCGTCGCCGTGCACGATGTTCCCGCTCCGGCGTACGAATACTTCGCCGCCGCCTCCGCATCAGTCGGAAAGAAACCATCGCGGCACTCTTGGAGATTATCGTAACGAATCACCACCTCCTCCAACGAATTAATGGTGCTTAACGTCCAACTTCCGATCGGAATGAACACCAAGGCGATCACCGCGGTGATCTTCGCCGCGTTTCCGGGCGTCAACGTCGGGCGGTGCGCGCGCAAGTACTGCTGAGAAAACGCACTGTACGGCGGCTCATTCGTTACCGGCGCCGACGGGGCCGAAGGCGCGGCCATCGCGGCGTTGCGGCGGCGAATGCGGTGAATTGTCTCCGCAAAGCGCTCGAGCAAACAACAACAACCGACAGCCTCAACGCCAGAGTGCGACGCGCCCGCGCTTGCGAGCGACGATGAGCGAACACAAGAAGCTCATGCGCATGACTGCGCGCGCGTTCTACGCCACGTCGTACGCGAAAGAACGATTAAACGCGCAGGACCGGAAGATTACGCTCGACGGCGCGGTCAAGGTCGACCGGAAGACAAAGTTGGATGACCCGAGAATCGTCGAAGTCGTCGTCGATGCGTTGACGCGACGCACGTGGACGCGAGAGGATGATTTAGCGAGTGATCTGAAGTTGTCATTCAAGCAGACGCGAAAGTTGTTGACGTATCTTGAGAGGGAGAAACTTGTCACGCGCGCGCACGTCAAGGAGAAGGATCGCGCGCGCGCGCAGGCGTTGGCGGAACGCGGCATCGTCGGGGCGCCGGATGTGAAGAAAACTGTATCGTGGGCGTCTTTGAACTATGGACGTATGTTGGATGTGGTGCGGTATAGGTTACACGTGATGAAGAAGCAGGCGAGGCAACGCGTAGACAAGGGGAAGATTCATGAAGTGTACGTATGCGTCGGGCCTCGCGAAGAGTGCGGAAAGACCTACTCGAGTCTGGATGCAGCGATGCTTCTCGACCCGATGGAGATGATTTTTAAGTGCTCTAACTGTGGGTGCGAGGTGAAGCAGGCGGGTAAGGATGGCGCACCCGAACCTGAAGGCGCGGCGCGCGAAACCAAGGAGAGTTTACAACGGCGCTTTGACGAACTCGAGCGACAATTTAAGCCGCTCGAGATGCAATTAGCGAAAGCGATGAAAACTCCAGCGCCACTGTACGGCACACTTACGGAATGGGCGGTGGCACGTAAGCGATATGCGGCGAATAAGGGTGGCGGTGGAGGCGGCGGTAAGCGAGGCGGCGCAGCGCTCGACGTGCACTTGGAAGAAACCAAATTCGTCGTCGAACTCGGCTCAACCGCTGAAGAGCAACAAAAGCAAGCAGAATTAGAAGCCATTAAAGTTCAGCCAGAATGGGTCACGCGCAATCAATTTGAAAAGGAAGACGAAGCACAAGAAGGACGAAAGAAGGAAGAAACAAAGGCAACGGCCGCGCCGGCGGATGCGGCTGTGCAAGAACAATACCTCCAGGCTCTGCTGTCGGCGTTGCAAAAGCAGCAAGAAGAACAACCCGCGGAGGAAGCAACGGTGAAAACTGATATCGATACCATCGCGCCGGAAGTCGCCGCAGCCGTAGACGAAATGGACTTTGATGAATGGGACGATGTCGTCTAGTAGCGTAGAAATTTAGAGTAAGAGAGAAAAGTCTTGGTATTTTGTGTGAAAAGTTTACGATGAGAAATCGTAAAACAGACTTTTCCCATCAGTAACATCTATTACATTCATTATGACAAGAAACCATCATCGTGTGTGCTAATTATTTGTAAAACCGGCGTAGCGCGGCTGAGACGTCCGAAGGCGCGTGGGGCGCCGTCGATGCCGCACCAGCCGTTGCGCCCGGCGCCGCAACGCCTCCCCGCTTTTCGGTCACGCCCGCCTCGCGCGCTTTTTTTGCCTCCATCTTTGCCAGCGCCTTATCATCAATAACGTTAAGTTGCTTTTTGCGATAGCGCTTGGATGTTCTATTCTTGCCCTTCATCTTTGTCTTCTCCTCATTCTTCTCGCGTTGCGCCTTACGACTCGAAAGCTCGGCTGTAATAGCAGCTTGACGCCGTTCGGCTTGTACCTCCTTGGGTACGGCACGCAACTTGCCAATCGCGTCGGGGTCGAGCTGAATTGTTTCTGACGGCAGCTTATCCAAAAGCTTGGCCACTTCGTTCTCACGACGTTGTCCTTTGGTTTCGAACGGGTTAGATACAAACGTATCGAAATTAGGCTCACCAGCGCCAGGCACGAGCAAGCTCGTAAAGCCTCGCGAGTGCCCGACACCCATGATGTCTTCGTACGGGCAAAACTTGATGGAGTTTATCTTTTGCCCGAGTGCAAACTGATGACGCATGTATGGCGAATTCTGTTTCGTGGCGAGGGCATCTTTCCACACTTGCACGGTACTTCCCCATCCAATGGCAAGCATGCCGCGCTGGGAAATTTCGATATTTGACGCCGGCTGCGCCGAGTAATACGCGTGCACGGGTTTATACATGCGCAAGTCCCAAACCTTGACTTGTGCATCGACACCACTCGTGACCATGTATTTTCCCGACCTGTCAATCGCAATGCCCTTCACGCACCCTCGATGAGTGAGCATTTTCACCAACGGCGAGCCTTGATTCGGGCTCCACAGCGTCACCGTACCATTTTTATGCCCACAGTGCACCACGGCGTTGTAATTGCTATGCGTCATTGCATCGCACTCCCCGAGCTTGGTACGAAACTGTGCTACGATTTTCCCATACGTCGTGTCTTGATACCTCAGAATTCCTTGCGTGCCAATAGAGGCGAGCAAAAAATGTCTGGGTAAAAACGTCAATTTATTCACATACGCGTGATCCTCCAAACAATGCACTTCCAACCCGCGTTTGTCATAAATGTACGTGTATCGATCTTGCGCCGCCGCATAAAACTGTTCGTTATGCAAAAAAGTCACGCACTTTATTCGTTCCTTCACATCCGTTTCTCCGATCATGCGATGCCTATTCCATTCCATCATACTCAACGCCCCTTCGCTCGACCCGAGCAACAACTCGCGGCCGTTGTGCGAATAATCGACGTAATACGACCCCGTATTCGGGACATCCAAATCAAACACCTTCTTCGCCGCATTCAAATCCACATTCTTCACGATGTCGCGCTGTTGAAATTGAAACGTCTTCTCACCCTCATCCGCTTCGAGCACGCCGGGTTCGTCGATCGCCATCCATTTCTCTCGCGTCGCCGCCGCCCGCGCCGCCTCCTCCGCCAAGTTTTGCGTCTCCTTGAGCGCCGCCTTGGTCTTCTTATCCGCGATGCCCTTCGTCGGCACGCGATCACCCGAAACTTTATACTTTTTCGTACGCTCGCGCATGTCGCGTTCGATCGCGCGCTCGCGCGCCTTGGCGGTGAGCTGCGCCGCGGCGCGTTTTTTCGTCGCGCCGCCGCCGAAATCGACATCTTCGACACCATTCCCGTTCGTCGTCGTCGATGGGAGCCCAGACGCGCGTTCGATCGCCGCCGTGGACGCCGTGAGTGACGCCAGGGCGTCGTCGAGCGCGGCGTCGGCGTCGGCGCGCGATCGACGAGGCATGTTTCCAGTCGACGGCGTCGGCGTGTGAAGTGCGCGAGACTGACGCGGCGCGCAGCCACATTGCGCGACGTCTCGGTCGAGCGCCACGGTCGCCATGGACGGCTCGCAACAGAGTCCAGAGATGGTGATGCATCAAGTCAAGGCGGAGTTGGCGAACGCGTACGCGCAGGTGCGACGCGGTGACGCGATTCTCGTGTGTCGCGTTCGGTGGTCGAGTGCGCGCTGACGTTTACCTGGCGCTGTTCGGCGTATTCGCGCGCTCTCTCGCGTGCGTGAGGATACCAGACGCGTGGATACTGACGCTGTGTGTTCGGTGTGTCTGTGCGCGCGTGCGTGTAGGAGTTTTTTACGACGACGCGCGATCGATGCTTTAAGTTGTGCGTGACGAAACCGTCGGGGTCGATGAGCTCGAGCGAGCAAGCGTGCTTGGCGAAGTGTACGGAGCGGTACGTAGAAGCGACGAAGATGATCTCGCAGGTTGTGTTACAGGCATATTCCAAGGGTGGTATGTAAACGATCGCGAAGGGCATTTTATTGTAATAATTCACGCTTTAGTTGAGAACGCCGTTTGTCCCCGAGCGTCCGTCGTAACGCTTGTACAAAAATCTTGAGTTGTATTACACATGGATTACACGACGCACAAATGATGGTGGTAAGAATATGTCGGGCATTTGCTGACGAAATCGCTAGCCGTTGTGCATGTAAAGCTTTTGTCGACGAGTGACGATGACGCGGCACACTGGGCAACGGCGCATGCGCCTTGAGCACTTACGGCACATGCACGCGTGACCACAAGGAATGAGCACGCACTGCACTGGATTTGCCATGCAGACGACGCACTCGCTATCGGGGACGCCGCTGTGCTCTTTAGATTTCTTTGACAGCACGGGTTCGCCTTCTTCATCTTCAGAGACTTCGACTGAAGACGAAGCCGGGATTTCACCATTGTCCACAATTTCACTCGCATCGCTGTCGTCGCCGGCGCGAGTAGCGTTTGCCGCGACGGCATCCGCCAGCTCGACATCGTCGTCATCGCGATGATGATTGTCATCGGCATCGTCGTCGTCGTCCGACGTACTCAAATCACTCGCCTCTTCCCACTCATCCATAACCGTCGCATTCGCCGCTGCGGCACGCCGAAGCAAGGGTTCTTGCATCATGAAGCGCTGCGCGCGCATCATGTTTACTTGTTCAATGTGCCGGCACAGCATGGCTCTGATGCAGCATCCGAGAATGACGCCGCTCAGCATGACTCCGTACTGGAAGACGTCGCCGTACAAGCCACCCGCGCTGCTGTCCACTGATCCACAATCATCCCCCATCCAACCCGCGTGACATTCACAATGTCCATCAATCACGCAATCACCGTGTGCGCTACAGAAATTTAACTGCGAACACCCATCGCTCAACGGTTGCGGCGCCGCGTCCTTGCTGACGCACGTCTTGCAGCACGTCAAAGGCGTAGACGGCACCCGCATCGGTGTCCCGAGCGCACCCATGGCATTAATAGCATTTGCAAACCCCGTGATCACCGCGCCGTTCTCCGCCGTCCCTCGCGCGGTGTTCAAGCCCCCACACGAGACATCGACGCCTTGTTCGGGCGCGCACGAGCACGCCTCGGCGCCCAACGCCTCCCCGCTCGGCAACACAAACTTCACCTTACAGCACTCACCCACGTCGCGAGGATAATAGAACGCCGCACTTCCGCTGCTCGCCTTATTCACGCGCTTGAATCCTTGTAAAAACGTCCCAGCAGGGCACGAGACGTCTCCACCGGTCCGAGTCGTAGACCGCGTGCCCACGCAGTCGACGCTCATCGCTCTCAACGCCCCAATCGGCGCGTCCGCGTCCACATCCTCCGTCACGCGCGCGAACACGTCTCCAATCTTCGCACCACCATCCACGACGCCGTCTAAACACGGCACGCAGCAGATCGCGCGAGAGAGCGGCACGAGACCCTCGTCGCCGCTCGCGCGTCCCGCGTACTCGCCGCTCGCCTCGAAACCCGCCACGATTGCCCCCTCTCGCGTGCACTCGAGCCCGCTCGCGGCCGTGGAAAACTCGCAGTGGCACAGTCGCAGCGCCACGGCGCGATCGGCCGCGGGGTCGTTACCGTCTGCGGCGCTGACGGCGTCGTGAATGGGTGCGTGACGCGACGCATCAACCGTCGTCGTCTCGACGACGCGCGGCGTCACGGTGAACGTCGCCGACGGGTGCGGCGCGCGCGGTGCGCGGACATCGACGTACACGCGCGCGTGTGCGCCGCGCGCGAGCGCGGCGAGCACCACGGAGGCGACGAACGCGCGCCGTCGACGCATGGATGACGCGAGGCGCGAATTGAAGCGCGGCGCGCGTCGGGCGCGGCGGGACAAGCGCCGCGACCGCGAGCGATCGATCGCCAGAAGGCGCGAGACGAACGCACACACCGCGAATGCATAAAAGGCGACGCGCGACGGGAAGGTGTGCGCGACGAAGGGTGTGTGTTCGGACACGACAGACGTCGCGCGAGCCGTGAACCTAAGAACTATACGCTACACATTAAAACATCATCCTTCACGCTTGCCCCGCATCGGCGTCGTACGGTGCACCGTCACCGAACGTAAACGGCGTCCATCGCCCTTGTACGCTCGGGTGTTTCGTAAAATGCCGACTCTTGACCGGTTTCGAACCGGGTTTCCCCTTCTCCGTGCGCAACCATTCGCACTGGGTCGCCGTCGCCTCCGCCGTTGCATTCTTCAACCCCACGCTCTTCGTCGTCCCGCACGCATAGGTGGCGATGACGTGGGGATCTCCTCCTCGTCTGATTTCCGCGCGCACCTCCGTCGACGGCGACGACGCGAGTTTCGCGCGCAGGGTGTCGAAACCACCGCTCGCGACAAAGTGTTGCACCCCGCGCGAGCTCCCGGTGTGGTCGCAATAAATCAACCGCAGCGCGCGCAGTTGCGTGACGCCGCGCAAGCTCATGGCGCGCGTGCGTGTGATGCGAGTGGTTCTATCGTTCCGCGCGCGTGCGCGACGGATTCGGGCGTTCGGGCGTCGACGGTGAGGCGTAGCCCGCGCGAGAGAGTGGCGCAGACGTCATCGTCTGACGCGCGCATTCGCCCGTCTTTTCGAGCGACGATGCGCGCGATGGCGATGCCGGCGGCGCGCATCGCGCACGGACGATGCCCGATGGCGTTGTCGACGACGACGCGCGGGCGCGTCGGCGCGCGGGCGAGCGCGGTGGAGTTTAATGTCCCAGAGGATGCGCCGGTCGATGCGTTCGCGGCGCTTCGCGGCGTGCCCGTGCGATCGGCGGCGACTGGGGACATGCAAGACTTGACGGAGATGTGGTCCGCGAACGACACCGTGGTGGTGACGTTTTTACGGTCGTTTGGGTGATTTTTCGCGAGCGAGCGCGCGGTTGAGATGGCGCGCGACGCGACGCCGGCGCTCGAGCGCGTCGGCGCGAAGTGGATTGTCGTCTCAATCGGCACGCTCGAGCGGTCGAGAGATTTTTCGAGAGAGAATAATATCCCTGTTGAGATTGTGTACGGCGACGAAACGAATGCGACGTATGACGCGCTCATGTTTCGTCGAGGCGTGAAGCAGACGTTTGGTGAAAAAGCGACGCCGGAAAGCATCGCCAAGCGCATTCAAAAGGATGGTGCCAAAACCTTGCTCGGTGTATTGAAACGTTGGAAACCGTGGTTGCCACCCAAGCAAGAACAAGGTTTTCAACAAGGCGGGACGATTGTGTTCAAGGGTGAGCAGGCCGTGTACAAGTGGTACGACGTGTCGACCGGAGCGCACGCCCCAGTGGAAGACATTTTGAAAGCAGCCGGCGCCGTCACCATGGCGTAAATTTGTACAACGAATCAAACACAACGCCATGGCACATTTCGCATGCGCGTTGGCGGTGTGTGGCGCGATCGAGGTGTGAACGTTGAGACATTCGTGACGCGACGTCGGTCAAGGACGAGACGCTTTGGCGCGCTCCCCGACGTCGTCGATTTCCATTCAACTCTTCTCACCTCAATCGCGATAGGCACGCGCGACCATACATCACAGTAGCAGCACTCAAATTGCATTTTAATTCACCATCGCTCTTTGCACGCGAGTATCACAGTCATCATGTTCGTTTTGTTGTTTCGATAAAAATACACCTTCTAAAGACACAGCCGTCGTCTCGACTCTCGTCGTTAATGCTTAGAGTCTTTCATCGACGCTACGCGCTTCATATACCTACAATGGTCGATGTAAACAATACGCGCACGCAACGTCAGTCATTACCCTCTCGATCGTGCGATACACGCGCCTCTCGCCGCTCGCTTCTTCTCGCCGCTCGATCGATCGCCACGGCTAACGCAATCCACGCGCGCCGACGCGCGCTGACGCCCGCCATCGCCCTCGCACACGGCGCAATCGATACATCACGTACTCTTTATATTGACACTTTTCATACACGTGTCGCTCGTGCTCGCACTTCCACGGCAAGTAGAAGGATTTCCGCCGACACGCGTTCAGCGGAATGAGCAAGTGTGCGCAAAAATCGCGATAACCAATGTCTAACTTTGCCGCCTTCATCTCTTCGCGCGTGGCTATCATTTCATCCGTGCTCGATTTCCCCATCGCGTGCGTCGTGGACGTGCGCCGCGCTCGATACGCGTCGGGAAGTGACGCGCTCGTGTCGATCAGCCAAGGGTATGGCTAGACTACTAAAAACGCGCGGGTTGATTTTTTGTCGCGCGTTTGACATTTGCGCGCGTACGCGTGACATGCGGCGAGCGCATTGCGACAGCGAAATGAGTAAATAGTTGTATGTGTTGTATTACAACACCCGGTAGAGTGTCGAGTGTGATTGAGAGGCGAGATGACGCGTCGAGGGAAATCATGGACGACGACGGGTGAGCTTCATCGGCAAGCCGCCGGCGGTGTGAATCGTAGCTCCCATCTCCATGCCAATGTCTTTGGGATCTTTCATGAGCTCAAAATCGTAACGACGAAGAACCATGGCCATGGCAATCGTGGCTTCGAGCATGGCGAATTGGTCTCCGATGCACTTGCGCGCGCCGGCGCCGAATGGAATAAACGCGAAATCAGACGCGACTTCGTTCGGGTACAACCCAGTCATGAGGTCTGGGTTGTAACCTGCCCAGTCTTTCACGCCAGGATTAGTGTACGGGCGCTTGAAACGGAAGGGATCGAACGTGTCGGGATTTTCCCAGCACTCAGGCGACCGATGCAAGTTCCAAACGCTGATGAAAATATCCATACCCTTGATGAGCGTGACTTCGACGTCCCCCGCACCCTTGGGAAGCTTGACGTCTTCGAGACAGCGACGAATAAGAATCGGAGGTTCAGGGTACAAGCGCAGAGCTTCAGCGATGCACAAACGCACGGACTCAAGTTTTTGGATATCTTCGTACGTCGGGGTGCGGTCGTCGTCGCCAAAGACTTCGTCGATATCCGCTTGCACGCGCTTCAACAATTCTGGTTGTTGCACCAAGCAGTACAATCCCCACGTGAGCACCGCCGCGGTGGTTTCATGCCCAGCGATAAGCATGGTCATTAAATCGTCACGGAGCTGCGTGTCCGTAACGTCCGCGCCTCGAATATCAACCAAAAATCGCAACAGCGAAGGATCCTTCACCTTGCTA
>Ga0181564_10000386_pt1 | contig 38410 bp, 33 predicted proteins | sample 011ome_24_FD_134512 | JGI IMG/M metagenome (GOLD analysis project Ga0181564, IMG submission 134512) | Coastal salt marsh microbial communities from the Groves Creek Marsh, Skidaway Island, Georgia - 011513CT metaG (megahit assembly) | ecosystem: Environmental > Aquatic > Marine > Intertidal... | reverse complement strand
GATAACCGGGCTACGCTACACCCCGATGAAAAGAACTTTTAAGAACAAAAAAGCCGTCCTTTCAAAAGGACGGCAAATGTAATATTTCTTTAAATATAATGAGAAGAATTAATAAAGGCTCCCTCTGATTTCTGAAACTGCAGCTCCTAGTTCTTCTACATCACTGGTGCTGAACTTTTTAGCGTTCTTAATGATTTTACCAATTGGCGCACTCAGACCGTTTAATTTTTCGGCAATGGCCTTCATTTCTGAGTTGTCTTTGAATACATCGCACATGTGCAATACATTTGAATAGGTGTCACACATGCTCCACACTCCTAATCTAACACCCATATTGCTCAAATCACTTTTTGACATTTGACAAGCAATGTGCAATCCTTCTAGCCATCCTCCCACTACCATAAATGTGGCGTATTGAGCTCGTTCGTCAGAAAATAGCTGATCTTTTGCCTTCAAATACGCTTTGGTTAGCAAAACAGACTTATTGATCGTTGTATCCTCAGATGCCATTTTCTCGATCAATTCTTGATCAAATGCTTCAGCGATACCTAGACTTCCAGCTGTCTTCATTAGACCTTCCATTCTCGACATAGCACTTTGGTTTAGTCCGAAAGCGGAGCAAAAAACCATGTCGCTACCAATCGCACCTATTCCGAGTGCTTGCTTAGACGAGCCACTAAAGCTCTTTCCTGCCGAAAGCATCGCAGATTCAGAAAATGAAAAACCATTGTTGTTCATTGTTTCATAAAGCTTTGCCGTAACTTCAATATTGGTCTTGATAATTCCCAGTTCAGCCAAATAACCATCAGGTAAGGATTCAGCGCGCTCAAAATTGTATTTAGGACCGGTTGGAGCTTCTTCGCCACCGCATGAAGAGAGGATCGATAGAGCTGTTACGGCCAGTGTAAATAGGAATAGATTGGTTCTTTTCATTTTAATGAGGATCAATTTGGTGACAAAACTAATGTGATCGCCTAAACTGACAAGTATTACTTATTAAGCTTCCAAATTATACGTTGGATTGAATGATTGGAGTGGTGTTATATGAGAGGATTCACAGTACTTGAAAAGAAAATCCCAGTACATGGAAGTGGGAATATTTTTTTTACTGGAGAGAGGGGGATTACTGACGTGATCCCATTAAGGGGTTATGACACAAGCCTTAAATCCTTGCTCACTCCGTTCGATTGGTCTTTTTTATTTCAAACTTCACACGAGAACTCGGTTCGTTCGAAATAAAAAAATCCCTTCCATCAAAATGGAAAGGATTTAAGACTTGCGGAGAGAGGGGGATTCGAACCCCCGGTACCTTTACAGGTACGTCAGTTTAGCAAACTGGTGGTTTCAGCCACTCACCCACCTCTCCTTTTAGAAATTGGGAGCGCAAAAGTAAAAGAATCATGAAATAATCTATAGAATTCGTTATAATCTTTCAATTACTACTTTATTTCCTTCTAGACTGTGTTTCCAATCGCTTTCAGGAAAAACTCGTTTTGCCCATCTTAAGTAAATTTTTGTGCGTTTTGTAGGCCCATCATGCAATTCATGGTTATGAGTTGGCTCACCAGAAAATTCATAGCGATGCACGTTCTTATTCTGATCTTTAAAGTGTTCAATAATGCTGAGGATAGTAACCATCACCGAATAAAACTCACCCTTGTTGGTTAAGGTGTATTCTTCGCCTTCAAATTCATCATTGAGCACGCCAAACACGATGTTCACCGATAAAATATCCGATTGCTTTCTTCCAAACCTCACTTCATAGAGAATGTCTGCATCGGTTGTGAAGAAGTATACGCCAGCCGATGGAATGGGCGGGGTTATGTATTTAAAAACCTTTGGCATTTACTTTAGTAACGCGCAATTTTAATCAATTATATTTGGCCGCTTCATTATGGGTTCAAAATATGCAAAATGGCTCGGTGGAGCGTTGGGATGGGCTTTTGGTGGTCCTATAGGCGGATTGGTGGGATTCTCATTGGGTTATTTGTGGCAGAATGCCACGCTCGAAGTTAACCCTATAGGCGATCATTCAGGTTCTCAAACCCATCAGGGCGATTTTACCATCAGTTTGTTGGTTCTGGCTGCTGAGGTCATGCGTGCGGATGATAAAGTGCTAAAATCTGAACTGAATTACATCAAAAGGTTTTTAGTTGCTCAGTTTGGGGAAGAGAAGTCAAAAGAGCTGTTGCGCGTGTTGAGGGATTTGCTACAACGAGACATTGATCTTGTTCCGGTTTGTAAGCAGATAGTGGGGTTTATGAATCATGCCCAGCGCCTGCAGCTGGTGCATTTCTTGGTCGGAATAGCCAATGCTGATGGTGAGTTGCATCAAAAAGAATGGGAATTAGTTTCGAGGATTGCCCGCTTGCTTTTGATCTCAGAAAAGGACCTATTGTCTTTAGAAGCGATGTATGATCAAGATAAAGACCGTTATTATCGCATTCTAGAAATTGAACCCGATGCTGAGCCTCAGGAAATAAAGGCGGCATATAGAAAAATGGCAAAAAAGTACCATCCTGATAAGCTGGGTGATGTGGGTGAAGATGTGAAAAAAGCCTCTGAAGAGAAGTTCAGGCAGGTTCAAGAAGCGTATGAAAAATTGAATAAATGATAGATAAATGAAAAAAGTAATAATTTTTAGTGTTCTGATAGGATCTTCAATATTAACCTTAGCACAAAAAGCCTCAGGTGAAAAGCAAGATCAAATTTTAAAGTCTCAAGAGGAAGCAATGCAAAAGCTGACAGTGTTATTGGAGAATCAAGATGCGCTGATCAGCTTGTACGGAGGACAACTTGACATGTCAAAAGAAATGGATGTTGTAAGCTATGCGTACGGTGTTTCGATTGGTGGAAATCTCAAGGCACAAGGCATCAACGATATGAATTTCTCTGCATTGAGCAAAGGCCTTATCGAGTCGATGTTGGGAAGAACAACCATCATCTCAGCAGAGGAAGCACAGAATGTTTTAAATGAATACATGACTAAATTATCTGAAGCAAGAATGAGAGAAATTAAAGCCCAAGCGCAAGCTTTTTTAGCTGAGAACGCGAAGAAGGACGGTGTTGTGACCACAGAAAGCGGACTGCAGTACCAAGCAATGAAGAAAGGAGATGGAACAGATCACCCTAAAGCAAATAGCAAAGTGACGGTGCATTACCACGGAACGAAAATAGACGGAAGTGTTTTTGATAGTAGCGTTGAACGCGGAGAGCCGGCTACATTTGGTTTGAATCAAGTGATCAAAGGATGGACAGAAGGTGTTCAATTGATGACCACAGGGTCAAAATATCGATTCTACGTACCAAGCGATTTAGCATATGGTGATAGAGGTGCTGGCGGTAAAATCGGTCCGGGCGAGACCCTCATCTTTGATGTAGAGTTGATTTCGTTTCAATAGTATTGCCATGAAAGAGGTAAAAAAAAGGGGGCGAAAGCCCCCTTTTTTGATTTATTTAGTTTTCCAACTGTCTATGTCAGCTTGGATGCGAGCTTCATAGGAGAAGGTCTCTGATTTAGCTTTTGCTTCTTCCGTGCCAATCTTAATCGATTTAGAGGCCATTTCAGTTGCTTTTTTGAACTCATTGTTTTGAGCTAAAAGGCTAGCGTATACCCAATAGCTGTACCAATTTGATCCGTTCAATTCAACCGATTTCTGAATCCATTCCAGGCCTTTTTTTGTCATATTAACATCGCGAGCATAACTAGCACCTGAGCGGTAAACTTTCCATTTGTTTTCTTCTTTTGAGTCGCTGAGTGCATTTTCAATATTTGTAATGGCTTGCTGAGTTGGGTCTGCGCTGATGGCGATGTTAAGCTGAATTTTTTCCCAGTTAAGTGAAAACACTGCTGAGCTCATATCTACATCGCTGAAACGAAATTCAAGGCGTTCTGTCATATCAGCAGACTCTGCCGGAGCAACTGTAATGCGCAATTGATCCATCGCTTCATCGTATTCACCTGTTCCCCATAATTCAGTTTCCTTATTGAAAATCACTGTCCATTCAGCATTTTCTTCTGGAATAATAAATAAAGAGTACTCACCTTTAGGTAGCTGCTGGTTTGCGATGATAATGTCAGCCGATGTGCTGAACATGGTAGCCTTATTTGCTCCAGCCCTCCACATTTTACCATAAGGAACGAGATCGCCCCAAATGGTGCGGTTCTTAACTCCTGGACGAGAATACACAACTGAAATATCAGTCAGTCCTACTGTTTGTGTTACTGTAGCACTAGGGCTGGGTTTTGGAAGTTCTTGGGCTTGAACAGTGATGCTGGTAGCTATAGCCAGAAATGAAGCAATAATTATTTTTTTCATGTTATTGTTGATTGGGTTATTATGAGAAAAAAAAAGGCTGGATTAACCAGCCTTCTTGTAATATTTACGAATCGTTAAGCGTAGACAATCTTGTCTTTCGCGTAGAAACCATTTTTCAATTTATCCTTCACTTTCGTGAAAATATCGATGGTATAAAGTACATCCTCTTCAGTGTGTGAAGCGGTTGGAATAAGCCTCAACATGATCGTGTCTTTTGGCACTACAGGATAAATAACCATGGAGCAGAAAATGCCGTGATTTTCTCTCAGGTCTAGAATTACGTTGGCTGCCTCGAAAGGTCCACCGCTCAAGAAAACAGGAGTAACAGGAGAGTTGGTTCTGCCCAAGTTAAAACCATTTGCTACCAACTTACTCTGAAGTGAGTTTACGATTTTCCATAGGTTTTCTTTGTGCTGAGGTTGATCTCTCATCAACTCTAACCTTTTCAATGCTCCAATAACGATGGGCATCGGCAAAGACTTGGCGAAAATTTGTGAACGTGTATTGTATCTTAGGTATTCTACAATTTTCTCTTCACTCGAGATGAAACCTCCGATCAAGGCGAAAGACTTAGCAAACGTTCCGAAGTAAACATCGATACCGTCCATGCATCCTTGTTCTTCACCAGTTCCAGCGCCAGTTGGACCCATTGTTCCGATACCATGCGCATCGTCAACAAAAAGGCGAAAATCAAACTCACTCTTTAGGTCAACGATTTCTTTTAGTTTTCCTTGGTCGCCAGCCATTCCGAATACACCTTCAGTTATCAAAAGGATTCCTCCGTTTGTGTTTTCAACCAATTTTTTAGCTCTTCCCAATTGAACGCGAAGGCTTTCAATATCGTTATGCTGATACACAAATCGCTTTCCAACATGCATACGCATTCCATCCATGATGCATGCGTGCGATTCGCTATCATATACAATCACATCATTTCGGTCTACCAATGCATCTACTGTAGAGGCCATACCTTGATAACCATAGTTCAATAATATGGTGTCTTCTTTGCCAACGTATGCTGAAAGCTCTGCCTCTAATTGCTCATGGTAATTTGAGTTGCCCGACATCATTCGAGCACCCATTGGGTATGCTAATCCCCAGTCAGCTGCAGCTTTGGCGTCTGCTTCTCTCACTTCTGGGTGGTTAGCTAGCCCCAGATAATTGTTTAAACTCCATGTCAAGACATCCTTGCCCCGGAATTGCATTCTATTTGATATTGGACCTTCAAGCTTAGGGAAGAAAAAGTAACCGTGACCGACTTGACTGTACTGACCTAGTGGCCCTCTATTTTCTTTAATTTTCTCAAAAATGTCTTTCATACAATGAGATTTGGTTTTATTCTAATAAGTTTACAAAGTTAGCAATATGAATTTCGTTAAAATGCTGTTTGACTGCGATACGGAATCATTTATTAACACGTTAAAACAAATGAGACCATTAGTTTTGCATTTTCAATGAAACTCAGATTTCTCATAGCCATTTTATCCTTCCTTACCATTCTGAATTCGTGTACCGAATACAGAAAGGTGTTGAAAAGTGACGATATGCAGTTCAAATATGATACTGCATTAAAGTATTTTAAAAATGGAAAGTTCACTCGTGCATATCCTTTATTGGAAGAACTGTACATCGTTTATCGAGGAACAACTAAAGGAGAGCGCATTGCATACTTGCAAGCAAAGTGCGACTACAATTTGAAAGATTACATTCTTGCTTCTCACAGGCTTACTCAGTTTTACAAGAATTATCCAAGTTCTGAATATGCTGAAGAGTGTCAATTTTTAGCTGCTTATTGTAATTATTTACTCTCACCAAAATGGTCGTTAGACCAAGAAGATACACAAAAAGCTATTCGGGCTTTGCAATTATTTGCGATCGATCACCCTGAAAGTAGAAGCATCGATTCCTGTAATTTACTCCTTGATGAAATGAGGATGAAGTTGGAGTATAAGGAATATCGAGCCGCTAAGTTGTTTTACAAAATGGAGCGATACCGGGCGGCACAGATGGCTTTCGCTAATTTCAATCGCGCCTATCCGGCAAGTAATATGAAGGAAGAAACATGGTTTCTTGAGTTTAAATCTGCTTATCTTCTGGCATCCAACAGCATCGAAGAGAAAAAATTAGAACGAATTGAGATAGCTATCAATGCTTACGTTACTTTTGTTTACCGTTTTCCAAAGAGTGAAAACCTCAGAGAAGCTGAATTAATGTATGAGAAGCTTCAACGAATGCAACAGGAATCTAAAAACTTAAGTTGAAATGGATTTATTGAAAGAATATCAAAAATTTGAGGCTCCTTCAAGCGCGGTTACCCGCGATGCGGAAACGCTAGAAGCACAATGCGATAACCTTTACGAGGCGATTACTATTGTTGCTAAACGCGCAAACCAAGTGGGCACTCAAATCAAACAAGAGCTAGACTCTAAGTTGCAGGAATTTGCTTCTGTTACCGATAGCCTAGAGGAGATTTTTGAAAACCGTGAGCAAATCGAAATTTCTAAGATGTATGAGCGTCTTCCTAAGCCATCAACCTTGGCCATGGAAGAGTTTATCGCTGGTCGTGTATACTACAGAGGACCTGAATTAGAAGCATCTGCTGAGGAAAGCTCAAAAGCCTAAATTCTTCCCCGATGCTGAAGGGAAAGAAAATACTGCTTGGAATTACAGGTAGTATTGCAGCGTATAAGATTAACACCCTCGTAAGGGAATTGATAAAAAATGGAGCCGATGTGCGTGTTGTAATGACGCCATCGGCTTTGTCTTTTGTAACTCCTCTAACGCTGGCTACATTGAGTAAAAACCCTGTTCATAGCGCTTATGTTTCTGATGAAGAAACAGGCCAGTGGACCAACCATGTTGAACTGGGTAAATGGGCTGATCTGATGGTTATCGCTCCTCTGTCAGCAAACACCTTGGCTAAATTAGTTACCGGAGAATGTGATAACTTGCTTTTGGCCGTGGTTCTTAGTCTAGGCTGTCCACTGATGGTGGCTCCGGCAATGGATCTTGACATGTCAGACCATGTGACAACGGTTAGAAATTTAGCATCCCTTAAGGAACGCGGAGTGCACGTATTGGATTTTGATGAAGGAGAATTGGCTAGTGGTTTGATTGGGAAAGGCAGGATGAAAGAGCCAGAGGTGATTTTCCAAGAAATTGATGAGCATTTTGACCTTAAATCAAAATTAAAAGGAAAGCGGATTTTGGTAACTGCAGGTCCAACGCATGAAGCCATAGATCCGGTGCGGTTCATTGGCAATCATTCATCAGGAAAAATGGGTTTTGCGATCGCGCAGGAAGCAGCCGATCGAGGAGCAGATGTGGTGCTGATTTCAGGTCCAACCCACTTAGATACTCCTGCCAATGTCAAACGCGTGAACGTTGTTTCAGCTCATGATATGTTTAATGCTGTAAAGGAACACTTTGCTAAAGTGGATGGCCTAATCATGTCGGCTGCTGTGGCAGATTATCGTCCAATCGCTAAAGCCGAACGAAAAATCAAAAAAGAAAACGGAGGACTAGAGTCTATTTCACTCGAACCTACGCAAGATATTCTTGCCTACTGTGGCCAAAAGAAAGCAAAGCAGATCATTGTAGGTTTCGCATTAGAAACAGACAATGAATTAGCCAATGCAAAAAAGAAATTGGAAAATAAAAATGTGGATATGCTCGTTTTAAATTCACTTCGTGATGATGGAGCAGGATTTGGCACCGATACAAATAAAGTGACGTTCGTTTTTCGAGATAGAGTGCAATCCAATCAACTAAAAACTAAGGTAGATGTCGCAAAAGATATACTCGATGAACTTGAGCAGATGGTATAAGTTTCTTTTTGCGGTAATAGGCGCTTTGATGATTCACACTTCGCTTATCGGTCAGGAGTTGAATTGTCAAGTTCAGATCAATAGCCAGCAAATAGCCATCGGAGATAACAGCATATTTGATGCCCTTCAACAATCAGTATTTGAGTTCATGAACAACAGAAGATGGACGAATGATAAATTCGCTCCTTCTGAACGTATTGATTGCAGCATTCTGATTCAGATTGACAAACGAATATCGACTGACACCTACGAAGCTACATTTCAGATATCCTCTTCTAGACCGATTTATGGAACCACTTATTCGAGTAACGTTTTCAAGTTTCAAGATGAGTCGGTTCAGTTTAAGTACTTGCAATTTGATGTTTTAGACTTTTCATTGAACACTTATATCACAGAATTAACATCCATTCTTGGCTATTATGCATATGTGATTCTATCAATGGATTATGATTCGTACTCGCTCTATGGTGGCAATGAGCATTGGCAGCAAGCGCTGCAAATTGTAAGCAATGCTGCTACATCTGGACAACCAGGCTGGCAGTCTTTTTCATCGAGAAACAACAGATATTGGTTGGTTCAGAATTACATAAACCCGAGGTTTAAACCGCTTAGAGAGTGCAATTTTAAATACCATCGACAAGGTTTTGATCAAATGGTGGAAAATGTTCAAAAGGGAAGAGCTGCGGTTACAGATGCTTTAAGACTCGTTCAGAAAGTGCATGAAGCAGAGCCGAATTCCTTCAATACGCGCCTCTTTTTTACGGCTAAAAATGACGAGATTATCAAACTCTATTCGAAAGCTGAAGCTCAAGAAAAGGAACAGGTCATTACCATTTTAGAAACGGTTGATCCTGCAAACGCAAATAAGTATACCGATATTCGATCGGGAGGAAAGTAGGATTTATTCTATCTCTCTTAAAACATTAAGCAGATTTGCTCGCTTTACCGGCTTGATAATATAATCGGTGACTTCGGTATATTCCTTTGAGCGGTTAATGTCCCTGTCGTCAAATGAACTGCTTACCAAGTAAATGGTGATTTCTTTATCCATTTTCGGTTGAATCCCTTTGAATTGCTCTAGGAATTGCCATCCGTTCATAATGGGCATGTTGATGTCAAGAAATATTACATCGGGCAATGCTGAAGGAATTTCTTTGTTTTCTTCAAAATAGTCGATGGCTTGCTTTCCGTCAGTGAAAACATGAACCTTATCAATCAATTGGGTGTGTTTTAGCTCTTTCTTTAGTAAGAACTGGTAGATGTCATCATCATCTATAACGCAAACCTTCATTTTTGAATTGTGATAGCAAGAGTGCTCAAAACATTGAGCTGTTCTCTGAATTTAGAACTTGGATTGAATTTCGTCCACAATGCCGTAATCAATCGAGTCTTTCGCATTCAGCCAATGATCTCGATTAAAGTCTTTCATTACTTTTTCAAAACTTTGTCCACAGTTTTCGGCAAGAATATGTGCACTCAATTCTTTGGTTTTAACGATTTCTCGTGTTTGGATTTCGATGTCACTCGCTGTACCCTGAAATCCTCCTAAGCTTGGCTGATGGATCATTACCCTGCCATGTGTAAATATTTTTCGATGTCCTTTCTCTCCACCAGAAAGCAAAATCGACCCCATTGATGCTGCCAAACCCATACAAATGGTATGCACAGGCGATGAGATCATTTTCATGGTATCGTAAATAGCCATACCCGATGTAACGTAGCCACCTGGAGAGTTGATGTAAAACTGAATAGGATCTCCAGGCTTCTCACTTTCCAAGTATAAGAGTCGATCAATAACATGTTTTGCAGAGTCATCATCTACACCACCCCACAAAAAAACGATGCGCTTTTCGAGGTACTTTTCAGAGATTAAACGGCTTTCCGATTTTTTCTCCTTTCCCTCTTCTTTCTTTTCTCCGGCTAAGTAATGCTCCATATTTATCATCGCTTAAATGCTGCGCCAAACCTACGTGATTTTTCTTTAAAATACCTCAAGAAGTAAATCCAACGAATAGAGTAGAGTGTTTTAAAAAGGATCGGGGTTCATGGTGATGTTTTCCGTGTCGTTCACGTTAAACTTTTCATCTGTTGAAGTATTGTAAATGGTAGCTTGCATTTGAAAGGTCTCCACGTTGAGCTCGGTCAAGTATAGGAGATGTGCTACTGAAGAATATCGTGGAAAAAGATTGATATTGTCGTCTTCGATCACGATTTTTTCTGAAGAAGTACTCTGGTCGAGTTCTTTGACGACCCACTTGCCAATGGATAGATAATCGGGATCAACCAATGATTCATAGATGATTGTTTTTTCATCTGGTGACACATCAGGATGATGATCGCGATGGTCATTGTAGGTCAACCTTTCTTCAATCCCGGTCGCCACATCTACACGCATGATTTCAATTTTTGAATTCACCTTTGGTTCTGACTCTGGGATGGCAGAGCAGTATACTTTCTTGTCATCGTTGCTAAAAACAGGGTCAAAATAATCCACATCATCTCGGGTAGTTATACGCCTTGGAAATTCACCATTTGCATCGGTAATGTACACTTGCCATCGACCTATTGCCGTATCTACAGCCGCCATAACAATTTCGTTTCCACTGTGCGACCAATTGCATAAGCCCTGCATTTCCCAGCCGTAAGCTCCTTGCTCTATTAAAAGTGTTTGATTGTGATTTGCGTCAAGCATCCACAAAGATGCTGATGCGTAGTCGTTTACATCTCTCGTATTGTCTGATTGGTAGAATAATGTTTCATTGTGCAGAGCAGAATGTTTAGGCCACCACTTATCCTTTCCATTGGCCTTGGTAAGCGTAGAATGCTTGCCGTTTTCAGACTTACAAATCTCAAACCTACCTTCTATCTTTTGCGTGTAAAAACAGGAGATGTTCAGGGTCGTCTCATCGATAGACGGGGCTTTAGAATTGTCTAAAGGTTCTTTTTCACATCCGTTTAATAACACAAGCAGCACAAGCACTTTCCAAAATACTTTCATCCCAATAGTCTTACTCATCAACCTCTATAGACGGTTGCAAGTTCTGTTTAGTTAGTGGCAACAAATTTGAACATAACATTGTATTCAAGTCAAGTCGAAATATGCAATTAATTATGCACCTAAACTTCTTATTCTTGCGCTTGTGAATGACTCATTGAAACATGGTCCTCTGCTAGGAATTTTTTCGTTCGCACTGCTCTGCATTCAAACCATGTGGTTGAACGAGTGGAATTCCTACATTCGATGGACTGCCGATAATTTGATTGGTTTAGGGTTGGTCTTGTTTATTATCAAATCAATAAACCGCGCTTATTTTCCTTTTTCTTTTGCTTTTTTCAGTGGTTTCAATGTGATGTTTGTTACCATCGCTGTAAAAGGCATATTAATGTTGATTTTTAAAGATTGGATAATGCTCGAAGTGCCAGACGGAATTAGCGGGTCGAAATGGTTAGGTTATTCGGTTTTTAGAGAGTCGCTGAGTCATTTTGTTATTGGAATTGCGACCGTTACCTTACTGTCTTGGTTATTAATGAAAAAACGAATGAAATTATGAGTCCAGAAGAAAGGAGACTAGAAGCAAAAGGATGGAATGAGGTAGTCGTGAACGACTCATGGATGGTGTTTAAGATCATGGCTGAGTTTGTTGAAGGATTTCAAACCCTTCAAAAGATTGGTCCATGTGTGAGCATTTTTGGTTCGGCCAGGGTAGAGGCCAGCCATCCATTTTATAGCTTGGCAGAGGAGATAGCCTATCAGATTACGCAGGAAGGTTTCGGTGTGATCAGCGGAGGTGGTGGTGGCATCATGGAAGCGGCCAACAGGGGAGCAAAAAGAGGCATGGGCAAGTCTGTCGGGTTAAATATTGAACTTCCTTTTGAGCAAGATGCCAATCCTTATATTGACAAGGACAAGCTATTGCATTTTGATTACTTCTTTGTGCGTAAGGTTATGTTTATGAAATACGCACAGGGATTCGTTATTCTGCCTGGTGGTTTTGGTACACTTGATGAAACGTTTGAGGCAATCACACTGGTTCAAACCGGAAAAAGCGAGCGCTTTCCCATTATTTTGGTGGGCACGGATTATTGGTCTGGATTATTGGATTGGGTGAAGGACAGAATGCTTTCTGAAAAAATGATTTCACCAAATGACCTAGATTTAATCAAGCTTTGCGATACACCTGAAGAAGTGGTTCATGAAATCGGATCGTTCTACAAGAAGTCAAATTTGAGGCCCAACTTTTAGTCAATTAACAAATTTCTGTTTGTAATTGTAGGTTAGTTTGCCAAATGCCCCTATCATCAAGGGGTAGATTTGTTTTCCAAGGAAATTAACCCCTTGGTAAAATGCTAAAGCAACTCATTCTACTTTTCAATCTTATTTCGATGTCATTTGTAACCATCTTCCTTGCAGATGGTGTCGAGATAGAATCAAATCTACCTAATGAGTTGGTGAAAGACTCCACCTATATAGTTGAAGTGGTAATAAAAAAAGGAGATCTTTTTGGCTTTGCTAAATTTCAACAAAACTTTCCAGAAGGATTTGATGCGAAACCTGTAGAAACGGCTGAAGCGAGTTTCACTTTTGCAGATGGTCGTATGAAATTCATTTGGATGGCACTTCCAGAAACAGATGAAGTAAAAATTTCATATGCAGTGACTGCTTCAGAAGGAGCTCCAGCAGAGTCTGTGGTTGATGGTAAGTTTTCCTACATCGAAGACAACGAACGCAAGAGTTACGATATACCCAACCAAACCATCACCATCATTAGTGATGAAGAGGAAGAAGAGAAAATTCCTGCGCTGGCAAATGCATCGCGTGTGGTCAAGCCATTGGGCAACAACCTTTTTCAAGTCGATTTAACCGTTTCGAAGCAAGGAGTTTATGGTTTTGCGAAGCTCGAAGAGTTATTGCCTGCGGGAGCTGAAGCCGAGGTACTCGAGAATAAGAAATCGGTATTCAGTCAGGTTGACGAGAAGGCCAAATTCGTTTGGATGAGTATTCCTGACGACAGTGACTTGATTATTTCATACCAATTAAAAGCAAAATCAGATATTCTCGATCAACTTCAGAGTATGGAGGGTAGCTTTGCTTTCTTAGACAATAACGAAACAAAGACAGTGCCTGTAGTAGGCGCTGGAGTGGATGAATCGGCCCTATTAGTTGCCAGTAACGAATCTTCTGAAGAGGTAATAACAGCACCGGTTGTTGAACCAGTTGTGGAGGAAGTGGCTGAGGTGACTCCAGAGATTGATGAAGCCCCAGAAGTTGTTGTTGAGCCAGATGTGCCGGTTGAAGTTGAGAAGCCTGCGGTTGTGCAAGTAGAAGAGCCAAAAGAAAATGATGCGAAAGCGCCAGCAGCTCAAGTTGCTAGCAATGATACCAAGCCTATCGAGGCAATAACCTCAATTCCATCTCCAGAAACGGGTATTGTTTATCGCGTTCAGATCGTAGCAGGTAAGAAATTGGTGAAAGATGAAGAAATCAAAAAGACGTACAAGTTTAGCGAGCAATTTTACACAGAGAATCATGAAGGTTGGGTGAAATACATCACGGGGCAATTTGACGTTTACAAGGCTGCAAGAGATAAGAGAGAATCCCTCATTGCGGCACAACACAATTTTCCAGGTCCATTTGTTACGGCCTACAATGCAGGCGAAAGAATTATGGTACAAGAGGCACTTATGATCAGCAATCAAAAGTGGTTTAAATGAATGCATAATTTTAAATTGTCTCGTGTTTAGGCAATCATTACATTAGCGTTTCCTAAAACTACCTATTAACCAAGATGGGAATAACCTTTATTCATCATAGTTTCAAGATTTCATTCTTGATTTTGGTTTCTTTTATCTTCTCATTTTCAATGAGTTTGAGTGCACAGGATACGTTGAGTAGTGATACTTCCCAAACACCTGAGTGGACCATAAGACCTAAGATTTCTGTTGGCGTTGGTATGATGAATTACCAAGGTGACTTAGTGAGTAACAGAAGTTATTTCAATCCATTTCAAAATAAAACTTCATTTCACGTACAAGTATCGCAGCCCGTATTGGATTATTTGGATGTCAATTTCTACATGTTGTTTGGTAAAGTTGGCGCAGACGAAAGAACCAGGGTGCGGAACCTGAATTTTGAAAGTCAGATTACTGCGGGAGGAATAAGCGCTTCGTACAATTTCGATCATTTTCTAAAGAAGGATAGGATCATTGAACCGTATGTTTCTCTTGGGTTTGAGGCTTTTGAATTTCTCTCAAAAACAGACTTGATAGATCAATACGGAAATAACTACAATTATTGGTCTGATGGTACCATTCGCAACCTACCTGAATTGGATGTTTTTCAAGAGACTGCCATCGAGATTACACGGGATTACAATTACGAATCAGACATCAGGGCTTTGAACGCTGATGGATTTGGTGCTTATTCGGAACGCTCATTTGCCATACCGATGGGAGTCGGGTTCAATTTGAAAATGAATTCAAAGACTAGCTTTCAAATGGGTATGGACTACCACTGGACTTTTACCGATTACATTGATGGTGTGACTTCAGAATCGAGAGGAGTTAGGCAAGGAAATACCAGAACAGATAAGTTTCTCAATACATATATGAGGCTTACTTTCAACCTAACAACGCCACCGCACGAAGAGCCAGAGGATTTCTCTGGGGCCGACTTTGGTGATGCCGACTTGGATAGCGTTCCGGACATGGATGACTTGTGCCCTTCAACCCCAATTGGTGTTGAGGTAGACTCCAAGGGTTGTCCATTGGATAGCGATGGTGACGGTATTGCTGATTACAAAGACTTGGAACTTAATTCATTGGAAGGAGCAGTGGTTGATACCAATGGTGTAACACTTTCGGATGCCGTGATCGAGCAGATGTATTTAGAGTTTACAGATGAAGATGGTAAGTATTCTCAATACACGAATACGGCTTATTCTCAAGAGACAGTGGAGCGCAAGACCATCCGCAAAAAACAAAACTTTACAGTTCAAATTGGTGAATTCCAAGAAGGCGTAAATGATAGCTTGGCGAATGCACTTCTTAGTATGCCTGATGTGACCACTAGGGTAACGGAGGATGGCAGAACCATTATTGAGGTGGGTAATTTTGAGAATTTACCTGACGCGATTCAGAGAAAGATTGACTTGGAAACAGGTGGAATCGCCACGAAAGATGTTATCGAAACGAGTTCTTCGGGAGAGTCGTCACGCGTTACGAATATTGAGCAAGACTTGATTTCAAAGGAAACCCTTGGGATGTCTGTAAATGAAGCTATTGCTAAGAATAAAACCCTTCCCGCACCAGAGCGCTTGATCTTGAGCAAGAGCGAATACACGCTTAATCGACCAATAGATACGAGAAGTGTGGCCAAGGCAAATGATGAATCGTTTGGTAATGTAACTGTTTATCGTGTTCAAATTGGTGCCTTTGCGAATAAGCTTTCAAATGATGTTTTCGAAGGAATTGACGATCTGCTAGTTATTACCTCAGAGGATGGTCTAACGAGGTATTATTCGGGCGCGTTCACTTCTTACGATAAGGCTGCAAGAAGAAAGATAGATTTAATTCAGCAAGGATTTGCTGGTTCACATGTTATTCCTTTCAAAGGAGGTAAGCGTGCGTTGTTGAATGAATCAGGAGCTACGCCAGCTCAAAATATTGTTCCACTCAACAAAACCTCATCAGCCAACTATGGAAAGGTGAAGTTTAAAGTACAAATCGGGGTGTATTCAGGACAAATACCTACGGATATACTTGATAAAATGATGAGCTTGGGTAGAATTGATCAGCGAGAAGGAGATGCCGGTGCGGTGCGCTATTTTACAGGTGAATTCAATACTTATGAGGAAGCAGATGCATTCAAGGACCAACTTGTCTCAGCAGGATTTGCGGATGCGTTTATTGCAGCCGAATACAATGGAAATATTATCTCTGCTACGGAAGGAATAGAACTTTTAAAATAAACTTTGAACATGAAAAAAATGATTTTTACCGCTGCTGCAATAGTTTTTGGCAGCGTAGGTTTTGCACAAACTACAAGTCCCAGTGCTACTGTAAATGCTCCTTCTGCGGAAGTGCAGAAAGTAGAAACCAGAAAAGCGGCACCTGTGAAAGGTGGCTGTTGCTCGATGGCCGAGGGTAAAGCAGGCTGCGCGGATAAGTCTGCAAAATCTTGTGCACCTCAATCAAAGCGAACTGCTTCAGAAAAGCCAGCCTCTAAATCAGAGGCAAAGGCCAAAACAGAAAGCTAATCCATTCAATGATTAAAGATTTCAAAAGGTGGTTTATGGCCACCTTTTTTTATACTATGAAAATTTCGATTTTTCCATTTTTTTTGGCGTTATCTCTACTTTCCCTTAGTGTAAGCGCCCAATCTGAGCAAGTCATCAATGTTATGTTTTACAATGTCGAAAACCTTTTCGATACCATTGATAATGCACAAACAGCTGATGAAGACTTTACACCTGGTGGCAAGTTGGAGTACAACTCATTTCGTTACCAAGAGAAGCTTCAACATCTTGCCATCGTCCTCGATTCCAGTTTTAATGGACATCGGCCTTCCGTGGTTGGTTTGTGTGAAGTAGAGAATAGAAATGTAGTTGAGGAATTGCGCAATCACACCACACTAATTAAGGGGCATGAAATAGTTCACATTGACTCTCCTGATGGGCGGGGTATAGACAATGCGCTCCTTTTTGATTCTTCTATTTTTAAATTGGGTCAATTTGGTTTGAGAAAAATTGATCTAGGTTCCGAGGAACGCCATACTAGGGGAATTTTGTGGGTGGTACTCCAGGAAAAAGAGACATTGCAACCGATGATTTTCTTGGTTAATCATTGGCCATCGCGATACGGTGGAGCAGAGGAATCTGAATGGAAGCGACTGAAAGCGGCTGAAACTTCCGTTTTGCTTATCGACTCTTTACTTACTTTATATCCCAATGGAGGTCTGATTTTTATGGGTGATCTTAATGATCATCCTGATAATAAAAGTGTAATGATGCTTGAGGCTTGCGGTGATGGCAATCCGTGCATGGTAAATATGCACAAACAATACATGGGCTCTCATGAAGGTAGTCATGCCTATAGAGGAGAGTGGGGAATCCTAGACCAAATATTGGTTAATCAGATTTTTCTCGATGGAACTTCCGCTTGGAATGCGGATTCAAGTTCGGCAGCATTCGTTAAGAAATCGTGGATGCTTTATCACAGTGACAAGGATGATAAGTATTTTCCAAGCAGGAGCTTTGGAGGAACGAAATACTTTGGTGGTTATTCTGACCATCTTCCCGCAACATTAACACTGAAGCGTAACCGATAAATGTTATGATTCTATAATTTGAGGCACTCCGAGCGGTTAATTCAATATTTTCGACTCTATGCTTCCAAGAAAGTTTAACGGTGCTTTAATTCTACTGCTTTTTGCGTTAATCGGTCAGAGCCTAGTCGCTCAGAATGATCTTGATGCTGACATTCAGAAACTAGAAAAATTTTTAAAAAATCTTGATGAAAATTATGTCGATCAGGTGGAGACCAAGCCAATTATCGAGGCTGGAATTAAGCGAATGCTGGAAGAACTTGATCCTCATTCCGTGTACTTCACCAAGGAGGCGTACGAACGTGCTAATGAGCCTTTAAAAGGTAAGTTTAAAGGCATTGGTGTTCGGTTTTTGATGATTGAGGACACCATGGCCATTTTAGATGTTATTGAAGGCGGTGCTGCCGAAAAAGCAGGTTTACGAACGGGAGATAAAGTGATTTCTGTCAATGGAGATACGGTTGCCGGAAAGAATATTAGTTCTAGGTCTGTTGTTGCGAAGATTAAAGAGGATGATGGTCAGGAGGCAATAGTTGAGGTAATGAAAAGTTCATCTCAAGGCTATGAATCCTTGAAATTTGCCATGGTAAAATCCGAAGTAGAGGTAAGTAGTGTTCCATCTTATTTTATGATGGATAATCGAACTGGATACCTCAAATTGGATCGTTTTAGCAGTACGAGCCTTTCTGACTTTAGGGAAGGTCTTGATAACTTAAAAAAGAATAAGGCCAAAGATTTGGTGCTGGACTTGCGCGGAAATGGAGGAGGTTATTTAAATGTTGCCATTAAAATCATCGATGAGTTTTTAGAAGACCGGAAACTAATTGTTTATACCGAAGGTGAGCACCAACCGAGGAGGGAGACCTTTGCAACCACAGGAGGTAAATTCATTGACGGTGATCTGTATGTGTTGATCGATGCCAATTCGGCTTCAGCCAGTGAAATATTTGCTGGTGCGGTGCAAGATTGGGACAGAGGGCTGATCGTTGGTAGAAGATCGTATGGAAAAGGCTTGGTGCAACGAACGATTGAGTTTAACGATGGATCAGCTATGAGGTTGACCATTTCACGTTATTATACACCGACTTGTCGGAGTATACAACGTCCTTACGATGAAGGTGTGTTGGCATACCAACAGGATCTCAAAGATCGCAGGCTCTCGGGGGAGTTGTTCTCAGAAGATTCAATTCAAATTAACGATAGCCTGATTTTTTTCACCCCGAAGAATAGAAAGGTCTATGGCGGTGGAGGAATACTCCCTGATGTATTCGTTCCCTTAGATTCCTCAAGTGTAGACGACTATGTGAGAAACATTCAACGGTCTGCGCTTTTTGATGGTTATGTTCTTAGCCATTTGGATGTACTTCGAAGTGAAGTAGAGTTAAAATACACGGATGTTTCGAGCTTTTTAGATCGGTTTAATTTTACTGAAGAATATATGGAAGACTTCAGAAGCTATGTGGATAGAAGAGGCATAAGCACTGATGATGAAACGTTTGAAAAAAACAGCGCGTTGATCAAAGAACGCATGAAGGTTAATTTGGCGCGCTTTGTATATGGCTACAGTGCTTATTTTCAAGCAAAAGCATATTATGATGAAGATGTGCGCGCAGTTCAAAATGAAATAGAAAGAGGCACATATAAAGAGTTAGGATTAAAGTAGGCAAGCATTACATTTGATAAACAATTTGAAAATATGAACGAGCAAACGAAGAATTACTTACTTATTGGAGTAGCTGCATTGACCGTAGTAAACTCAATTTTGATTTTCACAATGGACAAAGGCGGACGTGTAATAGAAACGCCAAAAACCAACACAGCCTTGGTGGAGTCGTCTCAGCCGCAACAAGAACCAATGGCTTCCACTACCCTTGATTTGAATCAAACCAAGAATCAGAATCCAACTCCTGCTCCGGTTGGACCGCCCACCACGATAGCATTTGCTCAAATGGAACATGATTTTGGTACGATAAAACAAAATACTGAAAACAAGCATATATTCAAGTTTACCAACTCTGGTAATCAACCGTTAATTATTTCCGATGCCAAGGGATCTTGCGGATGCACCGTTCCAAAGTATCCAAAGAATCCAGTTGCTCCTGGAGAAACAGGAGAAATTGAAGTGGTATATAAACCGGGCACTCAAAAAGGCAACCAGATGAAGACGGTTACTTTGGTGGCCAACACCGAGCCCACACAAACCGTTCTGAAGATTTCAGCAATGGTTGAAGAAGAAACAAAAGGATAATTTTAAGGCCACGTCAAAACGTGGCTTTTTTTTATGCTCTTAAGAACGCTATACTTCGTTGTCTTTGTTAGCTCGGCAGCAATGAGTATGGCCCAAGCTCAGCCGTTTAAAAGCGGAGAATCCCTGAAATACTCCATCGGATATCAATTGCTGGGAGTGTGGGTTGGAGCAGGCGAGGTGACGTTTACGGTGAAAGAAGAGACGCTTTGGGGTAAACCTTGCTTCAAATTTCAAGGCTATGGAACTACTTACCCGCGATACGACTGGTTTTATAAGGTGAGAGATACCTATACCTCCTACGCAGACCGCGTTGATTTGAGGCCGTATAGATTTACACGCGATGTGAGTGAAGGTGGGTTCTATTATCGAGAGGACAATATCTATAGGTACGCAGATACCTCAATTTATAGTGTATTGAAGGTGAAGGAGAATCCGATTCAATTGGACACCTTCCCTTTGAAGAAGAGCAGCTTTGATGTGTTGAGCTTGGTCTATGAAAGCAGGTCAATTGATTTTAGCACAAAGCGTATTGGCGATCGCATTCCATTGCGAATGGTCATAGATCGAGAAACGCACGATATATTCATTCGTTATTTAGGTACAGATATTTACGATCACGAGGAATACGGTGAAATCGAATGCTACATATTTTCTCCGCTTTTAGTGGAAGGATCCATTTTTAAAGCGGGAGAGGGAATGAAAGTTTGGGTCAGCAGAGACAGGAATCGTATTCCGATTTACATCGAGTCTGAGATACGCGTGGGAACAATTCGTTCAGAATTGGTCAATTTCAGTGGGTTGAAATATCCTTTAGGGTCTTAAAAATCGTAGTTGATTCTTACTTTGTCGGATGTCGGATGACTTTGGCAAGTAACGATGTAGCCTTCTTCCAATTCTTCATCTGTTAAAACATGGTTCATGTCCATTTTCACTGTTCCTTCTTCTAATTTTGCCATGCACGTTGAGCAAATTGCGCTTCGACAAGAAAATGGCGCTTCCACACCTGCCTTGATGGCCGCCTCCAGAATGGTTTCTGATCCAACGTTTATTACCCTTTCCTTTCCGTCTAATGTCAATATTACTTCTGCCATTTCTTTTATCTTAAATTCTTAACCTTAACCAACTCGGATAGTAGTTGTTTGATCTTTGATCGATAATTTTTATCCAGCCCAAGGGAATATTTTTATGTCCAACGATGGTCCAACCCTTTTTTAAATTTCGCGGCAAAGAAATGGTTTCTTTTCTCAAAAATCGCAAGGAATTTTCGTGATCCAGTTCTATTTGCATAAGTCCAAGCTTTGAAGTGGCCATGCCATGCAGTGGAATCACATTTTTACCTTTCATTTGATAAAATGGAAGCCCTATCATCTTAAACGGTAGGTTTATGTGGGCTATCGTTGCATGGTTCTTCACCGCATACATTTCGTCTTTTAGATTCCAATATGCATACTCAGTAGCTATTTCAGGAAACGCTTTCTGAAATTCTTGGTGCGGAGTTTGAAACGGTATTTTGGTAAGGTTGTTTCGGCCATTTTCATGGCGAGAAGGAGAGGTTTTTTTCAGTGCTGAAATAAAAAGTCCTTCTCCGGTAGAGGTTCCAGGAAGTAGGTAATATCCTATTGTTTTATTGTTTGCTTTTGCTTCAACGATGTAACTATTGTAGGTGGAAAGGTCAATTTCAATTATTTCAAAATTTCCGCTTTCAATCAAAGATTCAACTTGAAATTCATTTTCAATTTGATTGGTGGTACAGGTTGAGTAAATCAAAACACCGCCCTGTTTTAACGTTGGTGCGAGGTCGTTTAGGATGTTTTTTTGAGTTAATGCGCAGCTCTCCACTAGGTTTTGACTCCATTGTTCCACAGCGAAAGCATCTTTTCTAAACATACCCTCTCCTGAGCATGGCGCATCGATCAACATGAGGTCAAAGGCGCACTCAAGCTCATCAAATTTTCTTGTCGGGAGCGAAGTAACACCTACATTTTGTCTTCCCCATTTGAGGATGTTTTCTCTGAGGATTGAGTTGCGTTTCGGATCAACTTCATTGGAGATTAGAAAACCGTTATCATCTAGATAATCAAGGAGAATGGTCGATTTTCCTCCTGGTGCTGCACAGGCATCCAAAAAGATCCCTTCTATGTTTGGCTTTATTTCATTCAATATGGCTTCCACAATCATGCTCGATGAATCTTGCACATAATAGCACCCTGCATGGTAAAGCGGATCCAACGAAAAAACCGGCCTTTCATTCAGAATATAGCCGTGTTTGCTCCATGGAACTTGGATGTTGTTTGAAAACTTATCGATCGGTTTTAATGGGTTTACTCTAATGGAAGTGCTACTCGTTTTTTCGAGTGCATTAAGGGTCTTAGAGGCAATCTGCTCACCAAAATGATCGTGAAGGCTTTCGATGAATGCTGAGGGGAGTTTCTGTTTCAAAATGCACTCCAATTTTGTTGTAAATCAGGATGATTGATAGCAGTATCCAATTCTCTCAAATATTCACTTCGTTCGATTTCGCGTGCACCTAAAGAAGCCAAATGGGAGGTGTGGAGTTGACAATCGATGAACTGAAATTCGTACTTTTGTGCGAATTGTGTCAGTATATAAAATGCCGCTTTGCTCGCATCTGAAGCAATGCTGAACATTGATTCTCCAAAAAATGCACGCCCCAATGAAATACCATACAAGCCGCCTACGAGCTCACCGTTGAGGTAAGTTTCGAAGCTATGAGCAAAACCCAAATGATGAAGCTTAGTGTAAGCCTTCATCATGTCATCGGTAATCCAAGTTCCGGTTTGGTCTTTTCTTGGCATCAAAGCACATTGCTCAATCACCTGCTCGAAGTTCGTATCCAGCTTGAATTCAAAATAATTTTTTTTAAGCTTTTGGCGCATTGACTTACTCAGCCTAAACTCGTTTGGATATAAAACCATTCTCTTCGGAGGATTCCACCAAAGAATTGGCTGACCTTTTTCAAACCAAGGAAACACGCCTGATTCATAGGCTGAAATTAAGCGCTCAGGAGAAAGGTCACCACCGTATGCAAGCAAACCATGTTCGTCTGCTGCCTCTGGTGGCGGAAAAGAAAAAAGTGGATGTCGAGACTTAGACAAAGATTATCGATTAATACTGAGGCTTCTTAGGGGCATTATTTAGAACGCTCTCGATAGATTCCATGACTGAATCGTTCAGTTTTTCAACAACATCAATCGATTTCAAATTTTCTTGAAGTTGACTCAATTTCGTTGCGCCTGTAATTACAGTGCTCACATGGTTGTTTTTCAAGCACCACGCTATAGCCAAGTTGGCTAATGATGTATTCAAGTCCTTCGCAATGGTTTGAAGCTTGATTACTTTGTCAATGTTCTCTTCAGTCAACAACTTTTCTTTTAGCCAAGTTAGGTCGTTCATTGTCAAACGAGAACCTTCAGGAATTCCGTTATTGTATTTTCCGGTGAGAATACCACTCGCTAAGGGCGACCATATTGTTGTTCCGTAACCATAGTCTCTGAATAGTTTGTCAAATTCTACTTCCACTTTATATCTTACCAGCATATTGTATTGCGGTTGTTCCATAGAAGGGGCGATCAAATTATTGGCCTTTGCTACCATGAATGTTTCTTGTACTTCTTGAGCACTCCATTCGCTTGTGCCCCAGTAGAGCACTTTCCCTTGTTGGATCAAGTTGTGCATTGCCCATACCGTTTCCTCCATTGGAGTGTTTTTATCAGGACGATGACAGAAGTAAAAATCCAAATAATCAACCTTCAATCGTTTTAACGCTGCATGACAGGCTTCAACTACACGTTTTCGGCTTAAACCCATTTGGTTTGGTTTATCACCACCCCAAAACACTTTTGATGACACGAGATAGGTATCGCGATTCCAACCAGCTTCAGAAATAATTTTACCCATTACTTCTTCTGACTTGCCAGCAGCGTAAACTTCTGCATTGTCAAAAAAATTGATTCCGTTATCATAGGCATGATGCATGCATTCTTTTGCAATTTTCATGTCTACTTGATTTCCGAAGGTGACCCATGAACCAAATGAAAGTGCACTCACCTGAACTCCTGCTTTTCCTAATCTACGATATTGCATAGCATTCTAATTATGATGCAAATGTAACCTCCAATATTGGCAATAGGTTGAAAGGTTTTGACCATATTTGTTGAAATTAAAAGTCGATTATATGAAATCAGGTTTACTTTCTATGTTCTTTATTCTTTCGTTTTCAGTTGCAATGGTGGCGGCAGATGGAGATACGATCAGGGTTCAATCACACCAAGAAACACATTGGGACTGGTACGGTAATTGGTTTGACACAACGTCTTTTCCAGAGTCAGGAGAATACCGAAGAATAATCATGTATTATACTTTGGGTTGCCCAACAGGTGGGTGCAGTGAGTGGGATTATACAACTAAAATTGAAGTTGAAGACCCTATAGATGGTGGCGGCTCGCGATGGGTAGAGCTTACTCGGATCATCACTCCTTATGCTGGCAACAAAGGCAACAGTTGGGAATTTGTCTATGAAATTGATGTCACTGACTATGCTCCTATATTGAAAGGCGAACGCAGAGTAAGAGCTCATTACAGCGGTTATCAAGATGGTTTCACCGTTTCAATTGATTTTGATTTTATCGAGGGAACACCACCAAGAGAAGTACTCGATGTCACTACTTTGTATGACGGAACATTCAGGTATGGATTTGCTAACGATCCGATTGAAGGTTATTTGGTTCCTACAGACATTACTATGCATCCAAACCTTGGAGGAGCAAAGTTCAGAATGGTAGCTTCAGGTCATAGTTTTGGTGGCAATGAGAATTGCGCTGAGTTTTGCCGCAAATGGTATCGTTTAGAAGTGAATGGTAATGCTGCGATTCAGGAAGATATTTGGAGAGATGATTGTGGAAGCAATCCACTAGAGGCTCAAACAGGAACTTGGGTGTACAACAGGGCAGGATGGTGCCCAGGTACAGAAACTAAACGTTTTGACAACAACATTTCTGCATTCGTAGCTGCTGGTCAAACTGCCGAATTTGACGTTGATTGGGAAAGCTACAATTACAACGGTGGAGCAGGTTTTGATCCACAATACATTATCGAAGCAACCATTTTTCAATACGGTGATTGGAACTTCACCACTGATGCAGCCATCGAAGATGTGCTTAGTCCGTCTTTGAAAGACCAGTATTGGGAAATCAATCCAGTGTGCAACAATCCCGAAATTGTCATCAAAAACACAGGGTCAGAGGTCATCACGCATGTGGCTTTAGAGTATTGGGTTGAAGGAAGTCCAGAGATCATTCGTCATACTTTTCAAGGAGTCATTGCACCAGATGAATCCAGAGAAGTCGTTTTACCTTCCTATGATAAGTGGCTTTTTGGCGAAAAAACAAGCAACAGATTTCATGTGCAAATCGTGGGGGTAAACAATGGCGAGGACGAGTATGCCGGAAACAACCACTATGTTTCGTCATTTTCTGACGCAACGTCGTTTCCATCAGAGTTTATCATTGCATTCAACAACAATGCGGGTGGATCTGAAACGAAATACCGCGTAGAAGACGAGCGAGGTAACATCGTTTTTGAACGAACTACAGCATCATCAAACACCAATTATTTAGATACTGTGGTATGTGAACCTGGATGTTACACTATGTACATCGATGATTCAGGATGCGATGGTCTAAGGTTTTTTGCCAATAATGATGGAAACGGTCGTATTTGGTTGCACTCAGCAGAAGAAGGAAGTTTCTTTCCCCCGTTGCATCAGTTTGAAGATGAGTTTGGATGCAATGCACAACTTTCGTTTACGGTTGGCTACAGAATGGGTGATGAGGAAACAATGGATTATCCTGAGGGTATTGCAAATCGAGACGAAGGCTCAAGTTTCATTGCTTATCCTAACCCAAGTGCGGGTAACGTAACCTTAGCGCTCAATGGAGCTATTGAGACTGGAGGAGAAATTATCATTTACAACCAAATGGGGCAAATGATTCAAAAACAAATCCTTAATTCGACAAGAGAAGTTCAAGTTTCTGGATTGTCAATGGGCAATTACATAGCACAGTATAGAACAGAAACTTCATTCAAAACCGTGAAGTTTACCGTTTCTAACTAAGCTTAGTTTTGTGCGGATTCGAGTGCTTCTTTTAACGAGATGCGCTTCCCATTTTTAAAAGCTACAATGAAGGCGAGAGAATATCCTTTCGCCTTCATTGTTTCTTTGCCTTTGATGGCTTCTTCAAGGCTTGCATATTGGCCAATGGCATATTTATATCTTCCACTTTCAATGTATTCCCTCACGTTGGTTTCGTTCTTGAATGTCTTACCGATGTCTATTGCTTCGTTGCTTGAAATAACGTTAATGCTGTAGACAACCTCATTTCCTTTCAGTGAGTTTGAATTGCTCCTTTGCTTTCCATTTGAATTCCCATTTGAAAGTTCGTTAGCACAAGAAATGGCACTTTCTTCGTTGCGCTTGCTCTCGGCCAATTCTGCTTGAAGTTGCTCAATTGTAATCTGGGCACTTTGATACTTCTTTTTGTAGACTTCTCGTTCAAGCCTCATTGCTTCGATATCTCCTTTTAGTTCTTGAAAGGTAAGGTCATTGCTCAAGTGGGCGTTGGTGAGCCTGCTCTCAAGGTCATCCGGCCTTTGCCTTGTAGTCAGCCTCCTTTTGTTTGGATGATACCACTTGGTTATGGAGTGACAAGATGTCGTTTTCGAGCATTTTCGAATTTTCTTCTTTGGTTCTTAACCGTTGATTCAAAGAATCGATGAGCGCATCGCTATTTGATAAATCTGATTTCGCTTTTTCCAAGTCCTTTTGGAGGATTAGTTTATCGTTTTTCACCGCTGATAATTCCAATTCCTTCTTGTCAATTTGGGTTGAGAGCTGTCTTATGGATTCTTCCTTCAAACCGATTTTACTCACTAAGTCATTGACCGATTGCCGTGTGCTGTCTTCCCTGTATTGGCTCTGCCGCACTTCGAGCTTGAGTTCTTTGATCTCGAGTTGTGCCTGAGTTTCTTTTTCTGCAAGTCCGTTGATTCGATACATTAAATTGTGCGCTTGCTCTTGCTGCTTGGTAGTAGCTCGTTCTAGCGCTGCCATGTTCTTTTTCGCTTCATCACGTTCCTTCTCAAGCTTTGCGAGCTCCAATTCTTTTTGAGTGATCGAATCTTTGAGATTTGCATCTTGAGATTCGATGGTTAAAAGTTCTTTTCTGAGTCGTTCTAATTCTACGATGGATTCTTTTTCTGATGAATTCACCTCAGCTGTGGCTTTCTGCAAACTATAGATTTTCAATTCGTAACTTGAAATCCTTGAAGAGCTTTGTTCCAACTGATGAAGAAGGCGCTCATTCTCCTGGGTGCTGCTCGCAGCAAATGCAGAAAGGCTGTCGGCAGATTGTTTGATGAATTCGTTTTCCTTCCTGAGCAATTCAATTTTTTCTTGTTGGTATTTTGACTGAGATTCTTGAATGGCCTGCTCTTTCTTTTTCTGCACCAGCTCGCTTCTGAGGCGCATAATTTCTTTGCTTACTTCTTCTTTATCTACAGCAGTAGCGAGCACCCGGCTCAAAGAGTCGATTCTGGCTTGCTGTTGTTTTTCTGTGAGTTTCTTTGGTTGCAATTCAACTTCTAGTCGCTGGGCTTTTTCCATGGCTCGTGCCTCACTTTCAAATTGATCTTGAAGTTTTCGGCTCAGGTCAGCAGCGTAGTTTCGTGCAGAGTCAGCTTGTTGTTTTAAGAGTTCATATTGCCTTTCTTGATTGGTTATTTCGGTGCGCAACAAGCTGTCTGATGACCTCATTTCAGCCAATCGATTGGTGAGTTCATTGAGTTGCCCCAGTGCTTCTGAATTGCTTTGACCTTTGTCTTCCTTAAGGACCTTTTCCAAGTTTGCTAGGCGTTCAAAGTTTTCCTTTTCTTGGGCTTGTTTTTTGAACAAGTCGTCACTTAGTTTCGCGATGAGGTCACTTTTTAATTCTACCTGTTTTTTCAGGTAAGTGATTTCCGATTCTGCTCGGCTCAGCTTGTCCGAACCTAAGAACCCTTCCATCGTTTCTATGTCTTCAGGTGAAACTTCTACAGAGGTAGAAATGGCGCCATCTTCAAAGGCTCGATTGTCACGCTTTTTTCCATGTTTGTCAATGCGAGCTCGTATATAAAGCACCTCGCTCTTAAGTTCTTCACCATCTTTCAAGGTGATGTACACCTCATCATGAAATAGACCTTTCAGCGAGTCGGTATGAATTTTAACCTTAACAAAACCATATTCACCTTCGAGTACTTCTGATCGAGTGTAGATAAATCAAAGAGCAGATTGAACAGAACGTACGGAAAGGATCTTAATGCTTTCCTTACCTGTGTTTCTGAATAGAAAATCTTCTTCAAAATGACCGACCTCTTGAGCTAGAGAGCCAAAATCAAATTCTGTTTTGATAAACACTGCCTGACTCATCGATGTGAGGTACATCAGCAAAAACGTGATGACGATTGGCAATTTTTTTGTCATGCTTCGAAAGTAGAGAAGGGTGGACGGATAATGTAGAATCGAGGAAATCTGTTTTCAACAGAGGATTGCACAACAGGGTAAAAAAATAAGGGCAAGCTACTTATATCGCACCGCTACAACCGGCTACCCTTGCTTCATTCCTGACCTGGGGGAGTTCACCAGGAGCTGGTCGTATAAGACTTGCCCTTAAGGGTGCAAAAGTATAATTCATTGTTGTGATAGCAATACTTCTTTTGAATCATTGAATATTACCTTTGTTCACTCCAATATATCATTGAATGAATCGCTATACCACAATTCTTAATGGAGCAAGTCTGGCTGGATTAATTGCATTTGCCCTGTTTTTAACTTCTTATTATGTTCTCTCTTTGAATCCTTTTGGAGCCATTAAGTTTTTTGGATTGGCTGTTCCAGCATTACTCATGTATACAGCTGTTAAAAAGTACAAAGAAGTTGAAGGTGAAGGTTTTTTGACGTATAGCAAAGGCTTCGTTGCCGGAGTGATGTTCACTTTTGTTTATGCTTCTTTGAGTGCGATGTTGATCTATTTATACGGTCTGCTCATTGATGGAAGTTTTGTGGAGTTTTTCATCAATGACAATCTGCAATCACTGGGCGAAGCTAAAGAACAGATCCTAGCGTTTATGGGAGAAGATACTTACAAAGAGATGATTGCGGAATTCCAAAAATTTGATTTGGCTAGCTTGGCGATGGGAGACTTTCAATCGAAAACGATCGGTGGTTTTATTATCGCATTGATTGTAGCTGCTATACTAAAACAAAATCCTCCGATCTTTGACACGCCCAATGAGTAAAAAAGATATTTCTATCGTTATTCCTCTGTTGAATGAGGAGGAGTCATTGCCTGAGTTGCACGAGTGGATTGTGCGTGTGATGCAAGCCAATAACTTCAAATATGAAGTATGGTTTATTGATGATGGAAGCAAAGACAGCTCCTGGACGATCATTGAATCGATCAATGCCAAAGATCCGAATGTAAAGGGTATCCGTTTCAAAAGAAACTATGGTAAGTCGGCTGCACTCAACGTGGGTTTTGGCTCATCCAATGCCGATGTAGTAGTTACAATGGATGCCGATTTACAAGACAGTCCGGAAGAAATTCCGGAGTTGTATAAAATGATCATGTCAGATGGATATGATTTGGTTTCAGGTTGGAAGAAGAAGCGCTATGATCCCATTTCAAAAACAATTCCAACCAAGCTTTACAACTGGGCCACGCGAAAAATGAGCGGCATTTACCTGCATGACTTTAATTGCGGTTTAAAAGCCTATAAAGGCGAAGTAGTTCATTCTATTGAAGTGTATGGAGAAATGCACCGGTACATTCCTGTAATTGCAAAATGGGCCGGTTATAATAAGATTGGCGAGAAAGTAGTTCAACACCAAGAGCGTAAGTACGGTACTACTAAATTCGGATTGATCCGCTTTGTTAACGGTCCGTTAGATTTATTGTCAATTATGTTTGTTAGTCGCTTTGGCAAAAAACCAATGCACTTATTTGGACTAGCAGGAACATTGATGTTTTTGATCGGGTTTGCTTTGACAGCCTACCTTGGTCTAGAGAAGCTTTTTTATCTCAATGCAAAGATTAAAGCCCCTTTGATTACCGATAGACCATGGTTTTATTTAGCACTTGTGGTAATGATCATGGGCGTGCAGCTTTTCTTGGCCGGGTTTTTAGGGGAGTTGTTATCACGATCATCTTCAGATCGGAACCATTATCTTGAACATCCAAGATTACAGTAAATATACAACCCGATCCATTGCTGAATCGGGTTCTTTTTTTGTGGTTGTTGATCGTTTAAATGAACATGAGGTGGGTTCCTGCTGTTCCTGCACCTAGTATTACAATGTTCTTCATCATGGTTGTTTTTGTTTAGCTTTTAATCACAGTTCGAAAGTAGAGGGAGGTCAATTTTAAAAACATGACCTCTGTCAGTGTCAGTATTGATAGAATCTCTGTGACTTTTCTCACATATTGTCTGTATCAAACATTGCCCTTATGGTTACCTTTGTTTGGTGTCAAGATCAATGTTCAATTTAAAAGATATTCAATCAAACAAATTGTTCATTTGGAAGGGTTCCTCTACATTTCTTATTTCGGTAATTCTAATTGTTGCCGCTTTGGTTCGGTTTTGGTTTTGGAGTGAAATGCAGTTTCATCACGATGAACTAAGCGCTTTGATGCGCACGCGGTTTTCTACTTTTTCTGAGCTAATTACGCAAGGGGTGTGGATAGATGGACATCCAGCCTTTACTCAAGTTTTTTTATGGTTTTGGACAGATTTACTCGGATACAGTCCGCAGGTCGTAAAGCTTCCATTCTTGTTAGCGGGTGTAGCTTCTGTCTATGCAGTATTCCTCATTTCGAGAAAGATTTTTAGTGCTAAAAGCGCTTATGTTTCTGCTTCTTTGATGGCGGTGCTTCAGTATTCTGTGGTTTATTCCCAATGGGCTCGCCCTTACGCTTTCGGAATCCTTTTCATGCTTTGGGCATTTTATTACTTAGTCGATTTTACTGCTAGTAAACGAAAAATCAGTTTATTGGGCTTTGCTGTGTTCGCAGCGTTGACGGCATACACGCATTATTTTGCCCTACTGCAGATCATTGTACTTACTGCTTTGTGGTTTGTCTTTTGTTTAACCAGATCACAAAAACTTTGGTTGGTCATCGCATCTATAGGTGCCTGTGGGTTTTGGTTACCACATTTGAGCATCACGCTTCATCACCTATCGTTGGGAGGGATAGGGGACTGGCTTCAGGTGCCAAATTCAGATTATTGGATCGACCTATTGGGATTTTCCTTTCATTACTCTTGGTTCTTGCTTACGCCTCTGATGGCTGCGGTATTGGCTTTTAATTTGAAAGGAAGGTTAAATAAAAAGGTTGTTTTACTTCAGGGTATATTCTTAGGTAGCTGGATAATTCCTTATGTGATTGCTTATTACTACTCTGTTCAAGTGAGCGCTTTAATGCACTTTGGTACCATGCTGTTTACGTTTCCTTCTTTGGTGTTCTATTTAGGCTCTGTTTTTACTTCATTTGATCGGGCAACGAGCAAAATTTTCGTCTTGTTCATTCTGTTTTTTGGTTCAGTTACGTTGGTGGATCGATCACATTACCAACTAAATGTTAAGACTGAATTTCAAGACCCTATTCACTTGTTTAATTCATTAAAACAAGAATATGATGTTTCTGGTCTTTTTGATTTAAGGTCAGATGCAGTTCTATTCTTGGAAAAAAATGGAATCGAATCATTCGAAGAAGTCCAGTTGCTTGAGCCTTTGATTGACAATAATGGTTTGGCTCAATATGTCAATGATTTAACATCTGATGCCGTGTTGTTCGTGAATCATGCGGGCACTCCGAAAGAAGCTTTGGCGCAAGTTGTGGGGCGATATTCTCTGGTGCAAAAAGTTTATTGCTACCAATCGGCCACCGCGTATTTACTGCTGAAAGACACCTCAGATGATTCTCCGAAAAATGAATCAATGATGAACTTGATAGGGAAAGAATACGGAGAGGCCGTTAACTATTTCCCCACCGATTCTTTGAACCAATCAAACGTTGTGGTGAGTGTGGATTGGGAGGGAGAGCGCTATAACGATGCAAAGCTCGTTGTGGAATGGAAATCAAACGCTGGAACATCGCTTTGGCAGTCAACTGCGTTAAGCAGTTATACATCAACTGACTCTGTATATCATGCAGCGATGGCTTTTGATGTAAGGGATGTTCCTGATTTTGAACACGGAGGAAAGTTCACTGCATATATATGGAATAATGGGCTGGATTCTATGCATTGTAGTGAGGCAAAATTTAGGCAATTTACCTGCAACGAATTGAGGTATGGCTTGTTTGAGAGGATAAAAAAATGAAATCACTGACCTCAATCAGCTTCATTGCAGAAAATCCTTACTTAATTTGTTGAATAATTTGAAGCCATGAAGACGAAGATCATATTAATCGCTGCACTGCTGTTCGGGACAAAGTTGTTTTCTCAAACCATGTTTATTGACTATACCGAGCGCACAAAAGAGAATACAGCAACCATTCACTTGATTGAAGCCAAACTTCCTATCGAGAATGAGGAGTTCAACGATTTAAGCGCAGCAAAAGTTAAATTGATTCGAATTATCGAGAACTACAGAACGGATGGTTATGAGGTAAAAGCTACGTCTGTAAGCACACACAAAGCCAAAGGAAGTCTTCATTATCATTATCAATACATTTTACAAAAGACCACGCGCATCGAAGAGTTTGTAAATGAGTTGGATGATGCTGAAGGAATGAATAGACCTCAGATGCGTAAAAATCAAGGAGGTAAAATCGGACAACCCAATACCGAAGGTGACCTTGCCAAACCGAAACAACAAATGAGGAGGTCTACTACCGATTCTCCGATGAAACCTCAATCACAGCCAAAGGCAGTGGAGTAGAAATTAGTTGATTAGTATTTTATTAGAAATTCTCATTTCATTCTGCTGAAGTTCAAGCATGTAAATGCCAGGCTCGAGTTCGGAAACGTCAATATTAATCGCTCTGTTTTTCAGATATCCGATACGTTGAATCAAAACCAATCTGCCCTTAACGTCACTAATTTTCAGGTTGATTATTCCATCTGAAAAATTCTCGGACTGAACAGTTAATCGATCCGTTGTAGGATTGGGGTAGATTAATGCATCTTTTATTCCTTCAACCGAAGCATCATGATTTGAAGTAATGTTCCAATTGTTAGGTATACGAGCCGTATACATTCCAGAACCATGGGTTGCCACAGCTAACAAATCATCAGCTTCACGACTGTCGAGCATCATCACGACAGAATTTCCAATTTCCTCTTTTGCTACTTGAACCCAATAAGTGGAATCGCTTTCTCGATCTGTACCTCGGGCCAAGTGTCTGGTTGCAAAAAGGCCAACACTCGTTCCTACGAAATAAACTTTTCCTCCTTCAACATTCAGTATTCTTGCCCAACGAATGGAAGGCGCTGGTCCGATATTGTACAACTCACCAGGAAAACCTTCGGGAGCGCTCTCAGATTCTAGGTTTCCGCCAGCCCGAAACCAAGTAGATCCGCCATCTTCTGTAAAATGAATACTATGCACATTGTAGTTGCTGAAGATTGCCATGGCATGATCTCCATTTTCTGGGTCTACAGCAATGCAGTTGATATTCCCTGATGCATTCAGGAAGTTCGAAACATTGGAGAAAGTAGGCGTAGCAGTATGTGCATTGTCCACTTTAAAACAAGTTCCGCTGGATGTGCCTACATATACCCTGTGAGAAGGGTTATTTGTTGAAACCCCTACTGCGCTTCCACTTCCATTCAGTGTAAATGAAGATTGTCTCCAACCAGTGCTGATTGAATCTATCCCATTATCAATCGATAATTCATCCACCATGTCGTTCGTCCAGAGTCTGTTGCGAAGCGGTAAATAAACGATTCCATTGTCTGTTGGATCCATAGCCCAAGGGTGGATGAAGTAATAGTTTGACCCACCTATAGGGTCAAAACGTTTCCATCCGGTTCTATTGCCATTGGCATCCAATTGTATTTTAAACATTCTACCTAATTGAATAGAAGTCAAATGCATGCCTCCGCCATCGGCAATGGCTGTAAAAGCACCGTCATAACTCCAAGGAAATTTCCATTGAAAAGGATCGTTTGAATTGGTGTAAAAAGTGCCATTGTCTTGCAATCCGCCCATAAGCTCATTGCTTCCAGGAGTGCCATGATCTAAAGCAACCGAATAGAACTGTGTGGTATTGTATCCGTTGTTCAATGACTCCCAGATTACAGGAGTGGCTGTAATATCCGAAGTGCGTTGGACTCCGCCATCGTTGGCTGAGAACATTATATCTGGATTGGTGGGCGAGAAAAACACCTTGTGCTGATCGGGATGGTGGTTCTCATAGATCTGAAAATCAGGTAGGTCGGTAGTTTCATCATAGCCACCGATAAAAGTTGTGCTTGTGCTATCCGCAAAAGCACTCGTAGATCGAAAGAGGTTAGTGCCGCCAATTATTAAGGTGTTTTCATCAGTGGGATGCACCGCAACGAGCATGTTATATCCACCTTGGAGATTTAAATCATCAAACCTGAAAGGTCCTCGCGGAAGATTGACGGAACGGTCTTCCCAAGTTCCACCATTGCCATTGCCGTCACCGCTGACGTAGGTGTATTTCCAGAAACTTACCCACTCTACATCACCTCTGAAATTTTCGAAACGCTTTCCACTGTTCGGTGTTTCCGCCATAAAGTATACTTCCGATTCGTTGCTTGGATTGATCCCCATTACCGTTCTTCTGTATTGGTTGGGAAAGCTTGTAGAAGTGATGTTGGTCCAGTTAAGTCCATCAGGACTTCGATAGATACCCGCGACCGCTCCATCAGAACTAAGTGCTGCATAAAACACACCTTCTGAGGTTACAGCTATATCAGAATAGTACGCGCCTACACCAGTTCCTCCTAAAGTTTTTGTCCAAGTGCTGCCGCCATCTTCGCTACGCATGATGCTTCCTGATAACGCTGCCAATACCACATCATCTTCTGAAGAAGGATCGAGTACAATGCGCCAAATCCTATCCCATAGATCTGATGTTTGAGGGGTTCCATTTTGAGTGCTTTCCAGTGAAAACCACGACTCTCCATTATCGGTAGTTTTTAGAATTCCGTTTCCTATATATCGTGCAGCTGTTCCCTGACTTGCGCTGTTGTAATCTTCACCTGATCCTGCATACCATGTCTCGGTCTTCCCAATGCGCGTATCTTGAAATAAGCATGTTATGCCCCATGTTTGATCATTGTTGGTTTTCTTTTCCCAACTGGCACCTTGATTAGTTGACTTATAAATATGGCCTGAAATGGATCCTGCAATAAGAATGCTATCGTTTGCTATGTCAATTCCCGCACCCCTTGTTCTACCGCCAAAGTTGAAAGGACCGCGTGCTGTGAATTCATAATAATCACCTCTGCCTACTTGAGTGTCAAGTACCGGTAACTTACTCGCAAAAGCCAGCTCTTGAGCACGTGTTACAGGGATTAATCCCGTTGCTGGATCTTGTAGTAGTCGTTGTTCCCATGCTTGGCGCAGCTGAGGATACATCATTCCTTCGCTCGATGCTTTGCTCTGCGATTCTGATACAGTTGAAAAAACGTAGGCAAAAACTGCAACAAAAAGGCATGATGTCGTGAGTAGAATTGGCTTGTTCATGCATCGAAAATAATGCAGAAGGATTGTGTTTGATACAAAACTGCATTTCCAATGTGATACATGTCTTCTTGTCACCTTTCAATTGCTGTTCAAGACTTTAGTTTAAATCGGATAAAAGTGCTCTGATTCCGCTCGCACAATCCTTATTTTCGTCCCGAAATCACATTCTTTATGGAACAAGCAAAGCCCTACACTCCCAAGAATAAAATCCGCATTGTTACTGCAGCATCATTGTTTGACGGCCACGATGCGGCCATTAATATCATGCGAAGAATTATACAAAGCACTGGTGCTGAGGTGATTCACTTAGGACACGACAGGAGTGTGGAGGAAGTAGTGAATTGTGCCATTCAAGAGGATGCGCAAGCCATTGCCATGACCAGCTACCAAGGTGGACACGTGGAATATTTCAAATACATGTATGACTTGTTGAAGGAGAAAGGCGCAGGTCACATCAAGATTTTTGGAGGAGGTGGAGGAACAATTCTTCCTGAAGAGATCAAAGAATTACACGCCTATGGCATAACCCGACTATATCATCCAGACGATGGAAGGGCTATGGGATTGCAGGGGATGATCAACGATATGCTCAAGCAAGCTGATTTCCCTACAGGAATGACCTTGAATGGTGAGGTTTCTCATTTGGTGGAAAAAGATCGCGGCTCCATTGCGCGATTGATTTCTGCGGCTGAAAATAATCCAGAAGGCTCGAAGGAAGAAATGGCGAAAGTGCATGCTATGGCTGACACGAACAATGTGCCAATCTTGGGAATTACAGGCACCGGTGGTGCTGGGAAAAGTTCATTGGTAGATGAATTGGTGCGTAGGTTTTTGGTTGATTTTCCAGACAAAACATTGGGGATTGTAAGTGTAGACCCATCCAAAAAGAAAACAGGGGGAGCACTTTTAGGAGATAGAATTCGAATGAATGCTATTCGCAACGAGCGTGTATACATGCGTTCATTGGCGACTCGTCAGAGTAATTTGGCTTTAAGTAAGCATGTCAAGGAGGCATTGTCAATCCTAAAGGCGGCTAAGTTTGATTTGATCATTTTAGAGACTTCAGGAATTGGACAAAGCGATACAGAAATCTTAGACCACAGCGATGCCAGTTTGTATGTGATGACTCCTGAGTTTGGCGCTGCTACTCAGTTGGAAAAAATTGACATGCTCGATTTTGCAGATATCGTGGCTTTGAACAAGTTTGATAAACGAGGTGCGCTGGATGCAGTTCGTGATGTTAAAAAGCAGTACAAGCGCAACCATAATTTGTGGGATACGCCAGACGATGAAATTCCAGTTTACGGCACCATCGCTAGCCAATTCAACGATCCAGGCATGAATACGCTTTATAAGCGCATCATGGATTTATTGGTAACTAAAACTGGCGCAACTGAGCTCAAGTCTACATTCGAGATAACCGATGAGATGAGTGAGAAAATCTTCATCATCCCACTGGCTAGAACGCGCTACTTGAGCGAGATTGCAGAAAACAATCGCGCTTACGATAAATGGACTGAGGAACAAAGTCAAATTGCTGATTCCTTGTATGCCATTTCTAGAACCATCCAAGAACTGAAGTCCAGCAATGGGAGCGCTGACTTAATAACTGCTCTTGAAGAGAAATTTGAGCAAGTCAAGAAGGATTTAGATCCGCACAATTGGGATTCTATCCAAGAGTTTTCTGCTGAAATGCAGCGCTACAAAGATGAGTTCTACTCGTTCAAGGTGCGCGATAAAGAGATCAAGATTGCCACGCACACGGAAAGTTTGAGTCACTCTCAAATTCCTAAAGTTTCAACTCCAAAATACAGAAGTTGGGGCGACATTTTAAGGTGGACCTTGCAGGAAAATGTGCCGGGCAAATTCCCTTACACCGCAGGTTTGTTTCCTTTCAAACGAGAAGGCGAAGACCCCACTAGAATGTTTGCCGGAGAAGGTGGGCCAGAGAGAACCAACAGACGTTTTCACTATGTGAGTTTGGGCATGCCAGCCAAGCGTTTGAGTACAGCTTTTGACTCGGTTACGTTGTATGGTAACGACCCTTATCACCGACCAGACATCTATGGCAAAGTCGGAAATTCAGGAGTGAGCATTTGCTGCTTGGATGATGCCAAGAAACTGTATTCTGGATTCGACCTTTCTGATCCTAAGACATCCGTTTCTATGACCATCAATGGACCTGCGCCAATGTTGCTTGGATTCTTCATGAATGCAGCCATCGATCAGGCGTGTGAGAAATACATTAAGGCAAATAAACTTGAGAATAAAGTAGAGGCGAAACTCAAAGAGATTTGGGATGATCGAGGATTGGAACGACCTAAATATCAAGGCGAATTGCCCGAGGGTAATGACGGACTTGGCTTGATGTTGTTGGGGGTTACCGGTGATTTGGTGCTTGAGAAAGACGTTTACGAGAAGATCAAGAAAGAAACCATGAGCGTTGTTCGAGGAACCGTGCAAGCGGACATATTAAAGGAAGATCAGGCGCAAAACACTTGTATTTTCAGCACTGAATTTGCCCTTCGATTAATGGGAGATGTGCAAGAAAGCTTCATCAACCATGCTGTGCGCAATTTTTATTCGGTTTCTATTAGTGGTTACCATATTGCAGAGGCTGGAGCAAATCCAATCACGCAATTGGCATTTACCCTGGCTAACGGTTTTACTTATGTTGAATATTACCTGAGCCGAGGGATGGATATCAATGCATTCGGACCAAACTTGAGCTTCTTTTTTAGCAATGGAATCGATCCAGAATACGCTGTGATTGGTCGTGTAGCTCGAAAAATTTGGGCAAAAGCCTTGGCTAAGAAATATGGTGCCAACGCGCGTGCTCAAATGTTGAAATACCATATTCAAACCAGTGGTCGCAGCTTGCACGCTCAAGAGATTGATTTCAACGATATCCGCACCACATTG